>Ga0041059_1000607_pt1 | contig 27660 bp, 23 predicted proteins | sample AraColnosormetaG_FD_56232 | JGI IMG/M metagenome (GOLD analysis project Ga0041059, IMG submission 56232) | Arabidopsis roots microbial communities from North Carolina, USA - Col MF nosort | ecosystem: Host-associated > Plants > Roots > Unclassified | place: USA: North Carolina | collected... | reverse complement strand
TTCTTTAAGGAAGACTTTGCCCCAAAAAAAAAAAAAAAGACTTGTCTAATTTTTTTTGAAAGGTCGTCTAAATATAAAACTACGACTCAAAACATAAAAATGTTGGTCAATGATTAATTGAATACAAAAACCCAACTACTGGAACAATTCGTACCGTGGGAATTAAAAAACAAAGACTTGAAAATAGTTTATTTGAGAAAATGCTTTGATGCATGAGTCTAAATAGGAGGAACCAAATGTTGTGTTGACGACATAATATAGAGATAATCAAGGCTAGATAGACGTATGTAACTGATATGCTAATTAACATGTCTTTTCAAGATTGACGAACATATTTGAGAGACCAATCTTAAGCTGTTAGCATATGAAGCATGAGAGTGACCTTTTTGTGCATATAATCCTCCAAACTTATTCCAATGTATGAACCGATTTTAACAAAATCATTTTTAAAACAGAAAAGTAGTCCCTTGAAATTTTGTTAAAGATATTCAACAACAAATTTAAACCGTGTCAGAGTTCTCCACGGAATCACCATTGAGACCAAAACCAAGAGGAAACAATGGCAAATACCCATTTGATTCGATGTCAAGAGGTAACTGGTCTACACGTTTGAACCATGTTGCTGGTAACTTCCCTCGGAAGTCATAATCTCCGAATATTACATCAGCAATCCCTTGCCCTTCTGTACCAGGCAGCCAAGCAGCGACCAGCGCCTCTGCCTTTTCAAGAACTTGCGGCTCAAGAAACATAGGCCGTCCTGAGAACAAGATCACTAGAGTCGGTATTTTCTCTGCAACCGTGGTTATAATCTCGCTACCATTGAAAGGTATTACGAGTTCTGAATTATCCCCCATAGTCTCTGCATAGGGCGATTCTCCCACCGCAACAATTGCATAAGAAAATCTATATCCTGAGGCTAAGGTTTCCTCTGATGGACTTTTCTCATAGATCACTTCGGTTTCGTCTCCAACTGCCGCTTTTATGGCATCTAAAAGCGTTGTGCCTACATTTTCAAACAATATAGTTAGAAATTCGACGAGACCATTTAGCATTTCCTACCAAAGGTGTTTTTCAAACCATATTGCAGTAGCTCTAGTTACCATCTGTGATCCTTCCGCTTTGACCATACATTGTCTTTGTCCATCCACCGCATTGATATCCAAGATCATCTGCATGCGTTCCAACCACTAGAATTCTCTCGGCATTGCAATTTAATGGCAGAAATTCTCCATATCTGCCGTTCTTTAGCAGAACTAACGACTTTCTAACCGCTTCACGCGCCAACTCTCTATGTTCCTAAACCTCGTAAAACAGAGTGAAATCATCTTTTATATGGTCTTCAATAATCTTAGCACTCCAGTTTAATAGCATTTCAGAACAAGAGAGCTCACCTTGCAACCAACAGTAGGTAACAAAGATCGATCTGTAAGAGGAAATTCGAAGAGTCCTGCAACAAACTTTACTCTAAGTATTCTTTCAACAGCGTCATTAACACGAGCCATCGATACTTCCCCTGACTCCACTAGATCTATCAAGTCATTTCTAAACTGTTCATACTTGAAAGGTACCATCACCTACAATAACATTAATTGGTTTAATTATATATTCTCTTGTATCATCCGAGACAATGAAAAAAAGTTCACTACCATATCGATTCCAGCATTAATCCCTATTTTGACGCAGTTGCGGTAGTTTGAACCTGGTGGGTCGCTAAGCCGGTCCAAACCTTCCCAGTCCGAAACTACATAACCCTAATAACCAAACAAAAAATATGAAATCAAATGAATACAATGAATACATCTCTAGCTTTATTTAGATTGTTTTCAAACTGAACCAACCTTGAAACCAAGTTTTTGTTTGAGAATTTCCGTTAAGAGGAAGTAGTGTGAGTGAAGTTTATCTCCGTTCCAACTGGAGTAAGAGGCCATAACGGTAGAGACTCCTTGAGAAATACACTTCTTATAGGGAGCAATGTGTTTTCTCTCCAAGTCTTCGTACCGCAAAATGGTGTTTCCTTCATTTATGGCCTTATTGGTACCACCATCTCCAACAAAGTGCTTGGCACACGCAACCACGTTTTTTCTATCATCAAGTGACCAGAGTCCATGAGATATGAAATTAAGCATACTAAAGACACAAATTAAGCCACAATGTTAATATATATAAACATACCTTCCTGCAAGAAAAGGGTAACCATTTGTGTGGTCTTTGGATGGCTCCCCTTGTAGACCCGAGACAAGTGAAGTCATCTCAGAAACAATTTGAGCAACTTCACCATAGCTCTCATAGCATCTTCCCCATCTCGGATCTTTCACCACCTTTAGTAAGAACACCATCCCTTTCAGTTGACTAATAAAACCAAAACATATTCGATCTTGTTGCTAAAATCTAGGTATGCAGGAGACTTACTGCGACGCAAGGAGCAAACGCCCAGTGAGCACCGCACGCCCTTACTTCAAGTGCTGTTGCAGCTCCAATTCTTTTGACCAAATCCGCGTCTCTACAAAGTTAACACATGAAGTACCAATGTTATCACAAGCCAAACACAACATGGCCACAATAAATGCAACTAATTATTTAATACTAATAGCTAGCATTAAAAAGTTAGTAAGTGTAACATGATTATATCTTCAAATAAGACTCAAATGAATCAGTGAAGGCAAGTCTCATCAGATCAAATCAATCCCTTTATATGCAAGTCTCTCTCTAGTCTCTTCTACTAAATTTGTACTTTGCTTAAAAGAAAACCAGACCTAGTGGCGCCGAGACCAATATTGTGGGGAAAGATGGTGGCGCCGTAGACGTCATTGTTGCCATGAACAGCGTCAATGCCGTAAATTATCGGAATTCCCAAACGCGACTCTAACGCTGATCGCTGGAAGCCGTCGATCATATCCGCCCAATTCGACGACTTTGCATCCTCAAATGGCCAACCTCCTGCGCGGTTCAATACACTACCTGTAACAATATGACAACTTGCTTTGTATCTTTTAGTATGTTCAATTTTCATAAGAGAACAAAAAAAGAATTAGAGAAAATCTAACAAAGGTTTGGTCGTTGACCAAAACAAAATTTAGAAATGGTCTGTGGTTGTGTATACCGATGGAGAAATCTCTTATCACGGCCTCAGAAGCGACGCTACGTTCGATCAAAGTCATCTGGCCGATTTTTTCAGCCAGAGTCATCCGAGAGAGAAGGTCCTTTACACGCGCCTCCACTGGCGCTTCCCGGTTCTTGTAAACATATGACTTCTCATTGTCAACCATTTTCTTCCTCTTTCTCTTCTTCTTCTTACAATGTCACTTCTCCTCTTTAGTCTTTAATATATATATAGCCAAGCTAGGGACACATGGGATGGGACGTTGACTTGGAAACACACTCGGATTAAGGAAGGACAAAATATCAACTAGAATTCATTTCATATGTATGTAAGGTGTGAAGTCTTGAGAACATGGCTAAAACACCAAAAACATAAATTAATTTTTTTTTTTGGGTGGGAAAAAAACGTTATAATTAAAATGTTGTATTGTAAGATTAAAATCAATTGGAATTTTAGGTATGAATTCTTACCAAATAAAAAATAACGAGAAAAATGTTTAACATTGTGCATAAATATTATTACATGATTTTCAAAGTTACTAAACACAAACTAAGGTAGTCTAGGCATGCTTGTATTGGGTGAAGTCACATAAATATTTTTGATTAATAATATGAGTAAACATATAAAAACATTTGGTTGGTATACTTAAAAGCTCTTCAAACATTTGGATCGGAGGAGGTGCTGGGGTTCTACGGACGTTTATTAGCGGCTGCACAGAAAGACCAACACCGATCGGCGGTGTCAACAACGACAGTTCCAGCAAAACCTGTGCATTTAAACTGTTTTCCATATGGATAGCACGGTGGTTCTTTAACTTTTTCATTTGTGATAGGATTTCTTAACGGGTCATCTTTGAAAGGATTTCTTAAAGAATCTACAAAAGCAAATAAATGAACCTTTTTCAGACTATGGTTATGATTATAATGGTAATGATGCTAAATGACGATCTGAACCAAACCTAAAGTACTTATAACATTAACTCACCACATTCATGAAGACTTGCTAGAAAAATAAGAACGATACAAAAGATACTAAAATTAGATGACGACATTGTAATTTTCACACTAAGAAGTTTTGTTGTTTTATCATAGAAAAACTTATATATAGACAAGTCTTTGATTACTGCTAAATTTTTGTGAGGTGATCCGACAAAACTGTCATTAGATTTGTTTGGCTAGATTTATTTCTTTTCTATTCTAAACTTATAATTAATTACTTTGTTTTCGAAAGTCCCTAAAGTTTCGAATGTTGATCAATAAAAGAAAACATAGTAACCAGAAAATAGGACCACGATTAAGAGTGAAGCATATGGTGGATGGAGCTAACAATCTATTTTTCTTTTTCATACCAACTACCACACATTAATCATATACTTTTCTTGAATTAGGTCTAGAGCAATAAAGTCAGTTATTTAATTAGTATTTACTTGAATAAATGAATCTTGATTCTTGACCGTTTCGATAATCATGGTCTTTTCATTTTTATCATTTTGTGCAGATTGATTGTACCATGTTTATTTCTGTTTCTAACCAACATTCAGAAACATTTTTATTCGTAAGAAGAAGATGCAAGAAATGGGTTACAAGGTTGGAGGTAGAGGGAGACTCGGAGATTGTGGTGGGGTTCCTTAAGTCGGGAATCACAAACTCACATCCATTCTCTTTCTTAATACGTTTGTGCTATGACTTTTTGTCGCGTGGCTGGATAGTCCGCGTTTTTTCACGTGCATAGAGAAACTAACCGCCTAACGGATGTGTTAACTAACTATGCTTTTTCTCTTCCCTTAGATTTTTATTTGTTCGAGGGTAGACCGGATGTGGTTGTCTCTATTGTCTTTGATGATGCGAACGGGTCTGCATACCCACATAATGTTCGTATTTGATTTAGTTTTAATTTTTTTAATTAATAAAATGTGGGGACATTGTCCCCCAACCCTACCAAAAAAAAGAAAGAAGATGCAAGAAATTTGGAAAGAAAAGAAAAGAGTATGATTGAGTGATTTGTCTTTTAGGCCGATTTTGGGCCTCTTTCGGCCCAATAAACTCTATATTAATTCTTCCAATTATATGTCCACGTGTCCTCTTGCACCATTCGGTTCCGTACGCCGTGTCACACTTGATTACTCAGCTTTGCCGATGAGATAATTAACCGTCCTCCGTTGTATCGACGGTCGAATTTTAATATCTTTGATCCAACGGTCACAATTCGAAGTCGTATTTCCCAGCAAACATCGTCTTCATTGAAAATTAGACAGATCGATATAAATGTGTTACCTTTGATTTCCCCAATTTCTAGGGTTTCGAAATAATGACTACTACATTCGAATTTCTGCAACCAAGAATCCACGGATTTGCAACTTGTTGTAGTAGTAATAGTCTATTGTACTCGAAAGCTTCGAGATTTTTCAACGATCGTTGTAGGGTTTATCGCCAAAATCCGAATCGGTTTGTCTCCAATTCAATCACGCTTCCTCTGCAGAAGAAACAAGTTACAGTGTTGAGAAATCACGAAAGGTTTAATCTTTGGGATGGGTTTTCAAGAAAGAAGAGTAGATTAGTTGTGAATTGTCAAGAAGATGATCAGAACGAGAGTTCTAGTGAGGAGGAAGAAAGCAGTCAGAGTACTCCGGCGAAGTCGGAGAGGAAAAGAGAGAAGAAAGAAGATAAGGTGTGGTGGTCAAAGGGCAAGAAATGGCAGTGGCAGCCAATAATCCAAGCGCAAGGGATTGGAGTTTTGTTGTTGCAATTGAGTGTTGTTATGTTTGTGATGCGATTGCTTCGACCTGGTATACCTTTACCTGGATCGGAGCCTCGAATTCAGACGACTTTTGTGAGTGTACCGTATAGTGAGTTCTTAAGTAAAGTTAACAGTAACCAGGTGCAGAAAGTGGAGGTTGATGGGGTTCAAGTTTTGTTTAAGTTAAGAGATGATGGGAAGTGGCAAGAGAGTGAAACTAGTAGGTTGTCTCAGTCGTCTGAATCGTTGTTAAGAACTGTGGCTCCTACGAAAAGGGTTGTGTATTCCACTACTAGGCCGGGTGATATCAAAACACCGTATGAGAAGATGCTTGGGAATAATGTGGAATTTGGATCGCCTGAGAAGCGTTCTGGTGGCTTCTTCAACTCTGCATTGGTATAGTTTCATTTTTACTATTTGTCCTACTCCTTGATGATGATGCTTTATAGTTTTGCAATGAATGGTGATTGTGCTATAAAATAGGTTGGGTCTTTTCAAAAGTTTCTATTTTTGTTTGTTGCAGATAGCTCTTTTCTACATAGCGGTACTTGCTGGGCTTATTCGATTCCCTGTTAGCTTCTCCACGGTTTGCATCTCTACTATACTTTAATGTGGTTGTTTAAAATTTTGAATTTCCTAAAAGAACTATGGGTGTACACAGAGTTCAACCGGCCAGCTTAGGACCCGAAAGGCTGGTGGTCCTGATGGGGGAAAAGTCTCTGGTGGAGGTGAAACAATCACTTTTGCGGATGTTGCAGGTGTTGATGAAGCAAAGGAAGAGCTAGAAGAAATCGTGGTAGGTTTTTCAGTCCTTAAAGACGCTGCACATGCTTATTGATGATCAGATTGTTTTTCATAGCTTTATTCTCGGTTTGGTAATTGTCTTTTACACATCGGTTAATCAATGCAGGAATTTCTTAGGAATCCTGAAAAGTATGTCCGTCTAGGTGCACGTCCTCCGCGTGGTGTCCTATTGGTGAGTTTTATCATTTGATTTCACTTTATTCTTATATTACGTATATATCATGGTTTAACGTTTGGTTACAAGAGCTCTCCTTTAGAATGATATGCCTTTGACTCCTTTCTTTTCCAGGTTGGTCTTCCCGGAACAGGGAAAACCCTTCTTGCAAAGGCTGTTGCTGGGGAAGCTGAAGTCCCCTTCATAAGTTGCTCTGCAAGTGAGTTTGTAGAGCTGTATGTCGGTATGGGTGCCTCACGTGTAAGGGATCTTTTTGCACGGGCCAAGAAGGAAGCTCCATCGATTATATTTATTGATGAGGTTAGAATAGGTAGTCGATGTCAGATTACCTCCGGTATATTAAACCTCTGGGCATCTTAAACAAGATTTTCTATTTGCCTCTCATGCTCCAGATAGATGCTGTGGCAAAAAGCCGTGATGGTAAATTCCGAATGGGGAGCAACGATGAAAGGGAGCAAACTTTAAATCAGTTGCTCACTGTAAGTCTGCTGTCAAGCACCTTTCCTGTGTAAGTAGCATTCTTGATCTTTCCATGACCCATTCACATGTTGGAAACTTTTCTGCAGGAGATGGATGGTTTTGACAGCAATTCTGCGGTTATCGTTCTTGGAGCTACAAATCGTGCCGATGTCTTAGATCCGGCCCTGCGTCGTCCTGGGAGATTTGATCGTGTTGTTACGGTTGGTAGAATGGATCAGCTCTGCCTATTTGTAAATGTTTAATATGGTTTTTTCAAAGGCACTGATGCATTTTTCAGGTGGAAACGCCAGACAAAATTGGAAGAGAATCCATTTTGAGAGTACATGTGTCAAAGAAAGAGCTTCCTTTGGGAGATGATGTCAACCTCGGTAGTATTGCCTCAATGACCACTGGTTTCACGGGGTACGCTTTTGTATATTATCAATGATTTGAAGTTTATTCAGTTATACGTTTTTGGGTGTATATCTCATAAACTCTTTTGTCCTATTTGCAGGGCAGATCTTGCAAACTTGGTAAATGAGGCTGCCTTGCTAGCTGGAAGAAAGAACAAGACGAACGTTGAGAAAATTGACTTCATTCAAGCTGTGGAGCGATCAATAGCGGTATCTCTATAACCTCGCTGTTTTATTGATTACGTAAGGCAATTGTCAAAATGTGTTTTCTTACAAAGACCTGTTTCAGGGCATAGAGAAGAAATCTGCAAGATTAAAAGGCAATGAGAAGGCAGTGGTCGCAAGGCATGAAGCTGGGCATGCAGTGGTTGGTACCGCTGTTGCAAATCTTCTTACTGGACAGCCACGTGTTGAGGTAAAATGCAAAAACTTTGTCTACATTTACGCTCATTGTTTATGTTGTTTAGTACGTGCAAATGATTCAAGTTTTGCTCATCTTTGTGGTGTTGTCAGAAATTAAGCATATTGCCAAGAACAGGAGGGGCATTGGGATTTACATACATTCCTCCTACTAGTGAAGACAGATATTTACTCTTCATTGATGAGCTGCTTGGGCGTTTAGTTACCCTTCTTGGAGGTCGTGCAGCTGAAGAAGTTGTTTACTCAGGGCGTATATCAACAGGTGCATTTGATGATATAAGGCGGGCAACTGATATGGCATACAAGGCAGTAGCTGAATACGGTCTTAACCAAAAAATCGGACCTGTGTCTGTGGCTACACTTTCTGGTGGTGGGATTGACGATTCTGGAGGCTCGCCATGGGGAAGAGATCAGGTAACTTCATGTTGCAATGCACTTGCCTAGGTTGTCTTATAATTTCCAATTGTCCATGCAAAAGTTAACCTTCCATGTTAATACACAGGGGAAACTAGTTGATCTTGTTCAAAAAGAAGTGACAATTTTGTTACAATCTGCTCTCGATGTTGCGCTGTCTGTTGTACGCGCTAATCCAGATGTATTGGAAGGGCTTGGTGCTCAACTTGAAGGTGTAGTATAAGTTTATTTGTTTTCATCAGAACAGTTTTTGAAAACATGTAGGACACTAAAGGATATAACTGCTTGCGAGAAAGATTATATCCCTTGTCTTGAGTTTGGTTCATGTGACAACTGGCTGATTTTGCTGATGAAATATCATGTTTTGGTGCAGAGAAAGAGAAAGTAGAAGGTGAAGAACTGCAGAAGTGGTTAAGCATGGTGGTTGCACCAGAAGAACTCGCAGTCTTTGTCGAAGGAAAGCAAGAGCTTTTGCTCCCAGCACAAGCTAGCTCCAGTTAACAACTACTCTGTTCTATCATCAATTATAGCTATAAAGACAGTATCTAACACGGATCATCAGCTCTTTCCTTGCTGCCTTCTGTATCTCCAGGTCAGATCTGGTTATCACCATTGCCCTTTAGCATCCATGGTTCCAGCATGCATAGAACACTTGAATCAAACTTGAAGAACCATATTGGGATATGACTTTTGGTGATAACTCATAGATTTTGGTGGATGTGTTTTAAGATTTGGTATTCTTGCTAGATACAGTCTCTTTAACTTGGCAAAAAAGTGTATAATTGATTCATATGTATAAAAAGCCAGACTGATATGTGTAAAGATCTTAAAGACCCCCACAAAAGGTTGCAACAGCATCACTCATTGTACTCCAGAAAAAGTTGCATTAGCATTACTCATATTAGTCTATTATTCTCAGATTTCTCGAAGTAGTGGAGTTAATCTTGAAAATGTTCAGAAAAATAAATAACTAGATCATGTGATGTCAAATAAGATTAAGAAAGAGTAGCTTATATATAAGTGAAATCCGAAGAATTATAGAGAATGAAAACAGAGGCATGAATAATGCAAATTACTATACATTTTTTTCTTCTATTTCTTGAAGAGGCTTCCTAAGCCACCAAATCCACCCTCGCTCTTCTTCGGCACAGGCGTCGGAGCTGAGTTTTTACCACCGCGAACGGTTCCTCGGCCTCCGGTGGTGGTGCCTTCTTTCTCATCCACCTTCTTTAGAAGTGGATTAGTCTCATAGAACTGATCTTGTTTTGTCATAAACCCAAGAACAAAGTCGATGGGATTCTTCTCCTCCTTTGGGCCGCCTGAACCTCCCTTTGTGCTTGTGGCGTAAACCCTCACGGTGGCCGGAGCAAATGACATAAGAAGCGAAGAAACCATTGTTGTTATCTCTCTCTCTTCTCTGGTTTTTCTTTATCGGTAGTGTGTGTATGTGTGTCTTCGTGTGGCATTTGTTACGAAGGGATTATAACGAGGTTGGTTGAATCTGAGCCGTTGGATTTTTTTGGCACAAGCTCTCCACAAGTGTCTTATCCTCTTTCTTTTTTCCCTTCACACATTTTTCTTTGAATCACTTGGATACATTTTTTTTGGTTTAATTGTTTTTAGATATATCTTGGCACAATTTATGTATATTCTTCTCAAGTTCTTAAACGGAAATTTGCACAGAGAGTCAAAGTCTTCAATTTCAGATTTATAATTTATTTGTCAAATGAAATGTATGAATGCGGAAGAGACACGACTTGATTTTTTTTAAGTGTGTGATCTTGTCCCTGACCATGTTGGTTGTTAGCTGCTGCAACTTGAGACTCTGATCAAAACTAAAAACCTTTTTTCTGTTATTGGGCCGACGAGGCCCATTTCTTTAAAAGGAACTGTGACAAGATGGGATATAAAGCTCTAGAGTAGACTCCTACGAGTAGCGCCACAACACTGATGAACGAAGCTCGAAGAAAGTTACAAGATAAATTCCATTAAACGATTCAAATATGCGCACTTATTATTTCACCAAAAGCAATGCTCAGTGTTTATTATTCGTGTAATAGTGTTGGATCTACACATGTTCTTATTCGATGGAATCTGCGACCGTATATACTACTGAGTGAAAAATTAGGCAAAAGCAAAAAGAAAAAAGAACCAAAGAGAAGCAATGTTTCATCAGCCGCAATGGTTCACTCAAAAACACTACTTACACTTTTCCTCTTGCTTCTATCGTGTACCTAAGTTCCGTGTCGCTGTCTCTTCACTCCAAACAAACCAACATCCATTCACTGCCATTCGCTCCTTCTCAAACCATTTCCTGAGTAGAATCTTCTAAAGGGAAACACGTCTCTTCACCACCGGTATTCCAGAGGAAATTGGCGTAGTTGGCGGCGTAGAAGGAGTTGGTAGGGTCTGCAGATATAGCTTCTAGAAAGTTCTCCTCAGCAGCCCAGAGATCATTCCGAACTTTCCACAGGAAGATGGCGTATTTGCTGTACGTTTCTGCGTCTACATCTTCTGACTCTATTGCTTTCTTGAAGCAGTTCTCCGCTCTAATACATAACCAAAAGCAAACATCATTTGTCAAGTTCCAGAGTTACATAGAATCATAACCAATCTTTTGATACTCAATGTGTCAAGTGCAAGCATATACTTCTCAAAGTACAGGTAATAAAGTCTTGAATGTTAGATGCAAGAATAGGTTAAAAGGATATCTCACCTCTCATGGTCTTGAGTAACGAGGTAAAGGAACTGAGCGTAGTTAGCTAGGAGCAGATGATTGTCAGGCTCTTGAGCCAAACCTATCTTATATAAAAGCTCAGTTCTAGTGTAATTGGCATAATCATCCAATTCAATCCTTGCAGTGATCGGTGAAACAAGTCTCAATCTCATGTCACGATCAACAGAGGAATCTTGCATTTGATCTGCTTCTTCCACCATCGAATTCCACAGACTCACCTCCTCTTCTCTCATCCCTTCTCCTGAAACCGAGTCTCGATGTCTCGGCAAGTGGGAAACCTTGTCAAAATTGATCGATCCTAACCATTTGGACCCATCAAGCTTCGTAGACTCCTTTAACGAAGAAAAATCAATCCTTTGTTGCGTCTGATCCGGACCTTTATTAACAACTGGAGGAGATGCTGCAATAGGTAGGTTTGATGCAACTGAATGCACAGTGTAGTTCGCCAAAAGGATCATCACATAAACCATCAAAGTAGGTGTCTGAGAGAACACACGTTGGAAAATCCACAACAATGAAGCGTGCATTTCCTTCTTAACCTGCTTAAGAACACCCACTCTAGTCTGCAACGCAAAGCTATGAAGCTCCTCAATCATGAAAACCATAGAAGAAAAAGCTCTATTGATAGAACAGTAAGTAGTAGCACTAGCTTTCTTAAGAGCTTCTTCTTGTAACTTCCTCTTTATTATCCTAAGTGATAGAGGTAAATCAACACTGTTTGCTTTACGCTCAATACTTGAATGGTTAACCATCTCTGCCCATGGAGCTTCCAAAGAAGCTAAACCTGGAACAGACTCTTGTAATAGCTTCAAAGAACCAAATCTATGATTATTGCTATCGTTATCGTTATCTACTGCTTCTGATTTCTGTTTGTTCTCTTCTTCTTCTTCATCGCCTGCGTTTCTGAATTGTGAAGCTAATTCCTGCATTTTCACAGAGAATGCTTCGTCGGAGGAGAAGAAACCGGAGCTCGCACTACAAACTCTTCTCAAAGGATTATGTTTCTTCTTCACATCAGTTCTAATCTTCTTCGTGGTGGAATTAGAAAATTGCCAAAGCTCACATGATTTAGATCGGTGAAGTTTCCCAGATTGTGTTCCGAGAAACGTCGAAGGTTTTAATCTCAAAGATCCTCCTCCGACGGAAACATCACCGGCTATTCCACGAGAACGACGGCGTTTAGATGAAGTTAGGGTTTGCGAAAATGACGGACATTGAGGAATCGCTGTGTGTCGTCCTGACCAATGAAACGACGTCGTTGTTGCTACTTTCACTTCCATTATTCCGATGAAACGCAAACAAATCTCAGAATCTGTATAAATCGAGAAAAGCTATAAAGATTAAGACAAAATTGATTACGAGAAATTGAAAGATAAGAGAGAATGAGAATGAGAAAGAGAGAGAGCTTACTTCTTCTTGGTGATTCGAAATTCGTTCGTTGAGAGAGAGATTTTCTCGGGAGAATTTTTTGTATGGTTGTCAGGTCAAATCGAATTCAGAGGCTTACGAGAGCTCCTGAACTTTGTTAGAAACAGAGAAGAAGAAGAAGAAGAAGACAAAAGCCCTTGTATGTTTATATACCAAGAGAGAAAAATTAGTAAATTATTTAATTAATTTACCGGATATAGGCGGTGAAAAGGCGCGTGCTATTTTAGAGAAGAGATTGGTTTTATTTATTTATTCCACGGGTAGAGACGGTTACAGGTGATGAATGATAAGGATTCGGCTAAACTAAGCGACGCGGTTTATTCGGGAAAATTTTGCTTTCATCGCGGCTTCATCGATCTTGATCTGACGGATGAGAATGAATCACGTGTTGGTTGATATAGCTTCGGTTTGATCTATTGCCACGTAGGGGGTTGAAGAATATGGAGATGGGTTCACGGACCTAACGAGGACACAAACTTGGGTTTTCTCGATATTGAGTGTTATGAAATTTGTATTTTCTCGATTTATTCCTGAAAACGAAAGTATGAAAAGAAAATAGCTTGTTTTAGAGTAGATTATCTCATTCTCTAATAAGATTTGTTTTAACAAAAATTAGAATCAGATTTTTAGAAAAAGCTTTAAAATCTTGATATAGATATACGTTCAAGAAAATGGATTATCTTTACCAAATACAGAGATAAGTCTATATGCATGATGCACTGTTTAGTGCAATTTTATGGCATAACCATACAATTACATATAATGAAAGACAACAACATTAAACAGTACTTGGGGCCTTGACAAAACTAAATGGGCTTTATATCTTATCACGAATATGGACCCATCGACCATTGGACCCAAGTCTTTGGATTTAAAGAGTCTCTGTATTTGGCTTTACATGACTTCCCAGCCAAGAAACTGCAAACTGTAGTCTAGTTTCCAAAACCTAACAGCAGGAAACAAGAAGCATCAAAACAGTAACGAAAAGACAAGGATAGAGATCCAAGAATTGTCTGGTTTAGGGTTTATTGAGGAGCCCAATTATGCGTTTTAGATTTGCAGCAACGAGAAAGAGAAACGAGGGTTTAGGGTTTAAGACAATGATGGAAATAAGAGAGCATAAACAGAGGAAAAAAACAAACCACAGATTACGAAAGACAGTATGATATTATATAGGCCTCAAAGTAAGGCTTTTAAGTGGATGGCAAAGTTTGTAGAGAAAACCATAAACACTTCAACGTCTGGCTGTTCTCCGGGTTTTAAAGAATCTCTCTCTGATTGAGATTAACTCCTTGGCTGCTTCACTCGTTGCCAACCGGTTCAGCGGAGATTCTTCACAACATCTAAGTCCCACATCCAAAATCCCTTTCAAGCACTCAAGTACAGGGAAACCAACTCTGAGACCACTATGAAGAATCGATTTGTCTGCAATGTCCAAAACTCTTTCTGGCAAGGCCGCCTTGGTGTAGCTGTTCAGGGTAAAGTTTCCTCCAAATAACTCATTGGTTGGTCTTTTTCCAGTGAACATTTCCAAAACGAGAACCCCAAAGCTATATACATCACCGTGTATTGACGGTTGTCCTCCCATTCCATATTCTGCACCATAATTCACACACACAAAAACGACAACAAGATTGTAATGAAAAAAGGAACACATAAATATTCTTCATTTAAACGTTCCATATGTGTAATAGTTTTACCTGGTGCGGCATACCCAATGGTTCCTCTAACACCAGCTGAGCTTAGTTGGTTGAAGAAAGACTCCTGGTCGAATTTGAGGAGAAGACGAGCGAGACCGAAGTCGCTAACATGGGCAGTTAGATCATCGTCGAGAAGTATGTTGCTTGGCTTAAGATCGCAATGAGCTATAGGCTCATGACAGTGAACATGAAGATAGTCCAAAACAGAAGCCACGTCTATGGCAATGTTAAGCCTTTCAAGAAGTGTCAAAGTTCTTGAGGGCCTATGAATCTCTTCGACTTCCTCTGGGTGCAGCCATTTATCCAAACTTCCATTCGGCATGAACTCATAGATGAGAGCTCTGAATTCGTTACCTTGGAAATCAATACTAGCGCAAGCTGTCAATAGTTTCACGAGATTACGATGCCTTATATCCTTCAAAGATTCACATTCTGCCATAAAGCTCTTCATAGCTCCACGTCTCTGCATGTTTAGAACTTTCACTGCAACAATCTTGTTCTCCGTCTGGAGCAATGCCTTAAACACAGTACCAAAACTACCTGACCCAACTATATTGCTCGAAGAGAAGCCATCTGTCGCATTTCGTAGATCTCCATAACTTAGCTTTTCATGGAAAATCTCCAATGTAAAAGGAGCTGAATTATTGATCTTCTGGTTGTTCTTTCTTTTTTTGAACCAGCTTAGAGAAACTATGAACAATAGCAAAAGCAAAGCTATGCCTACGCTGACCCCAATCGCAACTTTCTTCAAAAGAGATGGATGCCTTGTCTCCACTGGTGGTGCTTGGGCAATGCATGGCTTTAGTTTCAGTTCCTTGATGCTTCCACAAAGATTTTTGTTTCCGAATACTGAAACTAAAGTAGCATTTTGAAATATTCCTTCTGTTGGGACTCTTCCCTCGAAATTGTTATCGGATAGATTGAGATATTCCAACTTGGAAAAGTTTTCAAAATATTCAGATATACTTCCAGAGAGATTATTGTTTGACAAATCAACGTTTTTAACACCCATCAACCCTTTTATATCTGGAATGGTTCCATCAAAATGGTTTTCTTGTAGATAAATAACTTCCATCGAAAGACATTTTCCCAAAGTTTGTGGGAGATGTCCTGATAAGTTATTATTCCCAAGTAATAGCTCAACAAGATTTTGTAATCTTCCAATATCGTTTGGTAGAGAGCCACTCAAAGAATTAGATTCCATGTTGAGGTGAACAAGGGTTGGGATTTGCATGATCTCCTTAGGTATAGTCCCATTTAACTTATTATACCCAATCTGTAAGTCGAGCATGTGACTACAATCACCAAGACTCGGAGGAACGATTCCTTCAAAACTATTGTTGGATAAATATAGTTTTACTAACTGAGTAAGGTTGCCTATAAAAGAGGGTATCTCTCCAGAAAACCTATTTGAAAACAAAATTAATTCCCCGAGCCCTACAAGATTTCCAAGAGAGGTTGGGAGTGGTCCTGTTAATAGATTATCTGCCAACAAAAGTGATTGTAGGCCTATGAGATTTCCAATATCATGAGGAATGCTTCCATAAATGAGGTTTCCTTTAAGGTTCAAAACGGTGAGTTCCGTGGACATATTGACAATGGATGTAGGCAAAGCACCCCCAAGCCTATTGTAACTCACAGATAACCCATGCAAATGGGAGCAATTAGTCAAAGCATCAAGAAATGCAAGATCTCCAAAAGAGTAACTTCCCAAAGAATTGTTAGCAAGTTCTAGGTAATGCAAATTCTCTAGTTTTCCAAAGTTGGGAGAGATACTTCCTGTCATCCTGTTTTTACCAATTCCAAACATTTCCAGAGTTGAAATATTGGCAAGTGTTGTTGGGATGGCTCCTGTTAGAAAATTTCCATGCAAAGATAACTCATGAATGTTTGGTAGCAGATTACCAAAATCAGGCTTCAAGTTACCCGAGAAACCATTACCAAGGAGGTATAAATTCTCAAGTGAGGACAAGTTGTAGAAAGCAGGAGGAAAAACGCCAGAGAAGTTGTTCATTGTTAATGTAAGAGACACCATTTGACTCAGCATAGCTATATCATCTGGAATTTCTCCTTCCAGATGATTATATCCCAAGTTGAGCACTATTAGAGACGTCAAGTTTCGTATAAATACGGGGAACTTTCCTTTGAGGTCGTTTAGACCAAGATATAGATAAAGAAGCTTTCTCAATGACCCTAGTTCTGAAGGAACACCGTCTCCAAGATTGTTTGAAAATAAATCAAGGTACAACAATCTAGAGCAGTTGGACAAACTGGCTGGAATCTCTCCTTCCAGATAATTAAAGCCCACAGCCAAATATTTAAGTCTAAACAAGTTTCCCATCTCTTGAGGGATGGTTCCACCAAAAGAGTTATTAGAGAGGTCAAGATATATGAGAAACGAAAGATTACCAATAGATGGTGATATCACTCCTCCCAACTGCAATCCTCCGAGGTCCAAACGAGTAACTCTCTTGTGTTTGCGGCCACATCTAACCCACTTCCAGCTGCAGAGAGGGAATGAGTTATTCCACGCGGACAAGGCATCCCTTTTGCTTTCAGAAACTTGAGACTTGATCTCCAACAACGCTTGCCTATCACTTTCATCGGTAAAACCATATGCTTCGAGTTGCATGAGAGCATTGAAAGCAAGTAAAAGAAATAGTCTCATGCTTCTCTTTTCTTTTTTTGTTGGTTAAAATATTGTGGTTCTTCTCAAACTTTGCAGGAAGTAAATATATAAGAGACGAAGCAATTGCAAAATGCCTACTTGTAGTGCTAACGCAACTTGAAGCCAAATAGGAATGATCAACTACCAGATTTTTCCAAAATATAAGTCAAGAAGTCAACTGCCTAAAAAGACAAGGAAAGATTAAGATGCGCATTTAACTAGTCTTTCTGACTTTTCTATAGGCATCATGTGGTGGCTGGATTTATCGGTCCCATATGTCTGGAATCTGAACAATTAATTAGCTTAAGCATGGAACATTACTATCACACGGCAGTCATCTTTTGTCTTAAACCACACAACACTACTTTATGATATTGAGCAACCATACATGTGACAAGCCCTTTCATTGCTTGCAAACTTTGTAGAGGAAACCAAAAAAACACTTCAGCCTCGAACCAATAGCTTGAGCGAAGGTGCTCGCAGTTATTCTTCCCAGTAACTCAGATGGACAAAAACTACAGAACACACGTTACACTTACATGACAGAAAATCTGAAATAACACTAAATAATCAAGCAATTTACCCAAATAATTCTTTGATTCCATTTTTGCATAGACCAAGTCAATAAGATTGAATTAAAATGAAAAAGAAGAAATGCAATTTACCTCTTAAACTTGCTTTCTAAAGATTAAGACGAGAATTGATTGATCACTGCAATCATGAACACGTTCAAAGCTGCTGGTTCAGAAAAAACCACAGAAATATATAGCAAAAATAAATGGTTGCAGCTTTAAAAGTTTAGCATGATCATCGCAGAAAAACACATTTTCAGTTTAAAACTTGATCAGCTCTAACATCACAATCCAGAGACTTTTTCTTACTCTTCGGTACCAAAAAAGAAGAGAAGGTAAAGAAGGTAAGCGAATGGCTTCCTTTGAAATTGCTGTTAGGTTCCCAAGAGATGCAGGGAAATTCCCTGTCAGGTTGTTTACACGGAGAGATAAAAGGACAAGCAGAGGAAGCGAACCCAGTTTAGAAGGAACCTCGTGTTCAAGATTGTTGGAGGATAGATCATTGGTCAAAAGGGAAAAACAGTTAGATATATATGCCAAGTGGAATCCCACCTCCAAGAATGATCTTGCTCAGGTTCAAGTGTTGAAGCCTGAACAGCTTCCCTACCTCAAGAGGGATACTACCATTGGAAGAGTTGTACGTGAGACTAAGAGATGTGAGGAAATAGAGGTTACCGATAGAGGGCGAGATAACACCGGTTAGTTTCATTCCTTCGAGATCCAACCAGTGACTCTCTTGTGATTCCGACTACATGTGACCCCAGTCCATTTGCAGAGAGAAAAAGAGTCATTCCATGAAGCCAAGACAACTCAGGTGTTCTCTGATAGGTTAGAGTTTACTGAAACTTGAGCGGTGCTTGTTTATCGGTCTTATCAGTGTATGTGGATGCCTGACAGTAGAACACAAGAGCATGAAGAGAGTAAATGAAAGACATATTTGTGTAATTTTGTAGTCTTCCCTTCCTGAGGGGGTAAAGTATATTAAAAAATGGCAGTAATTATTCAAAAGTACCTCTGCCAGAAGAGTGTCGCCTTCCTAATCAATTAATTGGAAAATAATCAACATCCCTGCATCATTAAGAGAAGAAATATGTTATTTTAAGGAAATACAATATGTTGATTGGAAGCCATCAACAGTATTGTAAATAGTCAACAGAAGTGGGCGGTAATTAAAAAATAGCGAAAGCTCGTTAATACTTTTTATGTTAAGACTTTCTTTGGAGTCATCATGAAAATGAAAGAGTGCTCAGAGTGTGACAAACTATATAATTCACCATTGACACTTTGGCTGTCGTCCTTTTCAGGTAACATCTCCAGCAGCAGGGGTCCATAGCTGTACAAATTCCTCATTACCATACTCTGATACAGATTTCTTAGAGACATGAGAGCTATGAAAACTGTATTTTCTTATCCATTCATAAGAGAGGATAGGTGAATAAGTCTTCTAAATGTCAGTAACTCCTTTTGTACCTGCAGGTTGAATCAAATGGTCACATTATAGAGTTCGTCTCTTTAAAGAGTTAGCAAGACAAAAAGAAGAGGCATGTGACAAGGGAGCTGCTGTTGAAGATGCGGAAAGACTCATTCAGCAAGATACTTAGAATGTTAATAGTAAAAAAAATTGAAAAAATGAAAGAAAAAAAAAATTAATCTACAATGTGAAGATATTTTATTGAATAAGACAGAGAATGTTTAATAGCCTGTCTCATTGCACAAGACACATTACAAATACACCCATGACACTGGCACAATAATTTAAAACTACAAACCATTCAGTAGAATACTCGTACATTCATAAAAATACAGACACATCTAGTAAAGAGATATATATACATGCGTACCTATATCTCGTGGCTTTAATAGTAGTCTCTCGTACGACAACTCGTTAAGTCTCCTCGTCTCTGAAAAAACTTTCTCTGATAGAGACCAGCTTGCTTATAGCCTCAGCCATTGATATCCGGTTTACCGGTGATTCTTCTGAACAACTGACTCCCACCCGAAACACAAGGGTCAAGCATTCGACCATATTGAAATGCTGAGCATATGCACCACGGAGAATAGTTTCGTCTGTGATATCTAGTGCTTGTCGTTTCTGCAATGCTGATTTAGTAAAACTATGTAGAGTTAAACCGTCCACGAATAACTTATTGGTGGGTCTTTTTCCAGTGAAAATCTCCAATAGGACAATACCAAAACTGTACACGTCTCCCATAATTGATGGATGACCTCCCATACCATATTCTACAAAGTTCAGTAATAACAACAACAAGACTAAAGAATATTAGGACGACTGTCTGGTCTCTGCTTGAGATAATTACCTAATAACGATTATAAATTTTAAAGTAAAATAAGCATACCTGGTGCAGCATAGCCAATGGTTCCACGAACACCTGCAGAGCTGAATTGAATATGGAATGTATCCCGATCAAATTTTAGTAGGAGTTGTGCCAAACCAAAGTCGCTTACATGAGCAGTCAAATCTTTGTCTAGTAGAATATTGCTTGGCTTAATATCACAGTGGGCTATAGGGTTGTGACAATAAGTATGAAGATAAACCAGAGCCGAAGCAACATCTATGGCAATGTTGAGTCTCGCAAAAAGGCCCAGGGTTCTCGAGGGATTGCCAGTTTCTTCTATTTCATCCGGGTGCAGCCACATGTCCAAGTTTCCATTAGGCATGAACTCATACACTAGAGCTCTAAAATCATTTCCTTCAAAATCAGAACTTGAACAGATAGTAACCAACTTCACAAGGTTGCGATGCCTTATACCTCCTAATGCTTCACATTCCGCTATGAAACTCTTTGCAGCACCACGTTTGCAGAGATTCAAAACTTTAATGGCAACAGCCTTGTTCTTGGACCCAAGAAATCCTTTAAACACAGCCCCAAAGTTACCCGACCCAATCAAATTGCTGGAAGAGAAGCCACCGGTTGTCTTGTAGAGCTCATCATAACTTATCTTTTCATAAAACGATTTCACTGGGGAGAAAGACCGATCATTCTCATTATTATTAGCTCTGACACTCTTCACTCTCAGTTTGTACCAGCATAGATAAACCACACACAGACATAGAAGCAAAAGTGCTGCCATAACTGCACTGACACAAATGGTGATTATCTTTCTGACTGATGAATGCCTTCTTGGTAATTCAACAGAGCATGGCTGAAGCTGTAATGACGGGATGCCTCCACAGAGGTTTATGTTACCAAAGACCGACATCGCACTGGTATTACGAAATACCCCTTCCGTTGGCACAGCTCCGTCGAAGTTGTTCAAAGAGAGATTCAGGTTCTGCAGTTTGGAAAAGTTCGCCATATATTCAGGTATTGTACCAGAGAGATTATTCTTCGACAGATCTAGGAATCTGAGGCCAGTCAACCCTCTTATATCTGGAATGGGCCCAACAAATGAATTCCCTTGCAGCAAAAGGAATTCTAGTGAGAGACAATTCGCCAAGGTTTGTGGAATCTGTCCTGATAGTTTATTGTATGAAACGTCTAGAGCTAATAGAAATTTAAGCTTTCCAATGTCTTGTCTCAAAGGGCCAACCAACAAATTAAATGAGACATTTAAGACGACAAGAGATGGAAGTTCCATAAGCTCATGGGGTATGCTGCCATTCAACTTATTAGTACCGAGGTTCAAGTCTAGAAGGTAGCTGCAACTTCCAAGACTTGAAGGGATGCTTCCTTCAAAACTGTTGTTAAGCAGATACAGGTATGTTAGCCCACTGATATTCCCCAAGGAAGATGGTATCTCTCCAGACAGTCCATTTGAATAGAGCAAGACTTTTCTCAATTCAGAAAGTTCTCCCAATGAGGGAGGAAGTTTGCCTGTCAACAGATTTTCGCCCAAGTCTAATGTTTGCAGGCTTACAAGATTCCCTATGCCATGAGGAATACTTCCAGAGATGAGATTTCCACCAAGAGAGAGCTCAGTTAATTGGGTGGAGAGATTGGCTATAAAGACAGGCAACTGACCGCCGAGTTTGTTGAAGCCAACATTCAAATACTGCAACTGACTGCAGTTAGTCAGTGCACCAAGAAAATCAAGATCACCAGAAGAGTAGTTTCCCAGAGAGTTATTATTAAGGCCTAGCAGTAATAGATTCTGAAGTCTTCCGAAACTCAATGGTATCTTTCCAGTAAGATGGTTAGACGGAATATCAAGTTGTCGAAGACTTGAGATATTGGAAAGTGTCTCTGGAATGGTACCCGTGAAACTATTTATCCCCATATATAGTATTTGAAGGTTAGGGAGAAGAGAACCAAAGTCAGGTCTAAGGGTGCCAGAGAAACTGTTGCCGGTAATGGACAGGAATATTAGTGAAGACAGGTTGTAAATTGGAGGAGGGAAAACCCCATTAAACTTGTTTAATGCTATTCGGAAAAAGATCATCTGTTTCAGTCTGGCTATATCCCCAGGGATCTCTCCTTCTATTTGGTTATATATAAAATCGAGCATCTGGAGTGATGTCAGGTTTCCCAATGAGGCAGGAAACTTCCCTGTTAGATTGTTTCTACCAAGAGAGAGAAGGACAAGCTTAGACAGCGAACCAAACTCCAAAGGCACGCCTTGTTCAAGATGATTTGATGATAAATCAAGTGTTGACAGGCTAGAGCAGTTCGACAGAACAACCGGAATCACCCCTCCAAATAAATTATTGCTCATGTTCAAATATTGAAGCCTGAACAAGTTTCCAACCTCTGAAGGGATGGCACCATGGAAAAAGTTGTCTGCAAGATTCAAAGATCTAAGAAATGAGAGGTTACCAACAAAGGGAGAGACTACACCGGTTAGTTTTAGTCCTCCAAGATCCACACCAGTTACTCTCCTGTGTTTGAGGCCACACTTAACACCGGTCCAGCTACAGAGAGGCAGGGAGTCATTCCACGAGCCCAACACAACTCTACTTGTTTCAGAAACTTGAGACTTGAACTCAAGCAATGCTTGTTTATCAGTCTCCTCCGTCAATCTGATTGTTTGTGCACAGACCATATCTGAATGTTCAAGTGACACAGAGACAAGTAAAGCAGATACAAGAATCAGTCTCATAACAATACAAGGAACCCCCATGGGTTGGAAAAGCTTTTTTTTTCCTAAACGAAACGGAGACAAAAAATTCTTTCACAACCAGGATGACTGTTGAGATTATGAGCAAATAAAAATCTGGCGGCTTTGGTTCCCTATACAATAATGAGGAATATGTAGTATAGTAGCCTTTTAGAAACTCGCAAACAAAGTAATGATATTCCAAAACCACGGGGCTTGCAGCCTGCGGTATGCAGATTATTCTCAATCCTCGTTGACTATTAGGGTCAAAGTCCAATAGAGCAATGACTTATTCTCATGTTGCCTCATTATTCACTGCTTCATTTCGCCCAAGTCAACTATCAGACGCTTATCAAATACTATATACTTTAGTTTTACCAAGGAAAACTTGATTAATTAACACTAATAGCAACGACCATTCTTATAAAAATGTAGCTGAGGGATGTTTGTCAAGTTCTTAGCAGTGACCATGACATCAACGATTTCGATATACACCAACTTGCTTCTATATATTTCTCAGCAAAATACAATAAAATAAATAATTCGAGAGTATCTTAATCATATTCATATCTAGCAGAAGAAAAATTCAAATCTCACTATATGATACAGTAATTTATACACAATTCTTTGTTCAGTTTTTTATAGACAAAGTCATTAGGAATTGAAAGGAAAATATTTACAGTTTACCTCTTTAATTTGCATATGACAAGAACAGCAAGCGTTGCACTAATCCATCCATATGACACGTACAAGGAGAGCCAGAGTCACTCATCCCTGTAGAACCTGAGTCTGTAACCACAGGTCAACACAGCCACTAACAACAAAAGGTATAATGAGATAGCAAAAATTCTGTAAATAAACGAAAAAGGATATAACGACTTCTTTCATTCCAAACGGAAAAATCAACAAGTCTCAGGTGTCACAACAAACATAGAATCCCCGTTACAGAATGAAGCAGTTTATATAACCACAGGTAACTCTCTTGGAAAGAACAAAGGTCATTTCCACAGACACTAGCTAAAACTGAAAACCATTGAGTATGCATACCACTATCTACCCCTTTAACGACGGCGATCTTCCCTTCTTAATGAATCCCTATCTTTTTCCTCCCTGTCGTTACGATCTCTTCTAGATTCTGCCTTCCTTTTCTCCCAATCTTGTGCTCTGGATCCCTTGTCCTCCCTTACATAATCAATTTCATCATTGTGCCTTCTAGAATACGCATTATCATACCGTCCTGATCTCTTTTGTTCCTTCATATCATAAGCATCTCTTGACCTTGGCCCCATATCCTCCCTATCCACTCTTTCTCTCTCTTTAGGGCGGCCATACGAGGCATCTCCATCACCCCTTCCTCTGTAACTTTTCTCTTCCACATCAGGTTTGAAATCTCCTCGATTGCCAAAACTTGTACCACCCTTTTTAGCACCATTTAACTTGTCTTGATCCCACTTGGAACTTCTATCCTCTTCATGACCCCAACCAGTAGTTGCAGCTCTCTGTCCATTAAAAAAGGTTTCAAGAAAATAAATGAGATAAACAGTATGTTATAACTTCTATCAAGTATTTATTCAAAATCATCTCTCGAAAGAATAGATTACTCGCTTACATACTTTTTCATCATGTGAAAATTTACAAGAATCACCACGAGTACACTCTCCTCTCTGAAAAGCTCTGCAAACACCACGACCCTCTCTATTCTTGTCATGATCCCACTTGGAACTTCTATCCTCTTCATGACCCCAACCAGTATTTGCAGCTCTCTGTCCATAAAAAAAAAGGGTTAACTTCTATCAAGCATTCATCAAAATCATCTGTTGAAAAGAATAAAGTACAAAATCACGCTTACTTACTTTTTCATCGTGGGAAAATTTGCAAGAATCACCACGAGTACACTCTCCTCTCTGAAAAGCTCTGCATACACCACGAGCCTCTCTATTCTGGCGTCGCGTCTCTTCATCCTCCTCTTCGTGCTTTTTGTATGCCCCACAATGGTCCACCTTAATGGTCCGTCCCAACACAAGAGCTCCATTCAGATTATCTACAATCACCAAAAACAGAACCCAATTACAAATCCTAACACCTAAAAAAAAAGTAAATTTCACATGTACAAGAGTCAGTTTCACTAACCAACAGCAAGAATGGTACTTCTCTGATCTTCATAAGCAAGAAAAGCAAAACCTTTAGATTTACCCGTTCCCTTGTCTCGAATAAGATTGACATCAACAATTTCACCATATCTGCAATTCCACAAAACAAAAAGACATTAAACCTATAAACCCATTAAAAAAATTGAAACTTTAGAAACGAAACACAACACTTACTGAGAGAAGACGGCGAGAAGATCACCTTCGGTGAGATCGAACGGTATGCCTCCGACGTAGACATATGCAGAGTTTTTGTACTTAGCGTGCCATGAAGCTTCATCAGATATTCCTAAATCTGATTCCCTAGCGTTTATCTTCTGTAGATTCTTCACCTGCGTCAATGGATTCATCTTTTCAAATTTCTCTGCGTTCGTTGCCGGGAGGAACCCTAAAACTAGGAAATGAGAGATTAGCCTGAGCGGGTCGGGTTTTAATGACCCGTTTCCTAATTAGATTAACCGACCCGGATTGAGGCCCATTTATTCTATTCCCTTTCTAGAATAAATGTCTAATATTATTTTTACATCTTCTACGTGAATTCGGGTATCCGTTCGGGTTCAGTTCTTTTTTTCGGATACCCGTTCAGATTCGGTTCTTTTTTCGGGTATCGGATCTATTTGGGTAGGAGATTGAGAACCATTCGGGTATTCTTAAATTTCGGTTCGGTTTCGATTCGGGTCGGTTCGGTTATTTTAGTAAAAATGTAAAAATGACCAAAAATATCCAAAATATTTTCAGGTTCGGGTTAGGTTCGGGTTTTTTCTCATATATACCCAAATCTATCCGAAATACCCGATTACCCGTAAATATATTGGTTACTTTTTATCCAAATATAACCAAATGTAACAAAAATACTTAAATTATCTAAAAAAAACTATAACATTGGTTACTTTTATCCCAAATATATCTAAATGTATATGAATTACTAAAAATATCTAGTATATTCGGATTTATAATTTTAATTTTTGGTGTTTGAGGTATTACAAATATATATATAACTAATATTTTTAGGTTTATATTTGTATTCGGGTATCTACGGGTATTAGATTAGGTCCGGGTTCGGTTCGGGTTTTTTCGGGTAGTGAAGTGTAGGATCCATTCAGGTAATTCTAAAATTGAGTTCGGGTTCAGTTCGATTATTTTTCGGGTTTTTCGGTTCGGGTATTTGGTTCCGGTTATTATGGCCAGGCCTAGCGAATATGTTCAATTTTGATATATAAAGAAAAATTCTAAAACTCCAATTAGGTTAAGTTAGGTTTCGCTAGAATAGCCTTTGAAACGTTTGAAGAAGACAATGAAGTTGTGTTTACGGCTATTGTGCATCCACCAAAAGAAATTTTTGGCTAAGAAAAGGGAAGCGAAAAAGGTTAAAGCGAAGAAACTCGATCCTCTATCCGGCACCGATTTACATTCCTCTCGATCTTCAGATCTATACACTTTTAAGATTGCCTGTGAAGTCTTTATTGAGATTCCGGTGCGCCTCCAAGCTTTGGTCCTCTATCACCACCAGCCAATATTTCAAAAAACAGCACTTGAACATTACATCTTCCTCAGCTCCTCCACGTCTTCTCATTGCTTTTCAGGACTTTCACGGTAAAAAGCTTATGTTAGTCTCGTCGCCTAACCCATACGTATCTTCCTCTTCCTCTTCCTCTTCTTCATGTTGTGTACCTTATAAAGATCTGAACGTCTTTAAAATTAATGGGAAACTAGTGTATAATGCGGTTCGGGGCTTGATCTGCATAAGTAGACTAAGTATGGGGATTTGTAACCCTAGCACAAGGCAGCTTCAGTTTTTTCCCCAACTCAAGTACAAAGAAGATCCAAAACTTTTTACATGCCCCAATTATTTTGTTGGGTACGATTCTATTGAAGATCAATACAAAGTGCTCGCAATTGATCGTTTTCATTTGAGAATGGAGCACAAGATTCTGTTATTGGGAAGAGAAGAAGCTTGGAGAGAGGCTCCATGTGTTGCATGTCCTCATGTTTCTCATACCTCGGGGCTCTATATGAACGGTACCCTGTACTACGGGGCGTCTAGGACGGATATCGATCCCTGGAATAACAATTCTGTAATTGTGAGTTTCGATGTTAGGCTTGAAACGTTCAAAATCATCAATGTACCAAGCAAAGTTCTACCAATGGGTTATGAAAATATGTGGCTTGCTGAGAGGTGGAGGAATCTTACAGATAAAACTCTGATCAACTACAAAGGAAAAATCGGTGTGGTTGAGAATGCTCGTCAAGGTAGTTTTCGAATGTGGGTTGTGGAAGATGCTGAGAAAGAGGAATGGTCTATGAACACTTTTTATTTGCCCCAATCTGCTGCTGGCCTTGACTTCAACATCATGGATACCTTTTATACCGGCGAGATTTGTCAGGTTCCGAAAGAATTGTCAGATCCTTTTTCGTCTATTATGGTCTTATGAGAATATGCACAATACTAATATGTAGATGTGTACGAATAAAACTTCGATCAACTAGGGAGAAAAATTTGGTGGGGTTGAGAATCCTCATAAGGTTTTCGAAGGTGGGTTGTGGAAGATGCTGAGAAAGAGGGATGGTCCATCAACACTTTTCATTTGCCTAAATCTGCTTTTTTCCTTGACTTCGACGTCACGTACGGATACCTTTGATGCTGCAACAGCCTCAATGGTTTTTTTTTGTTGACACAATGGTTTCTTCTTCAGTTCTTGACACAAATGTTAAAGAAGATGACGATGAAAGGATAATGAATCTGTGAAAGATGATTAGTAATTATCTGTCATAGTTCTCTTAAAAGTGTTCTTAAGTCTTAGTACATCTACCTTCTGTCTTTTTTTTTTTTTT
>Ga0041059_1000606_pt1 | contig 27691 bp, 18 predicted proteins | sample AraColnosormetaG_FD_56232 | JGI IMG/M metagenome (GOLD analysis project Ga0041059, IMG submission 56232) | Arabidopsis roots microbial communities from North Carolina, USA - Col MF nosort | ecosystem: Host-associated > Plants > Roots > Unclassified | place: USA: North Carolina | collected... | reverse complement strand
AGAAGAAGAAGAAGAAGAAGAAGAGACAAAGAGTTGCTGTTAAAATCTTTCTGGGATATATCGGACGGTCGATATTATAGTCTTTTTTATCCTCTAAATTCAATAATTCTTTTACTGTTTCTATTGTGCCAATTTTTGAGTGATTCATTAAAACTATATGATATACGACAGCTCTTTTTGCTCAACTAATCAAAAATCATAAATTAATATATGTCGCATTATGTAAAATATAATGGTTTCAAAAGTATTTTGAGCAGAATTCAGATCCCCACGATGTATTTTGACTTGTCTAGTATGTCAAACAAACAAATAGAACAGTTAAGTAGAGGAGTTTGATTGTAAATTCTAAATGTCATCGTACCGGCCGGTTTAAATGTTCTTCATTTGATAACTATCAAGAAAAACTAAATTATTTAGATAACTAATTTATATGAACTCGATTTATCTGTTTATTTAACAATAGAAATATCAAGAAAAACGAATAATTCAGGAGAGAAACACCTTCTTGGTTATATAAAATTACAAGAAATTTACAGTTTGTACTTAAAATCTTTTCCCTTTGAATTTCGTTTTGAGCTAATTACAAAACAATTTGTTTTTTTTTTTCTGTTTGGTTCCCTTTGTAATTAGTACCTTAATTTACTCTGACAAGATGAATATTTTTCCAAAAAGAAAGTAAAAAGAGAAAAAGAGTCCATGACGGATATTCAAAAAATAATTAAAACAAAAAGGAAGGGAAAGAAGAAAGAAAAAGGCCTTTGTTTTTTTAAAGAGAAGAGAAGATCTCTGAGAAGAAACTCCTCTGACGTTTTTTCTCCACCCAAATCTCTCTCAACTCTCAAGCTCCTCTCTTTTTCTTCCTTCTGCAACAACAACAACTGTTACTGATCTCTCTCTCTCTCTCCCAAGTTTTTATTTTATTTTGATCGGAGATCGAGATCAGCTAGACATGGCTCCTGCCATGAAGATCGTCTTCGGTCTCTTGACATTTGTCACTGTCGGAATGGTCATCGGTACTTTCTCTCTATTTATAGTCCTCTACATTTGATTTTTAATTTTGGTCTTCAAAGTTTATATCTTTTTTTTTGTTTTCTCTCGGCCAAATTGACTCTGTGAGAAATTGAAACGGCTCTTTCGTAAACTCATGGAGATTGTGTTTCTCTTTTGTTCCTGGAATCTGCAGGTTCCTTGTTACAATTGGCCTTTATTAATAGATTGGAAGATTCGTACGGTAACTCCTCTTTCTTTCTTATTTTCTTCATTTATACTTGTAGATGTGTCTTTGGTGATAGAATTGCAAATATAGGTATCTGAGCTCTTGAGCAAGGGATTGAGAGGACATTGCACTACAATGTCAACGAATTCGTAGGACTAGATCAGGGATTTTGATTGTAGTTTATGCTTACTACAATGAAGAGATGATCCCCTTTTGGATTTTCTATTGCTTGTTTTGTTGTTGTGGTGTCCTTTTGATTTCTAAATTCTTTCTCCTTCTTATTCAGGAACTGGATTTCCGTCTCTAAGAGGACTTCGAGGACAGAACACCCGCTATCTACGAGGTTGGTGTGATCATTTCTATCCAAAACTATGCTTGCATTTAGGTTGTTAACATAATAGTCTCTTTCTAACTATTTGAATCTCGGCTTTATGACAAGACTCTTCTTATAGAGCTTGATTTGTGGACATGTTATGATACCGAATCGATTAATGGCAAGACTTGTTTATTTTCAGATGTCTCCCGGTGGGCAAATGACAAAGATGCAGAATTGTTACGGATTGGCAATGTAAGTATATCGTATCCATTTTGCAGTTGTTTTTTTTTCTTAGGGCCTATGGTTGCCTAAAAATTTCATTTATATACCTCTACAGTTGAAGAATTGGTACATGGAGGAGAAAAATTAAATTGTTTGTAGTACGGACACATTTCTTAAATATACTATCTCTTTGTGAAACTATGAAAATTACACACACATGTATCGTTTTTTGTTTTACTTCTGTAAATCTAGGTCCGTTTTGTGTGCTTCCAGCTAATGTTTATTTTCTTTAGTGCAGGTCAAGCCTGAAGTAGTCAGTTGGTCCCCTCGAATTATTGTGCTTCATGACTTTCTCAGTCCGGAGGTATATACACCCCCCACTAATAAATTCTAGTTCATTGAGTTAGCTGATTGTAGAATAGTCTGTTCTTGCTGATGTTAGGCCTTTAAGTAGAGAAAAAACTTGTTCATATCATCTTTATTCTAGCAAGGATAAGCTAAGATTTGATAGAAAAGCAAAATCTTAGGCTCAGTTCTAAGTATTATCATAAGAATTAGCAAAAGAGCTTTTGGCTGTTTTTTGTCTTCCCATTAAAATAGTTTTCTTGTTTCTCCTGATATGTATATTTGCAGGAATGTGAATACCTAAAAGCAATCGCCCGGCCTCGCCTTCAAGTTTCCACTGTTGTTGATGTAAAAACCGGAAAGGTATTGGACAATACCTTCCTTTTAGTTCTGTAGAAGAAGTAAAATTTCTATTACATCCACTCTCTGCCTTCGATTGTTCAGTTGTTTCAATCAAACATTGGACACAAATAGAAACGCTCTAGGTTTGCCTGCAAAGTCTAATTCATTCTCTTCCATAGTAGACATATTCTAGTTATGCTTTCAAAGTCTTAACCATACTCTTCCATTTTCTTATCACTTTCTTCTTGCTTAGGGAGTTAAAAGTGACGTGAGGACAAGCTCCGGAATGTTTCTAACTCATGTAGAAAGAAGTTATCCAATAATACAGGTAAGTCACTCTCTCATATCTTTTAAAGGCGTGCCATTTTGATCAACTTTACAATTTTGTAAATTATATTCCTTTTCGTTTGCTATTATTAGGCAATTGAAAAGCGAATTGCAGTCTTTTCTCAAGTACCAGCGGAAAATGGAGAACTTATTCAAGTTCTAAGGTGCGTGCACAACCGCAACCTTACTATTTTTTAAATCTAAAGTAAACGAAGCTTTTTTCTTGTTTTGATGAATCAAAATCTGCTGCAGTGCAGATATGAGCCGCAGCAGTTTTACAAACCACATCACGATTACTTTGCTGACACTGTAAGTCTTTGGTTCTGTTTTCATATATATATATCATTAGTAGATTGGTAAAGAAAGCTTTTGCTCTGATTAAAAAAAAAACTAAAAAGAGGCTACAGTATTTAACTTTTGGTTTGGTCAATAATGTTTAGTTGGATCTGTACTTCATCTTCTCCTTCTTCATCATCTTAGAACATTTAGTTTGGAAGTACGTTTATTGTGGGTGTTCATCATATTTCCTCGTTTCTTTTCTTATGGTTGCTACACAGTTCAATCTAAAGCGTGGTGGTCAGCGCGTAGCAACTATGCTTATGTATCTAACTGATGACGTCGAAGGAGGAGAAACTTATTTCCCTTTGGTATAACACTTTCTCTCTGTTCATGCAAATTTCAGAAAACAAAATAAACCAATGGTGTAATATCTCTCTCTCTCTACTTGAAATGCAGGCTGGTGATGGTGATTGCACCTGTGGTGGCAAAATCATGAAAGGCATCTCTGTTAAACCCACCAAAGGAGACGCAGTTCTCTTCTGGAGCATGGTTTGTTTCTTCAATCTCTCTCTCTATGTCTCTACACAAACATGAATCAATTGGACTGCTTTGAGTTCAATTACTTCTTGTGTTATTCAGGGACTCGACGGACAGTCAGATCCTAGGAGCATACATGGAGGATGTGAAGTTCTGTCTGGAGAAAAGTGGTCTGCTACTAAATGGATGAGGCAAAAAGCTACTTCTTGAAGAACTACTTAAAACTTTTTAAAACAAAAAGAAACCACAGGGACTTATATTGAAAAATGTCATAGTATCTCAGAGTTTTGATTTACTCTCTTTTTGACCCTTCAATTTTAGAATTTATCATTTACATACGTAAATCAATATGAATGTGTTTTACATTTTAACCTCTCCAACAAATTCTAAATTACTGTTAGCATATAACTGACACAGAAAACAATTACTGTTACAAAAGAATTAACTATCATTTCACCGAAATAACGAAGGAGAGTGGCATTTTGGTAAATAAGAACAAAGTCTCTATTTATAATCGCATTTTGGTTGACTTGCTTCAATCTTGACCACAGCAAAGAGAAACAAACAATGGCGGCTTCTCTGCAATCAGCAAACCCTACATTGTCACGAACCCTAGCTTCTCCGAACAAACCTTCCTCCTTCGCCACCTTCCGATCTCCATTTCTCAGATTCAATTCAACATCCGTCGCTTCCAATTTCAAACCCCTAGTTTCTCGAGAAGCATCCTCATCGTTCGTCACTCGCTCCGCCGCCGAGCCACAAGAAAGAAAAACCTTCCATGGACTGTGCTATGTCGTCGGCGACAACATCGACACTGACCAAATCATTCCCGCGGAGTTTCTCACTCTCGTCCCTTCGAATCCAGAGGAATACGAGAAACTCGGTTCTTACGCTTTAGTTGGTCTTCCAGCTTCTTACAAGGAACGATTCGTTCAGCCAGGTGAGATGAAGACGAAGTACTCAATCATCATTGGCGGTGAAAACTTTGGATGTGGATCGTCACGTGAACATGCTCCGGTTTGTTTAGGAGCAGCGGGAGCTAAAGCAGTGGTGGCTCAGTCTTATGCTAGAATCTTTTTCAGGAACTCTGTTGCTACTGGTGAGGTTTATCCTTTGGATTCTGAAGTTAGGGTTTGTGATGAGTGTACAACTGGTGATGTTGCGACTGTTGAGTTGAGGGAAGGAGATAGTATTTTGATCAATCATACGACTGGGAAAGAGTACAAGCTTAAGCCGATTGGTGATGCTGGACCAGTGATTGATGCTGGTGGTATATTTGCTTATGCTAGGAAAGCTGGAATGATTCCATCTGCTGCTGCTTGATTTTGACTTCAGGTATGATTCTGTAACTTGATGATGATGATGATGAGGATTGGTAATAGGTTAGGATTGAGATCGAATTTGTGGAATAGTCTAGGAAGCTTGACATTGAATTGAACGATGCAAAACATAGTTTTCAATGGTTCTAGTTAGAGAAAGAGAACACAGTAGTTGGGATTCTAGTTTTGTGTTGTTTAAAATGTGTTGGTTTAGTTTTTGTGTGAGATTGATAATGACTTGTTATTCTTTCTCTTCGCTTAAGACTTACTTTATCTTTCCATTGGTTCAATTTCTAGATTGTACATCTCTTGATTGTAGTTGTTGGGAGGGTAAAAGTTATGATGTTGGCTGATCTTTTCCATGCTCATATCCATTAAGACTTGAGTGTCCGATAGTAGAACAATACTTCACTCTTATTTTGTCTCTAAGACTCCTTTTTTTTTTTCCTTTTTTTGTTCTATTTGTTTTGCAGGTGTCAATGGAAGTGCATGAGAGTCACTTCAAGGATCTTGATCCAATAATAAGAATATGTAATGTTTCCAAAAGCTTATGAACCTAATCTATGTTTTATGAATATATATGACTATCGGCTTTAGTCTTCAGTATCAGTTTCTTGTTTACATTTGGATGTATCAGCTGCTAAAAAAATGCATAGTTTCCCATCCCATTTGAAACGACGTTTTCTCTCATGTCTTCCACTAATATAATCTTCTGGTCATGAGAACAGAACAGGAGCTCTGTTTTTCTCACACAATGATCGAACACACTTTTGTCATATAGTATAGAGAAATATTAACACTTCTTTTTAGGCATCCGTATCTAGAGTCTTTGTTTCACTGTGACCTACCTAAGTATATCAAAACGCACGTTTGGAATTCTGAATGGCACTTTCGTAAATAGGAGGGTACAAACATTTCTCCTTTTAAATTGTTTTCATCGTGAACTCTCTCACTCACTCAACAAAGTAAAGAAACAATGGCGTATTCTCTTCCTACATTTCCCCAAGCCTTACCTTGCTCGTCAACCAAAACTTCTTCCTCCTTGGCTACCTTCCGATCTCCTTTCTTAAGATTCAATGGTTCCACTTCCTTAATCCCCTCCTCTATCTCCATCACTTCACGTGGCACATCCTCCCCGACCATCATCCCACGTGCTGCCGCCTCAGAATCCGACTCTAACGAAGCCCTAGCCAACACAACCTTCCACGGCCTCTGCTATGTCTTGAAAGACAACATAGACACCGACCAGATCATCCCAGCAGGAGCCGCTTGCACCTTCCCATCGAACCAGCAAGAGCGTGATGAGATCGCCGCTCACGCTCTCTCTGGTCTACCAGACTTCCACAAAACACGGTTCATTGAGCCAGGAGAGAACAGATCAAAGTACTCAATCATAATCGGCGGCGAAAACTTTGGTTGCGGATCGTCACGTGAACATGCTCCGGTCTGTCTTGGAGCAGCTGGAGCTAAAGCCATAGTTGCTGAGTCTTACGCAAGAATCTTTTTCCGTAACTCGGTTGCTACAGGAGAGGTGTTTCCGCTCGAGTCAGAGGTTAGAGTCTGTGAGGAGTGTAAGACAGGAGATACGGTGACGATCGAGCTGAGTGATAGTGGTGGTTTATTGACTAATCACACGACCGGTAAAAACTATAAGCTGAAGTCGATCGGTGATGCTGGACCGGTTATTGATGCTGGTGGTATTTTTGCTTATGCGAGGATGATGGGAATGATTCCATCATTAGCTTAATCCTCTTCCATAACCATGATGGTGTTCTTGTATGCATAACTATTTGATGAATATTTGTGTTTTAGAGTTTTCTATTTTCTTAACTTTTTTATGTTTGTTTGATTTGGTATTGTTGTTGTTACCTAAAGAATAAGAAATCAAAAGCAAAATAGACCGACATGTTCCAAGATATGTGAATATGGTGAGTGTTTACTAAATTATGCGAATATTGTTGTTGCAACCTTATTTTCTTCCAAGTTGGGCATCAATTTCCCTTTTTGGGCTTAGTCTTCTTTTGTTTGTAAATTTAGTTTGTTTTAGTTTATTGTTGGCCCATTTCTGTAGGGTTTGGCCCGTTAAGTAAGTACCATGTAAACCCAGAAAATTTACAACGAAAACCCTTTAGCAAAAAAGTAATAATTCCGTTGGTAACTTTTCTCATTGTAGTACATGGCATATTTTACTTACTCTACTAACCAATTTGGTTTGGTTATTGAAAATTTGGCGGTTTAAACAAACCGATATAAAATAACCGTTAAGCGGTAAAAGAAAGGACATCGCTAAACCTAAATTTGCGACTCCTACTTTATAACGCCGCTCTTCTTCTCCATTGTTTGTATACTCTGAAAAACATGGCAACTACAGAGCTAAAACCCTCCGCCGTTAAAAACCCTAAAAGAAATCGAAGACCATCACATGGTCCGAAGAAAGATTTGAAGAAGAAGAAGACTAAGATTACTAAGAAGACTAAGAAGTCGAAAGCTCCCACCTTTGATAAGACCATTGAGAAGAGTAGAAGTAACGACCAGAAAACCGACAACGACGAAGACGAGCAACTGTATTCGGAACCGGTATCGGCCTCTGAGCAGCTCAACTACTTTTTGAATCATCTTGACTCCGCCATTGGTATCAAGGTTTCTTCTTTAGAGCTTGAACCCATTAAAGGTTCGTCCTTTGTTTTATTCTAGCTTGGTATTTATGTACTTCTGTTTAAGTATATCTTATTGGGTTTAGATATAAAAAAATACGAGCTTTGATTGTTCATTCGACTTATCAATGCACAGATTTCCCAAGTTCTGATGAAGTTAAGATTTGTCTGGTTTAATTGCAGATACGTGTATAGTTGAGTTATCTCAAGGGTTGGATCAAGATGTAAGCAACTTGGGAGAACATATAAAGCTTTCTTGTGGGTCTTCATGGAGAGAGACTCTTTGTGAAGGAGAGTCACTTGAAAGGAAAGTTGAACCGGGAAACCCATCTGTTCTTGTTATTAGTTCCTCTGCTCTGAGATCTTTGGAACTTCTAAGGTACATTGTAAATATGTGTACTTGTATCTTTGTTATTGATTGATATAATGCTTGATTGAATAGAAAGTTGCTTAGACTGAGTCCTGTCTTATGTATGTAGGGGTTTGCATTCATTGACTAAGCAATGTCCAGCAGTGAAGTTGTTCTCAAAGCATTTGAAGGTTGAGGAACAGGTAGTGTTTTATTCTTATAATGATTTGTCTATAGAGAACTGAACTTAATTCTAAGCACATAGAAAAGAGAGAACAAATTGAAACTGGCATTTTGAGTTATTTCGTTATTGAATCTTGTTTTGGTTCTCTTGTGTGGAATGCATTGTTCTTGCTTCTCTGGAACTTGGGATATGATGACAAAAATACGATATCTCTAAGGCTAATTGCTGTGCGGATGAAATGTATTTGCACGTCAGTCTGATCCCATTATGTATATAACATTAGGAGTTGGTGCATGCTCATGTAGTTCGTTTCTTTCATTTTTAGTTAATGTTAAGGATTTGGGAAGTGATGATAAGATATATCAATATATCATAGGCACATGCAATGCTGAACGATATATATTTGCACGTCAGTCTGATCCCTTTATATATATATAACATTAAGAGTTGGTGCATACTCATGTAGTTCATTTCTTTCTTTTTTAGTTCATGTTAAGGATTTGGGAAGTGATGATAAGATATATCAATATGTCATAGGCACTTGCAATGCTGAACAATATATATTTGCACGTCAGTCTGATCCCTTTATATATCCATCATTAAGCATTTATGCATATACTCATGTTATTCTTCCCTCTCTCTGTCTGTCTTTCATGTTAAGAGTCTGGGAAATGATGATAAGTATATCGATATTTCAGAGGCGTATGCAATGCTGAACGAACTATTTGCACGTCAGTCTGATTCCAGCTCTTGTTTTTGTTTCTTAATTTGCATATAAGAAGACTATAGAATTAGATTCTTCTGCTTTGGTCTAAATATGAAACTCTCATTTAAAAAAGAAATGGTTTCCGAAAATCTTTATATAAATTTCTCAAGCTCATTGTTATATGACTCGAATTATTAACTCTAGTTCATTGTGTTGCAGGTATCTCTGTTGAAGAAACGGGTTAATATTGGGAGTGGCACACCAAACAGGTTAGTAAATCTCATCACATCCTTTCATTGTTTCCCTTTACTTGTATCTCCATATCCTTCTTGCTCTAGATCCTGACTGTCCTCTTGCTCTTCTATGCAGGATCAAAAAGCTAGTCGACATAGAAGCTTTAGGGCTTTCGCGTTTAGATATGATTGTGATCGACATGCACCCAGATGTCAAGGGATTTTCCTTATTCACATTGCCTCAAGTCAGGTTTGGTTTCTCAACTCTTGAACAAGCTGCCCCATTATCATCAACGAGTGGAATTTTTTCTGATTTTTGTTCTGTTATATTTGCAGAGATGAGTTTTGGGATTTGTATAAAAACTGCTTCCACCAGAGAGTCCTAGAAGGAAGACTTCGTATCTGCATGTATGGTCCAAAGCCTTCTCCAAACCTAAAGAAGAAGAACAAGAAATAACTGTTTATTAATTGTATCAAATTCTTAAAATTAAAAAACAAATCTAATACTAATCTCTTTTTTCATCTCCAAGATTTTACAAAGAATTCTAACATAACCCAGGATATGAGATTTCTTTGTTCGAGCTGATTATCCCATATCTTTGTAATGTTTCACATAAAAAAATAATTGGACGTCGAAGACCACAAATCATCATAACACTATTTGCTGAGCTGAAATGAAGTCATAACACTACTTACTTTAGATTCAGGGTTAGTGCTCAATGAAATGGAACTTACCAGCTTTTTCATTAAACAGGTTATAGAAAGAAAGTAGACAAAAGATGCAAGATGAAGTTGCTGGAAATGCCTTTGATGCAGTCCGGAACTATTGTTTTCATTTCCCTTGTATAGTTGTGTATGCAATGTTTTATTGTCTGTTTCATCTTTCTTTTCACTTGTGACTGTAATTAAAAAGTTGAGTGAAGGAAGCCCAAAAAGAGCATGCACAAAGTAGAAAGGTAAGGTTTTAGATTGAGTGTTAGTACCACTCTAGTTTTACTTTCTTTAGTGAAACTCATTTACCAAATATTCACAATGATATTTTTCATATAGAACTTGAGATTCACTGAAAAAAATCATTCAAAGTCAAATCAATAGTATAAAAGTATATTATCTATATGTCCATGAATGCAGAAAAAGTGTGTTTGTCCAATAGATGGTGGGGAAGAAGATCCCATAAATGCAGAAAATAGTGGAAACACCACCCAAATAGCTTCTAGATGTTTGACTTTAGAACTTTCCATTAAACAAGAGACATTCAAAGTAATGTCTTTTTAGTTTTGTGAAAGATGATGATCCCATTATAACATACTTTTAAGATAACGTAGATTTCTCATTGTTTTGCTTTTTAGTGTACAGTACATAGCTCTGTTTCATTAGAGATGTTTGTGAAGACCCCTATGATATTTTTAGTGGGATAAGTGGACCGAGTGAAATGCTCACTCCATTCAACATAAATGGTTAATTAGCAAAATTTTGATGAATACTTCATTCCACCATACTTTATTCCACTAGCTAGACATCTATTTGCATCCCATCTGTTTTCATCTCATGAAGTGTTACACCATTCATTTCGACCAAAAAAAAGTGGTACACCATTCTCCATATCTATGCGTTCTGCTTCAGTCATTTCTAATTACATATCATTGGCAAGAGTTTTAACAGTAGTATGATTCTCTTTTAAGTTTATAGTATGATTGCAAATAATGATATAAGATTCGCGAGACAAATTCAGATAAACATACTTAACTTAGATAATGACAGAAACTTCTCAAGACTTTAAAAGAAATTAAAACTTACGAACCTCATAAATTGATCTAGAATGTAGTACTGTAAACATAGTATAGAAACGTCTAAATCTCTTAATCAATCACTTAACTAATAACGGTTCCAAATTATATTGATTACAATTTAAAATTAGATTAACTTTATCCTTTTTTCATATTATTAGGTAGCCTACTGGCAAACAAGAAACGAGGAAGTGTGTAATAATTCGATGTTCTTATATTTAAATTAAATAATCTTAAAATAGTTAGAGGGTCCATCTTATATATAAAAAACATTATAGGTTTGTTGCCAAAGGAGAAAAACAAAACTCAAATTAATGTTTATGTCAATTTGAAGCACACGTATTGCTTAGGTATATTATGTGTCACATTTTTTTTGGATTAGCTCGATAGGATAGTGATTGGTGGCTTCAAACTGCAGTGGCGAGGAGAGAAGTCGTTCATGCCGGCTCTAAAGAGTTCTGTGAAAAGCCAATCTAAGCCAACACATATCATTTCCCAGTCAATACTCAATAGACAGTGAATAAGATAATTGCTGCAAGCATATATTAAATGATTTTGAGTATTTGAATATAGTACATTTCTAGAACATGTATGTAATGTTACAAAAATGATAATCAGAAAATATGTAAAAAAAAAGACTAAAAAAGCAATTCGATTCTTACTTTTTGTTTCTGATAAAATACAGTAATTCTGATGATGGCCAAATCATTCCTCTCTGATTTTTATCGAAAGTGACAACTTTATTCGCAAATATTCTTATGACGTAAGCATGATTCATTTATTTGTTGCTAAATGCGAACGCATACCTTCCAATTTAATTCATCGGAGATACAGATATGTTTCTGTAACCCAATTTTGATGACGTCAAGGTTACATATGTGTCTATGTATGCAAAAGTGACACGTGTCAGATCCCTATGTCACACGTTGGCTAGTAGAAAGTGTCTAGAGATAATCTCTCTTATTCGTTCACTTTTGAACTGGTCTTCGATGTTAATCCATATTTTAAAACTTTTAAACTTGGGGATGATCAGAAGATTCAATTCATATTGGCCAATAAATTAATTTATTTTAAAAGTTACGACATTGTCTTATTTATTAGCTTAAAGTCTAGTTTACTTTTCACTCTCTTATAGCTCAGAAACTTTTCACTTTATCGTGAACTATTGAATCCAAATTTGCATATTGATCAATCAAAGAAAGTAACCGAGTTATTCAGTCTAGTCTATAACCGAATCAACAACAATGAAAACTGAACTGAAAATAAACTTATATAATCTTGGTTTAGAATTTTGCTTGTCATACAAAAATCATAACAACTACAAGTTTTTACGTGAAACCATATTTAAACCTTCTTAAACCAAAACATAAACCATAGTTTCAGTATCAATATAGTTTGGTTATAAAATTATTCTCGTTTTTCTGTCATTTGACTGATTAAATTAGTTGCAAGACATATCAGAAACATATAGAACAAATGTTAGATCAGAGTGACGTGAGCATGACACAATGCATCCCGTGTTGATTCCAAACAATGCGGCGGTGTAAGCTTTTTGAAGCCCATCATGGCCCACAACCAATTCAAAGACAGTCTTGATCCTCTCTCTTCTATAAATAGACACACAGAATCACAACACCAAAACACATCCAAAATTCGTTTATTACCGAGAAAAGCAACAAAAAAAAAAAANAGAGAAGAGAAGACGACTTTAAAGTATATGAGAGCTGCAATAAACAGAGCAAATTCACTTGGAGGTTTGTTTTCATTTAGGTTTATCAGAAACATCAAATCAATGTCTTCTTCTACTTCCCAAGATTTCGTATCAAGACCTGTTATCAAGAAAGTCTTCGCTAAGCTTCAGAAAGAAGGCGATGGAGCCGTCGTTAGACGTGGCATTTCCAGGTTCCTTGATTAGTCTCTCTCTTTTTTTTTTCTCTTAGGAAAATTAAATGATTTTTACAAGTCTAAGAAATTTTCTGGGTTTTTTTTCCTATGAATTCAGGAGTGAGCAGAAGTTGTTAGATCCTTTCTTGATGCTAGATGAATTCTCCGGTAAATTCTTATTTATTTAGCTATCCATTTAAAAAAATAACCATTTTTATTTATTAATTATCCATTTAAAGAACAGATATTTATTGATGATTTTCTAATTTATGTTTTTTTCTTTGGAGCAGTTTCGCCTCCAGCTGGCTTCCCTGATCATCCTCACAGAGGTCAATATCACCATTACATACATAAATGAAATAAAAACCATTTTCAATTATCTAATGTCTCTCTAACATTTTGTGGAAATTATGATGAACAGGGTTTGAAACTGTTACATACGTACTAGAGGTAATTAAAATACATTTTTTTAATTATGAATCTTCTAAAAATTTTTATAAAATTATCTTATTCGAATTTTTAAATATGTGGTTTAGGGAGGAATCACTCACCAAGACTTCAAAGGTCACAAGGGTACAATATATGCTGGTGATGTTCAGGTAAGAACAGAAAAAAAAAAAACTGTTTAATTACTGCATAACCCAAAGAGCTTTAAAAAACCTAAAAAGTTACTGGACATTTTTACAGTGGATGACTGCAGGAAGAGGAATCATTCATTCTGAAATGCCTGAAGAAGAAGTCAACAAAGGTTTACAACTTTGGATCAATCTTTCCTCCAACGAGAAAATGTAACTAAACCCACTTGCAAATTCGACATTTTGGACTCTTTTTAAACCGGAAGTTGACTCTTCATTTTCATTTCGACAGGATAGAACCAAACTACCAAGAACTGTCGCATTCAGACATACCAAAAGCAGAACAAAACGGTGTTGAAGTCAAAGTCATTGCAGGAGAATCAATGGGAATTCAATCACCTGTTTACACAAGAACACCTACTATGTTCCTCGATTTCACTCTCCAACCAGGAGCTCAAATCCACCAGAATGTTCCAGAATCTTGGAACGCATTTGCTTACATTCTAGAGAGCGGTGAAGGCGGCGGCGTTTTCAGTTCCTCGAACTCTTCGCCTATTCCAGCACACAGTGTTGTGGTGTTCGGACCAGGGAATGATGGTGTTAGCGTGTGGAACAAGTCATCTTCAAAGCAATTGAGGTTTGTGTTGATTGCTGGAGAACCGATTGGTGAACCGGTGGTTCAATACGGTCCGTTCGTGATGAATACTCAAGCTGAGATTGATATGACCATTGAAGATTATCACTATGGTAAGAATGGCTTCGAAATGGCCAAGTATTGGAGGTCACAATGAGAAAGAACTAATAATCACCACTACTTTATTATTTCCGGTTCTTTTCTTTCTATTTTTAATTCTGTGTTCTAATTGGATAAATAAAATGAAAATAAAAATGTTTTTTTTTTTGGTATCTTTTGCTAAATTTGTGGGTGGGAACCCATTAAATCCGAGGCTGACTATTTTTCAAGTTCCAAACATTGTCATCATTATTAAGGAAGTCTTCCACTATTTTAGTTTAAATTACAAATTGTTCATACTATAATATTAACATATGAAGAAAGCATAAGACACTTTATACGATTCTTAGAATATCTCAATGTGATTATGTGAATAAGACAGACAAAACAATTGTTAAATAATAAATACCAAACGCGTATTAACATAATGAAGTGACATTAACATGATTGTTACTTTAAACATCTTATATTAAATTTGATAGCGTAGTGAGGTTTATGCATTTTAAACGTATTTGTTACTATTAATAAGTATAATTATGTTATCATTTACAGACCATTTTATAACTAAGATTAAAACGTATTCGAGGCAGATTGGAATTTATCTCAAATAACTATGTGAACTCTTTTATCTATAGGTTATACAATTAAATAACATCAATTACAATTTCTGTTATTTTGGTTCGACATTATGATTTAACTATAGTGGCCGCAATGAATATACTGACAACATTGCTTCAACTGCCACATCTATTCGAAATTAATAACCAAAACTGAAAATTGAAATAAATATTCTTATCGTTTTGTTTAGATAAATTTGCGGGCCATCGAATTAAAGAGCAGTTGGAAAATATCAAAATTGATTTAACAATCATAAGTTTACAAAAGTTACAAATGAGAACATAACTTATACACTAACCAAACTTTTTCTGTATGCGTAACAAAGAAACTCAAAACATCTTTCTCTCTTCTTCTTTTACTTTAACTGAGAACTATAAGAATATATCTCTGCCTTTCTATAAGTTTACCAGGAACACAATTCAACCCGAAACCAATCCTCAGGACAAAGAGAAACCGTTACAAAGATGTTACCTCGAACAGCAAGAGAATGTCTTTGTCCCTTCGTTCTCGTTCTTAACCAAGCTAACACGATTCACAGTCAGCTCCTCTTTGTAAGAATCAGAGTTCAATTGCTTTCGACTAATGTTGCTATAGATCTCCCGAATAACCATCTCGAAAGCCGTCTTTACATTGGTCGAGTCCAACGCAGAGGTCTCCATGAAAAACAAACCTTCAGACTCAGCAAGACTCTTGCCTTCCTCAACACTCACCGCTCTTATGCTCTCGAGATCACATTTGTTCCCAATAAGCATTTTTGCTACTGTTGTATCAGAATGAGCTGCACCAAAGATTCATCATTACTGTCAAACTAACTCTAAACTCAACCTATCACAATTTCAAGCTCAATAGAGTAAAGATGCAAACATGAATCAACTAATCATTGCATATCTTCATCATTCAGTTTCATGATAATCATAAACCTAAAGAAGTAGATAAATTTGACTTGACTTTGAATCAAAGTCTTAAGAAGTCATCATAAATCTTCAGATCTAAAAATTCTAACCAGCAGCATCACTATCGCTATGATTCAATCCTAATCCAAATCCAATCTCTACTCTATTCAAAATCAAAACTCAGATTTACAGATCTCACTTCAAATTGAATAAATTCACTCAAAAATCGGAGATCGAAACACATACTGTTGAGCTCATCGAGCCAGCGACCGACGTTTTCGAAAGTGGAGCTACGAGTGATATCGTAGACGACGAGGGCTCCAACGGCGCCACGGTAATAAGCAGATGTAACGGCGCGGAAGCGTTCCTGACCGGCGGTATCCCAAATCTGAGCTTTGACCTCTTTGCCGTCGATGAGCATGCTCTGAGTCTGAAACTCGACGCCGATAGTGGCTTTGGAATTGGGATTGAACTCGTTACGGGCGTAGCGAGTGAGGAGATTGGATTTGCCGACGGCGGAATCACCGATGATAACAATCTTGAAGAGGTACTCTTCGCCTCTCTCGTCGTCGTCTGACATTTCTCCTTCTTCTTCTTCTCTGTAACGCCTTTGTTGGAGAAAGAGAGCTTTGTTTGGATTTTATTAGGTTGTTTGTGAGCGCAATTAATGAGTATTATTTTGCGCATGAAATTAATTCCATCATAATTAACCAAAATTCATATTATGATTTATTTCTATTTTAATTTATTAATTATGTATTTTTTTATAAGAATCTTTTCTAAATTGATGAAATAAACTTCTTCAAAGAGTACACATTTTTTTTGTGTGTGTGTGTAATTTACAACTTCTAAAATAATTGGTAACCAAGTGGATTTTCCATATGAGTTTTCAAAAGAAAAAATAAATTGGTCTGAGTACATTTATTTCCTTGAAATAATGAATTTGGTTCAATTAAGGTTTTATTTTATATACATTTGTTGAAAACAACTATGATCCTCCTGATGTTTTTCTGAGATTTTTATTCACAGATCAAAATTCAAAACGTAGGATTATATTCACACACACAAACGCGCATCTCTTTCAATCTCAAATAATGGGTTTTGCTCTAAGCTAAAATTAACCAACTTTGAGGAAAACAGGAAAAAAAAAATCGATTGATCGAATTTTAAGTTATAATAAAGGTCAAGACTTTCAGAGAGTAACAAAACCAGCCTTCATTAATCCATCATCACTTTCTTTAGACCTCCAAAATAACTCCTTTTTGCTATGTTTCTTTCTGTCTTAGAATTTGGTTCGTAAGTGATCTCCTTTTCTTCTATACTTTATTGCATCATACTTGGAACAATATCATTCATCATCGCTTCTTGCATGCCCCACAAGTACATCTCTCCATTCCCTTTTCCAGTGACTGCACATATATAAGAGATAATTTTAAAAAATCATATTAATTTCTCCATATGCATACTTAGCTTGAATAAGACATTGAGACCTAGACATGTGAATAAACGGGACATCAGAATCTAACCGATCAAACATGACGTAGACCAAGTGTATGATAAATATATAGTATATAATGTATAACCATCTATTATGCATGATTCTTAACTTAGATTCTTAGAAGAGTCTACTGTTAACGACTTAACGTATTCTATTACGAAAGTTTTTAACAAAATTTAAGATGCATGTATGATCAGTTTTATTTCAACTGGGTGAAAATGATATAAATGAACATAACGAAAACATTTTCATGAGACCAACGCAAAAACCCTTTTGTTAAGAGATCATGAGAATGTAATATTTTAATTTCACGTGCATGACATTTTGATATGTCATGAAATTTTCTGGAAGAAAAAAAACACGTCCGAGTAAATGGTTGATCCATGGTTATGATCATATTGGACAATAACTAACCATTATATTAATATAACTATTTTCTAAAATACTAAAATTTGGCTTTAAGGTAACATTTTCCCAACATAGAAGGAATATGATCACCCTTTGCTTCAATTTGAGAAAATGTCACTTTTGCATATATAGATTCATTTTGTATCTAAGGACGCACCTCTACTTGGTGCTGAAGACCTTTGATATGCTCAACAGCCAAATCCAACATATCTGCGTAGCTCGTTTGCTGCCAAATTTTTCAAACTTATTATAGATATGTAAAACCACACCAACATTACATTAAAAACAGAAATAATATCACTTACCTTGTCCATATTAGGCACAAGTTCTTGTAGCTTCTTCAGCTTCCCGCTTATCCTCGTTCTTCTCTCCTATATACCACAAACACGCAAACCAAATCATATATAAAACCTAATTTTTACTCTTGTTTTCTTTGGTTTCAAATGAATTCACCTTTTAAGTTTGTATCTAGACTTATGCAATAGTAATCACCATAATAATAGAATAAACTAACCCTTTCAGCAATGCTGCGTGGGTGAGTCGCGAAGCCGCGCTTGGCTCTAGCCCTACAAGGCACCGAGTCCTCTGGGATGTTCATCAAGTTCTCCATTGTCGCCATTTCCAGAGTTGTTTGCGGCATGCTATACTAAAAGTCAAAACCATATATATTGAGATGAAAATCAATGTATAACCACTCAATGAATATCATAACCAAACCAACATCAGTGAGAATGTTTACACAAAAATCATTTGGTAGCAAAGGGCTTGTGAAAAATATACATAAATTAATCATAACCCTTCTCTAAGCTATTTATATCTATTACACAACCACTCAACTCTGGCTTCTACACACAGAAATTTGGCTATTTGCACTTTATTGGCATTTATTTCAACTTGGAATTCTGTTGTGGATATGGAATTTAAATTGGGCTTGTAGAATTCATATTGTATATGACGCGCACTATATAATAACACTTGTTAGCATACAACTTGTGGACCATACATATAATTAAACACACAAATCATTTAATTGCCAAGGACTTGTGAAAAGTTATAAACCTTCTCCAAGCAGTTTATACACATGAACCTGTGACATAGACATTGCTGTTGGCAATATTTCAACATGGAATTCTATTGCTAACTTTATGGAAGTTAATTAAACTGATATAAAATTTCATACGATATGATAATATACTTTCTTAGTATCAAGTTGTCAACCTATTATAGATCAATCATAAACCTTCTCCAAGCCTATAGAAACTAATAATACACAAAACAACTAACATTGGGGATATTCACTCTTTTCTCCCTTTACCTAGAAGAATCCGAGATTTATTAACTTTGTTGTATAAAAAAATAATCTAAAAGTATTGATACACATACATAAATAACCTCAAATTAAAGTTATAGAAAATACCTGAGTTTCTAAGGTGAAAAAGTCGGAGTTCTTGGACCGTTTTCCGGGTTGATCAATGGTGAAACTGATATGAGAAGACGAGTTGTCCCAATTGTTAGTACGATTATTTCCAAAACTCATACTACTTGATGCGACACCGTTTCTAGCCGCTGCAGCCGCTTCAACCTCCGAGATTCGCGGTAGAGAATTATGTTCTTGATGGCTACTACTCCCACTAGAGAATCTCAGCTCCGACTTCAACCTCGACGGCCCTTGCTCTCCTCCTCCGCCGTAGCCTCCGTTTGGCCGTCCTAGAGAAAAACCTGTTCCTTCTTCCATCAACAAATTTAGATTGAAAGAGAAAGAAAGAATGTAATGTAGGTTTATAACTTGTTATCTCAGTATTTTAATAACCAGTTTGATTTTAAAAATCTTTAGTACAAAATAAGAAGAGAATGGGTCGTCTTCGAAACTCGAGGACCCCTTCCTTTGTCTCTAGTCTCTCTACTTATATATATTTTAATTATCGCCAATTTGGTAGAGAATAAGGATTCCTGAAAAAGAATCTTAGAAATATTCACCATTCGAATTCCAATTACTATCATATACTATACAAAGTAGTATGTATATAATAATGCAAGAGGGGGTAAAATTTCTTGGGGCTCGCACATGGATTACAGGGAATGTGAACCGGACATATGCAATGAACCGAAGATCAAATTGCACAAAAATAATATAAATTATTACTTGCAACTAACACTATAGTAATAAAGCTTATTATATATAATGACAAGTAGGCGTATCCAAAAATCAAAATAGTGACCATGATCAAGCCATGTCAGCAGGGGTAGGCCATCATGGCTGCTTTGTCAGAAGAAAAAGAGCAAGTGGGATGGATATATTATTTCCAAGTGGACTATACTTTTATTTCTTTTTGTAACGATTCGTTTTTTAACATATACTTTTGGCAAGTGTGTGTTTTATATTGCATTATTAAAATAAACAACTTGCCACTATTGGAAATACGTATTTGATTATTCATGCATGTATATATACGTGTGTACACATGTATACATATGACTAAGATCAACCATGGTTAATCTCTTCAGACATAAGCTGAAAGAGAAAGGTGTGTATAAGATCTAGAGATAGATTAAGTATTGACTAAAGCAAATAGATATATTTTGAGAACTACATGTGTATTAGGTTTTCAATTACGTGGTTGATACTTATTGGTCTTTAATTAAAACAAAACAAAAGTCGTATGGAGGGAAACCAAACAAATTCCAACCTATAGACAAATTACTTAAGTCATCGAAACAAAACCAAGACTACATGGTTTAGATTACAGTAAGTCAAAACTTACGTGCTACACCAATTTACTTGCCGACTTTATCGATGTAAAATAACATATTCATTTTTTAAAATGTTTTCGAATACTAATATGGAATTTTAATTTTGTTTTTTTTTCTATACCAAATTTGTCTAACTTATAGGAAACATATATTTATTAAATGTTGTAACAAATTTTTTAATGTGCAAAAAAAGTTGAACACTTAAAAAAAAAATTCTTGATATGTGTATAATTGTATAATATGTAAATTATGTCGACTAGATTCAGCACTAATTAAATCCAATTAATTAGGAGGAGAACTCTTTGGTGGGGTGAAAAAAAAGTTGGAAAAATAAAGAAACGAAAAAGTTACCGTTGGGATCAGTGGGAAGATGTTGGTCGTAGAATCCAGCCGGAGAGCTTCTGTGTCGGAACAAAGAAGACGAAGAAGAAGCGTTGGAATCGAATCCGATGGAAGATGGCTCGCCCGGTAAATAATGGCCGACGAGGTTGGGATTCTGCTGATGCTGCTGCTGCCGCTGCGGTGGCGGATGATGGTGGGTTTGAGGGCCAAGAGAGGAGAAATCACGGGTAGCTCCAGCGGCTGAGTCATATTGATTGGTGTCGGCATCGCCGCCGCCGTCATGAGCGGTGGACTTAGAGGAATTAGGAGGGTACATGAAACCGGAAAAGAAAAACCCTACAAAAGCTAATCTGATGCTTAGGAAAAAATCTTGAGGAGAGGGTTTGAGAGAAAGAGACTTTGAGTAGTTATTAATTAATACTATATGATAATGCAAGAGGGTTACTAATTATAGTTAGGACTGTTAAATTAAATTAATTAAACTAAGGGTGACAAATTAGAGCGATGGCTTGTCCTTGTGCCTTGTGGGTGCTTGACCAAGAGAGAGTCTCCTACTCACGGTCCCGTCAACGCACGTGCACCTCACGTGGTTGACAGATGGTGGCTTGACGTTATTTGCGAATTTTTCTTATAACTTAGCATCATTTTTCTTATAAGATATTTCGTTTTATTAGGTTAATCTTAATTCTATCAAAAATTCAATTTTAAATGGAGTTATTATTATGTATGACGGTATCGATATAATGATTCCGGGCATATTCATTGATAAACTTTACAGCCTAAAATGCCAATTTTATATTCTCATAAGAGAGAAGCAAATATCAAAATGATGATGGACTGTACAAATGTTAGTGAATACATTTACAGAGAATCGAAGCCTTCATTATTTTTTGGGTGATGAAATTAACATGGATATTAGTTTAGTTATCGTCAAGTGGGTCATTAAGATTCCATTTTGTATTAATATGGGAATCAAATTGTTATTTAACTTTGTACTTTATTATGGATACTTATAGTTTATTCTGATTTTAAAAGTCTATTTCATTGTTCATGTTTTCGACCACCCATATGATCCAAGAGAAAGGCAGACCATGACAAAACATCCATTTTACATTTATACGTTTAGTTGATTTTATAATAAAAATACACATGCACTTTTTATTAAATTAAACCATGGTGAACGTCCATTGATTAGGATATAGACCTTGTATTTGTTTTTAAACAGTTGATTTAGATTCCACATTTATGTTTAAGATGGGCAAAGATCCCATTTGTTCCATGATGAGGATCTTTATGTGACTTTGTTGCTGATTACTATATGTCTATATCTATACTATTGTTTCATCATTTCTAGGGTTATGTTGAGGAGTATGAACATATTACTTTAACGTTTTAAATTTTGCTAACGGATCACGTAAGTCTGTTGCGACAAGACATTACAAGCAAGACATGTAAGTATATTATTCTTACTTTTAGGTTGTAGAATTTCTACTTCATACAGAAATATTTAACTAGTTCTTTTGATTGTAGGATGGAGTTCTTCTTTTTGGGCGGAAACAAATAGATATCGTAACTCCACTGCAATATTTGATTTCAATCTTCACCGCATCTATCTCTCCGTCAACTCCTCGTCTTTCTCCTTCCATCGTTTTCATCAAATCTAAAGAATCAAAAATTGGGTACTTGATTTCTTTTACTTGGGCCATCGACTAAACTTTTATTTGGGCTTTTATGCCTGTATTGGGCTATTTAGCCGATCAGGCCTTAAAAGCTTGTAACATATATTTTCTTATCCTTTTTCAATAGAATAACGGTTATATATATATATAAAAAAAAAAAGAGTACAGAGTTGGCCCATTTGAATCAATATGGACTATCTATTTTGATTTTTCAGGTCCATGTTCAAATATCTTTTACCCATGTGTTTTTTTACCTGTGAAATTTGCTATTATTATTATCAATTTAAATGAAACAGAGAAGACAACAAATTATATCTTTTTTTGCCGGCCAACAAATTTTTATCTAGAGACTAGAGAGGCGAGTTAGTTGCCGATCAATCTATTTATTTCTATCTTTCTCAATTTTAGAAAATTCGGTTGGTCATGTAATACGATTTTCTGTCTCTTTTTGGCGAAAGCTGCAAAAGAAAGTGTGTCAAGAATAACATACTTACATGTCTTGCTTGTATACATGTAAGTATATTATTCTTACAAAAGACATGTAAGTATACAAGAATAAACATTCTCTAGTATATAAAAGAATAACCAAACTAACCGGATTGAAAATTTTAGATAAACTTTGTCTCTTCCTTGTATAAATTGGTTTTAACCTTTCTTAGCAAAAAAATAAATTGGTTAACCTAACTATATTTTATTATTTTCTTGATTTTTAGTTGTTTATGTAGAGTGTGTATATGCAACAACTAACTAATTAAGAGATATCATTGGTTATTTGATCGAATCACTTTCACTTCATGACAGCTAGGTGGTTCCAAGTACGAAATTCCAAATGTGGATGTGTGCTCAGCGATTTTCTTACGTATACACAGTTATTGATTTTTTTTGCGTTGTGTAAATATAGGTATTTAATGACTATAAATTTTTGTATGGTATATGCTTGAAAAAAAATTTAATAAAGGATTTTTAATATGTTTTCAAGACCAAAAATTAGTGATGATGCGATGAGTGGAAATTGACTCGTTACATTAATTTTGGTTTCGGTTTTAGTATTTCAGTGCAGTTTTGATTAGAAAAATGCTCTGGTCATGGCAACTAAAGGTTGTCTAACTTTCAACGGGGTTAACAACCCTACATGAATCAGACCGATCATGATTTTCTTAAAACAGTTTATGACTCAGTTAAAATCATACAAAATTTCAAATTTACCAACCACCAATATTAAACTTCTTAACAACAAAAAAAAACCTATTATGTATTCTCAAGTTCTATGCTTAAAAATCTTGCTATTTTAAAAAATAATAGACGATAAAAATGTGAGAAATAGTTAGAATATACTGTATTAAAACCACAATAAAAGTGAAGTTAATAGCTCACATAAATTAAATGTCGTTGATTTACTTTTTTTCAGTCAAATTCCAAGATATATCTTAAAGTATTTACATAAAGTAAGAAATATGCAATATTTTGTTCTTATAGATACATAAGACTAAGAAAGCTACAACCACTAATATTATTAAAATCGCTTGTAAATGAGATTTGGGAAGTATTTTACTTAGTCATAATTAATAAAGCTTCTATAACATTGCACTAGAAGTCTATAAAGATAATTAACTTTAGCCCTAGAAAGGAAGCCTCTAATCTCTTTTTCACGCCATTTTCGGGCATAGCCACCACCAAGGAGATATTGGTACTCTTGTAATTAATAAGAATTCTAACATCTTTACACTATATACAAAAAAAATATGTCACTGATTTTTGTTTCAGTTGCCTTTATTTATAGTTTTGGCTTGCAGCAGTTGATACGAAAATTATGATCACTACAATATGTGGTTAATATATAGTCATTGTGATATGAATAGTGCGATTGAAGTTGTTTTGCCAAAATTCTTATTACTCAACAAATAATTAAAATAGTAAAAGACTCTAGATTATATGAAATGTAGAAGTTAGAACGTTCTAAAGAATTTTATATAAAAATTATAGGTCCCTAAGTTAATTTGTTTTTTAAAATCAAAATAAAAAAAGAGGTGTACGACAAATGCAAACGAATCTGGAAATAAATTATCTTCTAAGTTCACGTTTTCCTCAACTTTCTGACAACTGTAAGATGCTGTATCTTTTTATTAATTGGATAATAATAACCTAATTAAGCTCTGTTAATATGTCATTTTCCTAGTTTAATTTTCATCAAATTGTTTTTTCGTATTAGTTGACGGGTAAGCTTTCAAGTAAAACGAGACTCGTAAGCAGCAAGGAGTTGTATTTTTTTTTTTTTCTTGGTTTGGCAACTTCTTTGCATATTTTGTCATAATAATCGAATATGAGTTAATATACTTTGCTGACACTTAGACCCTTTTCCTTATTTATCAACGACTTGGACATCAACTATGAAGTATGAACTATATCAAAATATTTTGCACGGAATATATTAATAATTACTAATTAGTCTCTTTTAGGTCTAAATTTAAATATGAATTACGTTGATAGTTGAAACAGTAAGGATTATTTTTGAAAAATCTATTACAAACTGCTTAAAAATATTTAATAAAATCTCTTCGTTCTTTTGAGACAAAAAATGGAATGAAAATCCATTAAATTCAAAACAATTCATAGAATAGTCAACTCCATGTGATAACCTTGTGAATTTGTTTTTACAGTTACAGTTGTGAACCTTTAGTTCTTATTAATTTACAGCTATATTTGTTTGTGATAAATTTACACCAGTATATTTGAATCATCATCTTGTAAGTATATAAACATATTAAAGATATACACTTAGAATTCGTATCATAATAGTATATAGTGATGCAGAACATATATGCGGTTGTCTCTTTTAGTGGACAACTCATTCGTTGTTGTGATTAATGGATGAATTATTCGTGGTAAATTTTGACAATTTAACCACATCAATTGGTTAATCTCCACAAATTGTCGGTTAACTGATCTTAATATATTTAATTGCAAAGAATATCATCGAGTCGATACCTATAAGAGCATCTTACTAGGAGCAAATTCCAAGATAGAGCAGCTTAGTTTATAATAAAGTAGTGCCACCTTAGCTTCTATATCATTCATTCAATAGTCTATTTAGAATAGTAACAAAAAAATGAAGTTTTTGTTAAATATTTCGAAAGAAAACATATAACAAAATAAATAAAACTAAAACAAATAGAGACCAAAAGATGAGACATATGAGGAAGGCTAAGTTAGTTGTTGGAGGCTGCTGTCCGGATTACGCCGCCGTGGGGTCCTTTAGCCAACTGTTAAAATTACCAATGAGCGACTTTTATGCTCGTATTTTTTTTTATTTTTTTTGGTTTGTGTTACTTATGCAGTTATGCTAGTTTCTTAAAAATAAAATAAAAAAATGAAAATTTTCTAATATTGTTTTCACTATAAAACTTCTCTGATAATTTGTAGGATTTAGGATTAAACTGATTTTTGGAATTAAAAACCTAGTAAAAACTGAAAATGATTTTTTTTGTATTTTTGTTTTTTTATAATTGATGGCTGCTGATTGCAATGGGGATGTTGGCAACAAAGTCAAGTAAACTATGGAAGTAACCGGTTGAGCCGGTGGCATCACGAATGACTTGACCGAAACGTGGCCATGTGTTGCTATAGTTAAGCAATGTGGAAGTTACTATCAAAGTATGTTTGAGCACAATAATTCCAACATTTTGTTGTTTATCGGTTGTCGAGTCATATTTGTTGCTACTTTCATTCATAAAATACCATTTAATTTGCTAATTGTATTATAAAAGTGTTGTCAATGAAACTCTGGAGGTGTATAATTTCTGATTTTTTTGGTCTTTCTTTTCTATTTTTCTTAGTAGAAAATATAATATAAAACGTATTTTTGTGTGGTTCATTAGAAGCATAATATCTGAGTTTGTACGATTTTCTTTAAGTTTTTAGACCAATTTACATTTTAGTGGCACATATCTCCAGTCTCAGTGCTATCTTTTAATGTTTTTTTTCACCTTCCAAATAAAAACTTTACTCTAAACAAAATATAGTCAACTACTGTTAGATGAATTCTCTTCCATGTGAGTGGTAGCGTATAGTAGAAATATGTTTGAAATTATATGGTTATACTATTTTGTCGTTTCATCGCATTTTTATATACAAAAATAAAAATACTATATATACAAAATTACAAATTTAACCCAAATTAAATATACTACTGTATATATCACTTAACAAATCTCAATAACTATACTGTGGTAGCCAATATTATTATATACATATAGATACATAATATCTTTGTATAAAATGTGACTAAGGTAAACCAACACATCACAAATTCTCAATTATATATATTGTTATCAGTTAATCCGTCCGTACATCTATAAATGTAAACATCGGTCAAATTTCAAGTTTGTTATGATATTGATTTATTTTATTCAAGCTTAGAAAGTGTCGGTGAAAATTATCTAACTTATAAGATATACTTGTTGTCTTTGTTACTCTCTTTAGAAAATTGAAATCGTCTTAGTTGTGTTTTACAACTAGTCAAAATAGCATGTTAGTTGAATTGTAACAAATGATATTATTAACTAATTTATCTAGTGGCATTTTAAACACAGTCTAATCATTTATGCGCTGGGCATTATTACGTGTACGTCCACGCATATAGTTTGGGATCCTTTCGCGTTGAAACAAAAAAAAATCGCAAATCAATATATCGACCACTGTTACTAATTAACGGTTTATAATAATTAACTTTATTTGAAAGTTTAATTAACAATGTTACGGTGAGGTACTTAATTTTTATTTATGTAGGATTTGTACCTAGAATATTGTCAAGTGTCATTCGTTGATGAAGGAAGACACGAGGCAATTTGACAGTTTCCGGGTCTTTTTAAATAATTTATAATTCGATTAATTAATGGACANAAAATAATTAAGTTTCCATTAAAAAGATACATAAACGCTTCAGAAATCGTACAGANAAAAAAAAAAAAAACGTACAGACGAATATGCTTTTTGTGTACAAATTATGTGAATGCATATACGTATGTATGAATATATATATGTGTGTGTGGTTTTCAACAAAGCCAGCTACAATATTTAAAATCTCTTGAAGGATTTTATGTATAGTTAACGAATTTTTAAATTTTGTTTACGTCTCGCTAACTTTTCTTTAAATACCTATACTACTTGAAAGCTTTAACTAATAGCATAGCTAGCCTAGGTTCGCAAATGTATTCTAACTAATACCAATCCTAGTTTTATTAGATGCAAAATGAAGGACTTATCTTGTAGTTGTATCATATTGTAGAGAGACTTATACAGTAATTCTAAACAAGAAACTCAAGCTAATCATTGCCTTTGAAAAACTATACAAAACACTATTTGACATATGAATAAGATAGTTTTAACTTTTCAAATAGACCCTGATTAACGACAGGAGAATATTACCTTACATGTGGTGTTACTTTTTTTTTTTTTTTTTAAAGAACATGTGGTGTTACTTAAAGAAATATTTTTT
>Ga0041059_1000605_pt1 | contig 27715 bp, 19 predicted proteins | sample AraColnosormetaG_FD_56232 | JGI IMG/M metagenome (GOLD analysis project Ga0041059, IMG submission 56232) | Arabidopsis roots microbial communities from North Carolina, USA - Col MF nosort | ecosystem: Host-associated > Plants > Roots > Unclassified | place: USA: North Carolina | collected... | reverse complement strand
GTATATTTCAATTTTTTTTTTATTTTTTTTTTTGCCAAAACAGATATTTCAGTTCTTTTTCTCTAATTAAGCAACAGTTTTCATACAAGTTCTTTTTGATCAACAATCATACAAGTTCTAATCACAGCATTTCACTCTTGGTTGTCACAGTTTTTTTTTTATTATTGAAAAAGTTCGTTGTCACAGTTTACTAATTATGTTCTTTTGACAATTGTTTGTCGCAAAATTTTCTCAACAAAAATATTAATTAGAAAATAGAAAACTAGTCATAAATTAGTAACGATAACAATAATGATAATGATAATTGAAAAATTTACATCTTGTCTTTTTTTTGACAACACTTGTGGAATGAAACGCCGAACGCGGAAATCAAAGCAGAACACGTGAGTTTAACGTACTTCCTCCCGGAAATTAAGTCCAGACACTACTACACAATCACAGAGCAATTAAAAGTAACCTTTCCAATTTTGACACTTTGTTACGTTTAATATTTTAGTTTCGTTCTAAGTATCTTCTGCGACTGTGTGGGTAAAAAAGCTCTTATTTTTGGTCGACGTACGTGTATCATTATGTATTCTTAAAGCAACTGTAGTTATTAATTATGTCTCTTAGATATATTTTATTTTATTATAAACCTCCCCGATTTTTGAAAGGGTGTGTTGGCAAAATAGTCACTTTTTCAAACTTAATTAGGAAAGTAGTCACTTTACTATTCATAATTTGCAAAACAATCACTTTTCACTGTTTGATTCGTACACTTGGATTGTACATCACTTTTAGTGTACAAATGTAAAGTGTACACTGTGTATTTTTATATATATTTGTACACTAAAAGTGATGTACAATCTAAATTTACAAATCAAACAGTGAAAAATGACTATTTTGCAAATTATGAATAGTAAAGTGACTACTTTTCTAATTAAGTTTGAAAAAGTGACTAATTTACAATTTAACCCTTCTTTAAATCTCAACAAGAATCTATCACAATACTACTTTTAAATTAAATCTCTTACGAGTTTCATTTGAAGATAAACGGATGGGAAACCAACCAAAAAAATAAAAATCAAAGATATCTTTTGGGTTTGTTGGCGTAGATAAAGAACACTACATTATAGTATGTAGTTTTTTTTTTTGTTTACAGATTTTGAAGATATTGCATTAAATTCGTGCCAATGCTAACAGTTAAGATATGTTGGAAATATGGCAGTCGTATCGTGGCAATTATGAAAAACAACGAGTCATTTCGTCTGCGATGTCACATGGTGACATGGATATATTTAATATTTTGAAGAAAAAGAATATACGTACTCAACTAATTTTCTTACAAAGATCTTAGCCGATTAGGTACATAATAATACATACGTAAGCATACCAAAATATTAAGCTTGTAATAATATAACAATAATAATTTCTGTTAATATCTAATTTGAAAAAGGGAAATCATTGATCTTTATATGCAAGTAAATGATTTATTGAGTGTTCTTTGACCGAATATGGATGAGATCGAGAAAAAATATAGACTACTGACTACCAACATAAGATTCTGGTTATTACAAAGATTAGTATGTGGATATGGTTTGCACAGCACGTAACTTGCAATTTGTATCTCTTATTTTATCCAATATGTGTATCCTATAGAAATACCAACTCCAACTACAAGATCAAAATTGAAACATGTTAAAAGAGGAAATTGACAACTCTTGGTACATGCTTAAGATTTAAGAAGAGCGTCACATCAACTAAAGTTGTAAAGCAAAAATTATGTTAACTAATAATGCTTTTACTTTTAGTATGAAAATGAAACTAATGAGTTTAAATCAATTGGCACATTTCTATCAAACTTATAGTATACTCGTATCGAAACAAACGTTAATCAAATAATTTTCCGATGCCTTTTATATGAATCTTTATTTCTATCAACCTTTCTGCAATCGAACTCTAACAGAAACCATTAATTTACTTTTAAATTTCCTGCTCTCGTTACTAGTTACTACACAAAAATTCAATCAACAATAGTCCTAAATTCCAGATCAGAATATCTATTTTACATCATACCTTTAAGCAAATTCTAATAATTCACGATAGATAACTATTAACAGATAACTCAATTTACAAACATAGTATTTTTGAAATCTTTTTATAACTTGTGTGAGAGACCGTCGAAGTTCGAAGGCATATATACCCAACATTTAGTATTTTACTATTACTACATGACTAGGTCTGATTTTTTGTTAATATATATTGCAGTATAATTTAACGTAGAGAAGAGAAAAAAAAAAACAAAAAAAACCATGTTTACGAAAGATGTGACGTACAAAAAGTGCCACGTTGGACATGCCAAACTCGTGCTTTAAACATTCACAAATCAACTTTGATTAAAAGGTCAAACTACGTTGACCATTGAGTCGTAAACGCGGCAGTAAATGATATAAGAAGAGTCGGTCTTTTTAGCATACACACACGGACTCGTTGTGTAGACTGAAACTATATATGTTCTCTTTAATAATTTTGTTTATGAATAACATTTAATGCATAGATTTACTTAACTACAATTATTATGTAGAATATTTGACAAGTCATTTTCAGAATAAGATATCATCAAGGTATTTAAGAAATCCGAATAATCGCGGTAATTAGTTGACCAACGAATATGCCATATAATTTTTAGTTTATTTTCATTTTAAATTGTAAGAAATTTATTTTCAACTAATGTTGATTCTCTAACAACTTTTACAAGTCATAATTAATCCTTATATATTTTTCGTGTATTTTTATTCTTTAGTCATAATTATAAAATTAGTTGAGAATGTGTGCACTATGGATTATTGATGTTAACACTTAACATGTATAAATCTGCACATTATGAATTTGCAGCTGTTTTCTAGTTTAAATGTCTTAATTAAGATTAATACAGTAGATAAATGATGCATGTAATGACGCAAGTGTGTAACCCCAAATCTTATACATGTATAAATAATATATCATACATTGAGACGAGTAGTGTTGTAGGCTCTTTAATATGAACACAAATTCCCTTGGGCCATGGTTGTTGGGAAAATTCTTAAATGAAAATGACATTGACATACTTGTATACACACATATGTACATTGACATTTTAACTTTAAACTTTTGTTTTCTGCATTTCTAAATAAATCAAACGACGGGAAGTTGTGAGAGCCACAAGGGTGCGTAAAATGGGGCATTCAAACATTTTAACTTCAAATATTTTATCCAAAATCTTGATAAAAACAAATTATCGTCTTCTTATAACGCATTAAGTAATGTCCCTATAATGATTTCAGCAAGATTATAATAACCGTTCGAGAATGATCTACAAAAACACATGTGTAAATGGATGTGACCATATTGCTTTATATGTCAACGCATCTGATGCATATCAGCATAGAAGTCGAACTTCTTGCGGGAAATCAGGGTAAACCAATATTACAACTCGAGAATCTCGTGGTAAATAATTGTAGACCACCTTGATGTCTATGTAAGACGACTATAACTCGAGGATCTCGTGGGATCCTACATGGTAATTCGATAGATATATTATTAAAAAGAACGTGAGTTTTGGTGAATCAAATGATAAAAAATTTATATAAGGATAATATTTTAGGTCTAGTTAGTTTGGTAAGAATTAGCTTTGTTAAACTATATCTTAAACTAAATAAATATCTAATTGATAAAAATTATAAGGATAGTATTTAGTGTATATTACTAGTAGATATTCTATTGGATTGCATAGTACATATCTGCAATTAGTATTAAATAACATTAACTATTAGATTAATGCGTATTACACATATTTTGATGAATGTAACGATTTCTAGAGATTTGGAATTATTATTTTTTGTTTCATACGCTACGTAATCTAAAAGCTTATACTATTAATTTTTATTATTGTAATCGTATATTTAATAATGTAAGAGAGAGACCAAAATTTAATCTCTTTTTTTTTTCATTCTCGAAACTCGAAAAGCTTAAGAATTTGCGTTAAATACTAGTATTTCTATTGAGCTAAATAGATTAATTAACACAAATGTTAATTTTGATACTGCCGAATCTTTTTGTAAGGGTTACTGGATTAATTGATAAGAGCGACACCATGACAGCTATTTTTCGTCTAACTATTTCCAAGCACTTTTCTTAATTCTCTGTATATATACAGTATATCCTATTGTTAGGGCGTTAGGATACATTAATCGTACTCCATGATTGTTATCATTAAATTAATTATCCACTTAAATTTATCGATTTTTAATAGACGGTCCATGTGATCTCATTATCTTCCATATTACCATATCTTTGTTTGTCATCCTAAAAATTTGTTTCAGCGTATCAATTTATATTAGATAAGCATATATTATGACGTTAGATTACCAAACTATTTATCAAAAAGAGTAGCAAAGAAACAGTTTACCAAACTATATATATATTTAAACTAATTGGCAGTGAATATAAAACCAAAATTAAAAATTTAAAAACATACATTGACAAACAAAGATATGATATGTCTCCACACGAACATATTTTTACAATAAAAGATTTCCAAGAATCATGAACTCATAAGAGAACTTTTTAAAAAGAAAATTAACTAATTAATATAAAAAAATCTTCACATCTTGGTACCGGTGCGATCTAAAAAAAATACCAATTGACTAATAAACATGTCTTCGTATAAACCCAAAAACATGTCTTGTCAATTGTCATAACTCATAACCGGTCTGAGAGAGTCGTTGTGTCTAGGCCGATGGTGATTAATATCTGGTATCTTACATGTTATCTATCTCTGTTTTTACACAAATCCGACGGATCAGTTCAGAGATTCGATGAGTTTTGGTATAGAAGAAGAGAAACTCTAGATTTGTTGAAAATTCTCAACATGATAATCCAAAACGTAACAGGCTCAATAAGATAAGCGGGCCTGAAAATTAAAACAAGCCCAAAGAACAGAATCAGAAACTGGTGGGCGTTAGTGAAGGACCACTCCTGCTTGCTCTTGGCCTTGGCTGCTTAGTGAAGGGAAGGGAGAGAATTGCCAGAGCAGACGCTAAGCCCAAAGAAAGTGTCAACATCTGAGTTGTGCGACTTGTGAGACACTAACTGAGAAAAAAACTAATTGTTTATTTATGTTGAAAACAGAAAAAAAAAACTATTCTAATTGAATATTGTAAGAATACCGTGTGCGTAAACATAAATGTTATCTAAAGAGATTACTACTAGTGGTTCCTCGACATGCACACAATTACTTTAGTTTAAAGCTTAGCTTTTAACCCAACTCGGCACTACTATAAGGTATGGTGAGAGATCAATCTCAAGAAACAAGAATATTCGAAGTCTGGGAACTATAATGAGACAAAACAATCTTTAAAATACTCGATCGCATGTGTTGTGATCACGAGCTCACTACGACTCAGTCACTTTGTTCTTTCTTTAATTTAGTAAAAAAGTCGAGTTACTTTGTTTTCTCCGTCTTAAGGCATTAGCCATATAAATCGCATCATTGTCCGGATCAACTCTTGAGTTTAAAAACCCACATAGACATAAATTTGGTTCGTAGTGGAATCAATCCGAATATATGTTGTGATTTTACGCAGAAAATGGGAATTTACATTCGTCAAAATTTGAGTTATGTTGGATTTTTACATGAATAATACTATTGTGCAATAACATATACTACAACTGAACATAAATTTTAATTTTTGTGTCAAAGCATATACCATCAACGCCGTTGGTTTTACTTTTGTTGTAACGACGTCGTTGGCTGGTTAATGAATATGAAGCTTTTCCGTAATTATACCATCAACGCCGTTGGTTTTACTTTTGTTGAAATAATCCAATCATATTACTAGAAAAAAACAAAATTGCCACATGGGTGTGTTTTCACTTTTTACTTTTTACTTTTTACAGTTGAATTTTATATTAAGGAAAAAGTCGAAATGAAATAGTAAATCGAAAACAAAATCAGAGTTAAAAGAGTAAATTCAGGTGAGAGAAATCAGCTTCAAGCTTAAGAGAGCTTCGAAAGCGAAAGCGACGATTTCTTCTCCATCGTGAGAGCAAATCTCCAGAGCCGTTTTCTCTTCTTCTTCTTCCTCCTCGCGCCGTCTCTGAAACTCCATCATCGTATCAATCAAATTGCTTCCTCCTCCAAAGTAAGCTTCTTTTCGATTCTCAACCAATCATAGTAGTAGTGTGCTTCTCTCTTATCCTCTGTTTTCTAAGTTTTGTATCAATCTCCACATAGCTTTTCTCGTTCTATTATCGTAGAAACTCTTAAACTATAGATTAGATCACTCACGATTCAATCATAATCAATCTGGATCTGAATCTAATTACGCATCGTGATTCAAAATTTGTGTTTTTTTGTGTGTGTGTGACAGTTGAAAAACAATGGAATTGGATTCGGAGAACAAATTGTTGAAGACGGGTTTGGTTATAGTGGCGACACTTGTTATAGCCAAACTCATCTTCTCTTTCTTCACTTCTGATTCTAAGAAGAAGCGTCTTCCTCCTACTCTTAAAGCTTGGCCTCCATTGGTTGGAAGTCTTATCAAATTCTTGAAAGGACCTATTATTATGCTTAGAGAGGAATACCCTAAGCTTGGAAGTGTGTTTACTGTTAATCTTGTTCACAAAAAGATTACTTTTCTTATTGGTCCTGAAGTCTCTGCTCATTTTTTCAAAGCTTCTGAATCTGATCTTAGTCAGCAGGAAGTGTATCAGTTCAATGTCCCTACTTTTGGTCCTGGAGTTGTTTTCGATGTTGATTATTCTGTTCGTCAGGAGCAGTTTCGGTTCTTCACTGAGGCACTTAGAGTTAACAAGTTGAAGGGTTATGTGGATATGATGGTTACTGAAGCTGAGGTAAAGAAATTTGGACTTTTTAGCTTGTACTTGTGATGTATGAGTTTAGGTTCACTTTTCATGCTTCTGCTTCGTTATACTCACATACAACATATACTCTGATTGATCTTTAACGGTATAATCTTCCAGTGAGTAGGTGTTGTGTGCATTTATTGGTAGTTTCATTTATAAATACTTGTCCTTGTTCTTGGCAGGATTACTTCTCTAAATGGGGAGAGAGTGGTGAAGTTGATATTAAGGTTGAGCTAGAGAGGCTCATCATCTTGACTGCAAGTAGATGTTTACTGGGTCGAGAAGTTCGTGATCAGCTTTTTGATGATGTCTCTGCTTTGTTCCATGACCTTGACAATGGAATGCTTCCCATCAGTGTTCTCTTCCCATATCTCCCAATTCCAGCTCACCGCCGTCGTGACCGTGCCCGAGAAAAGCTTTCGGAGATTTTCGCAAAAATCATTGGGTCGAGAAAACGCTCTGGAAAAACAGAGAACGACATGCTGCAGTGTTTCATCGAATCAAAGTACAAAGATGGTAGACAGACAACCGAATCTGAAGTCACTGGTTTGCTCATTGCTGCTCTGTTTGCAGGACAACACACGAGCTCTATCACTTCCACCTGGACCGGTGCTTATCTGATGCGATACAAAGAGTACTTCTCAGCTGCTCTTGATGAGCAGAAGAACCTGATTGCGAAACATGGAGACAAGATCGATCATGATATCTTATCCGAGATGGATGTTCTCTACCGCTGCATTAAGGAAGCGTTGAGGCTTCACCCTCCACTCATCATGTTAATGAGAGCCTCGCACAGTGATTTCAGCGTGACAGCTCGGGATGGAAAAACTTACGATATCCCAAAGGGTCACATCGTTGCAACCTCCCCTGCATTTGCCAACCGCTTACCGCACATCTTCAAAGACCCCGACACCTACGACCCAGAAAGATTCTCCCCTGGAAGAGAAGAGGACAAAGCCGCAGGGGCATTCTCGTACATTGCATTCGGAGGGGGAAGGCACGGGTGCCTTGGAGAGCCGTTTGCTTACCTGCAGATCAAAGCCATATGGAGTCATTTGTTGAGGAACTTCGAGCTTGAGCTAGTTTCACCGTTCCCTGAGATTGACTGGAACGCTATGGTGGTTGGAGTTAAAGGCAATGTGATGGTGCGTTACAAGAGGCGCCAGCTTTCTTAAAGACAAGTTTAAGGTTATTGCAGCTTTGGATTTTTCTCTCTGGTTTCTGCTTTGCTTTTGTCCCTCTCTGGTTTTAGTTTTGTTGTTGAATAATTCTTCTGTTTTTATAAACTGTTGTTACTCTTTAATTGACATTTATTTTTAAGCTTCCTAAGTTTGTTGGTTCTGCAAATGTGCTCATTTATACGGAACTTCTTTGGTTTAGGCTCAAACTTCTAGTAGGCAATATGTTAAATTGGTAAAATTCTATTTTAGGAAGAAAATATTTGATTGTGCCCTATATTTTGGACAACAACCGGTGCAAAACAGTTACTAAAATTACATATAATTATATAGGAAGATATCTATCAAATACTTTTATTTTTGTTCAGTATACCCAAAATTATCTGATTATTACAAGAGAAAAGGTTCATAATGTGCTTTAAACTATACAGATGCGGTAAAGAGACTAAATCTGGTACCAAATCATTGTCTTAGCTGGTTTCGAAATTTCTTTCTTAATACTCTACATTATGATTCAATGTAAATGCAGATGTATGTTATGTATTCGATTTATATGCCCCCAAAAAATGGTTAAATCTTGATTATTATCGTGTCCCTTATGAACGTTTTCTTCTCTCGCATTGCCAACGTTACGGATCAACTCTCTCTTCATCGCCCAAAAGAACACATCTCCTCCCACCAGAGACAACAACGGCCACCTTTGTTCCGTCATAATCTCTCTCGACAATCAAAATCAGAAAGATCCAAAGTATCGGCCAGGAAGCTTGCGTCTAGGCTTCAAGGCCTCCTTTCCAAGGTCAAGGTTCCTTGGCTTGATCATTTTGTTTGGTTTCTGAGATTTCTCTTGGTTAACTCGATTATCTAACACGATAAATTGCAGATGGAGAGCATAACGGAGTGGGACTTGGGATCACTTCGAACGTATTACTCCGTTGAACCTAGTGAGAACTTTCAAGAAGACGAGTTTTTAGACTTTAACCTCGTTCCTTGTCTTCAAACGGAGCTATGGAAGGCTCAAACGAGAATCAAAGAGCTTGAGGCTGAAAAGTTTAAATCAGAGGAAACTATAAGATGTCTCATCAGAAACCAAAGAAATGAGAAAGAAGAAACCACTAATCCATTTGTTGATTACTTGAAGGAAAAGTTAAGCAAAGAGAGGGAAGAAAAGAAAAGAGTTAAAGCTGAGAATTCTAGGTTAAAGAAGAAGATTTTGGATATGGAGTCATCAGTAAATCGGTTGAGAAGAGAAAGAGATACAATGGAGAAGGTGTGCGAGGAACTGGTGACGAGGATCGATGAATTGAAGGTGAATACAAGGAGGGTGTGGGACGAAACGGAGGAGGAGAGGCAGATGTTGCAGATGGCTGAGATGTGGAGGGAGGAAAGGGTTAGGGTTAAGTTCATGGATGCAAAACTTGCCTTGCAAGAAAAGTATGAGGAGATGAATTTGTTTGTGGTCGAGTTAGAGAAGTGTTTGGAGACGGCTAGAGAAGTAGGGGGAATTGAGGAGAAGAGGTTAAGACATGGTGAAGGTTTGATAAAGATGGCGAAATCTATGGAAGTTGTAGACAGTAAGATTGATTTTGAGAGATTTGAGTTTGTGTCTGATGAAGGTAATGTTTAACGACGCTAATGTCTTGCAAGAAAAGTATGAGGAGATGAATTTGTTTGATGTCCAAGTTTTTTTCCTTACAAATTACAAAAGCGTAATTTTTAGATTGTAACCGTTGTAACAAATTTATTTTTTCCATCAATTCGCAACATTTGGAACAATTACATAAATTCACGATAGAAGTATTAACGGGCAACATATGTAATTTGATATGATTTTGGTCTAGTGTGGGAACCAACGAAGACGACCATTTGCAACAACTTTTTCATAGCTTGGAATTTGAACCTCAAATATAAAGTAAAGAAACATTTGTATCTTTAGACCAATCATTAGGTCAAAGTGTCCCCATGATTTTTGGGACATGGTTACATGTATAAATTTACCTTACGCCTTTAATTATTGCATCTTCAAAGATATTTTTTTAATAAAAATCATTGCATCTTTAGTTTTTAGAAAAGTAGTGCAAAATGAATCAAGCATTTTGATAAGAATTTGTCATTTTAATATAAACCAAGCATTTGTCATTTATCAATGTCAACCTCTAATATATTTTATTAATTGTTGAACTCTGCATCGCAAACATATTTGTAATTTTTATGTATATATTTTTTTAGTTTCTTTTTCTATGTCACTTGTTTTGTTTGTTTCTCTATAAAAATAAAAAGTATATAATAAATATCATATAATCTGTCTATCTTATTTTTTGGTTGCTAAATGATCCATGGAATCTAGAGATCCAATCTTTGGCCAGCGTTACGGCTTTGCACATGGCCAATCATATTATTTTCCAACTCCAAAAATTCTATTTTTCAATTGAATACTAATTAAAAATTAGAAGAATCTAACTTTGTCCCGATTCTGCTGGTTCAGAAGATTTGTAATGTCTCTAGCTACATTTATAAGAATTGAACTTAAAAATTAGATATCCCACATGAGAAAGTTTCATAGCCATTGTCATAAAAACTCTAATCTTGTAATATACCAGCCTCCTCGAGGATACTCACGATAGACAAGACTGATGGATTCTATTGTTTGGTGCATTTCACAACAAATACATGTAAATCTTTTCTTGCAGAAGATTGGATCATTTGTACCATATGGTGACAAATATTTAATGTTTGTAGATTATTATAAATACAGTAAGGTACAATTGCCCTAGCTAGAGGAGGTAGGGGTCTATTGTGGGGTACTGAATGAGAACAATAGAATGACTTGTTCGTCTCTCAAAAAGACAACTACCTGACTTATTATATATCAATAATCTCGTCAAATTAAAATTGTATCCCTACATTGATTAAGACGTACAGTATAGTTATATCGAAATTTGTAATTTTTTCCTCATTATTGTATCATCTTTTTCACTATTTCTACTTGTATGTTTTAGTTTTAGGTATTTTCTTTCTTTCTTTCTTTTTCTAGCATTATTGAGTGGAATATTTTTGTGGAACCACTCATGACTCATCTATAGTGTAATCATATATGTGACTGTGATGGATTTACAAACGTAAGAATATTCTTTCAGTGTATAACATACTATTTGAATTTGAAGACACTAATATTTGAATATATTTTCTCACATATTAGTTTAACTATATACGTTGATAAATCAAACACTAAAATGTTTGCTCATATGTTATTCCTATGATCTAAATTGAGAAAAGTAGACAAATTAAAAAGAGTTTTATGTATATCTTAATTATCGATTTTATTCGTAATTGAAATTGTATTTGTTTACGGCAAACATGGCATATGAAGAATTCTGATACTTCAATTGAAATGACAAACACTTGAAGAAAAAAAAGTCGAGTTTACGTACGTATAAGAACACGCATAAATCGAATATTTAAGAGATGAAAAAACGTTTTAATATTCTCTACCAACTATATATATATTTTTTTTCCTCAATATATAATTTGTTTTTAAAGTTTTATTAAAGATGGACTACTTTGCTACTCTATTCTCCTATATTATTTTCAAAATATTGGATCAAAAGATGGAAAAAAAACGAAAAATAAGATGTATACATTTTTAAAACAAAACGTAGCTGGTGCTATGTTTACGAAGTATGTACGATACTCTTCTGTCTCTTATTCTCAGCCGTTCAATGTGGACACAGTGGGGTCCTTCTCTTTCTTTGTACTAAGTTCGTCACAAGTGTCAAGTGGAAAACCTACTTTAAATTATTAATTAAAAGTTATTATTGAATTGAAATGCATGCGACACCATTTGATTACCAATCAACAAATCAGTTAATTATGGTTTTGGTGTTGTGAAATATACTCGAGTTCTTTTGGGTTCCACTTTGGATTTAAATACTGACGTATGATTCCCTTGAACTTGACCAAATTAAGTTTATACTCTTTGTTACAACAAAACAGATATATACCTTTAACAATTACTTTTTTACTTTTTCAGTTAACCATTTTTATCGTTTTTTACCGCATCGTCTTCTCCATCGCCATTACACAAAAACCTTTGGTAGCACTTAAAAACTTTTATCAGACTGGCCACGTCACGTATTGTATATTGTGGTTGTGATCACCATATTTAAAAATGGCGAAATCTAATTAAAATATTGAATGAAGATAAAATTAGTTATTAATATTTTTAACGTAATGTAAACATTAACATAAATTATACATAGATTTATTTTCTACAACATATGGATATATATTACTATACGATTATGACACTATTACAAATCCATAAATTGGTATCATCTTATCGCAAACTTCGTTGCACACAAACAATTTGACTAAACTTTTGATCGTGCTACAAAAATTCTGTGCACAGGAAAAAACTTCTCGTGAACAATTATTTCTTACCAAAACAAGCGACCTAAAGTTTGCAATTTCTTTCCCCCCCCAATTTGGCAAGTTGACAATAAGTGTTTCCCTAGACTTTCTCGAGTAAAATTAAACTTTTATCAGACTGGCCTCGAGTGATTCACACGCGCATCTCGGTAGCGCGTCACGTGGCATGTCTCGTCTTATTACAGCGTATCCAAATTGTTTATCTGTTAACTGTTACGTGTGGGAACTCTATGATTTAGTTTATCCACATTAATCAGACCCTCAAACATTTACATTTACCACCTCCTTATTTTATTTATTTCTAAATAGACCCCTTCACTATTCAGATTCCCAGATATGAGATCACAGAGATTCTTACTTGATTTGACGAAAGACAAAAGAGATGGTCTAAATTAAAAATTCGTTTGCGCTTATTAGATGGCAGAATATTAAACACATTCACGAAATTACGTACTACCTTTCGTGCAAACTTTTTCCATCCAAAAGTTGGTTTTATATATTAAATCCAACGGTGGAAAGAAACTCTATCAAACAAGGACCACTAGATTTCAGAAATTAAAATTAGGGTTTATTAGATATTGATAATATATTATGGGGTGTTTTTGTAAGAAATTCATAATGAGTGGTATAGTTGAGATTTTATTTGTCATTTCACATTCTTTTGGACTCTTCTGCTTACAAAAATGCTATATATAGTCGTCCATTTCCCTTCGTTTAAAACTTATAGCGAAATCTCTAATTACTTAATCTCTGAATGCTTAAGATAATAACTATAATCTAAGAGTAATTAATTAAACGATAAGTGGTTAAATTTGTTGAGGTTAAAAGTGAAGCTTCAATGGCAAGAGGTCGAAAGCTGACGATGAGCCAGAGCGAGAGGTACCTAGGAAGCAGCTATAGTTACGGTGACAGTAACGGAAACTCCGCCACCGACGAATCAGAGCTCACGGAGGAGGACATCTGGTCACACGCCGTCGATCACAGCCCGGAGATGCTGGAATCTCATGGAGCGTGGAACACACGCGATGCTGTGGTGAGGAATGGGCGCGTGGGTGGTGGTTTGTCGCTGGCGTTTGAGGACGCGTCATCTTCGCCGAGGATCGTGCACCAGATACGTGGCGGAGGAGAAGGAGGAGGAGGTGGTGGAGGAGGAGGAAGAGTTGAGAGGCAGTTGGCGTCGTCGGCTCCGGTGAACGTGCCGGATTGGAGTAAGATATACCGAGTCAACTCGGTTGAGTCGATACACGAGTCTGATGAAGAGGAGGAGGAAGATTCCGGGATGATGATGCCGCCGCATGAGTACTTGGCGAAGAGCCAACAGCGACGGAGCAGAAAATCTGGCGGCGGTGGCTCGGTGTTTGAAGGAGTTGGAAGAACTCTTAAAGGACGAGAATTAAGGCGCGTTCGAGACGCGATTTGGAGCCAAACAGGGTTCTACGGCTAAGTTAGTAATATAAAATTTGAAAGAAAAAAAAAACAATATAAAACTTCAACATAAAAACTTTGGAAAATATTTTGCTTATTTTGTCAGTTTAGAGTTAATTTTGCAACTTTCTTGAATCCCAAGCTTGAGATGTATAAGATTTATATATTGCTTCCCATGCAAACGCTTTTTCTTTTCTTATTTTTAGATCCATAAACTAATTGTGGGAAAATTTTCAAGAACCTGCTATGCGTATAATTTTCTCTCTTTTTGCTGTTGTATTGATTTAATTAAAAAAAAATCAATATTTTAATGTCTTTATAACATCCCAAAAGGCATAAAATGTAGATTAATAATATAAGTATGATTAAAATTCAATAAATATTTGTTAATACAAGGCTAATGTATAGCTTACGATGCTAAGCAATAGTTTCCTGACAGGAACTTGATTGAATTCTTGCTTTCGAGTTTGAATATTTATAATTATAAAACATAATGGAATATAACTGAATCTTTGAATTAGCAGCAAACAAATACAAAAATTAAGCTATGAAAATAAGTTATATAATGCTCTTCCTCGTAGTGTTCATTTTTAGTTGTATGTGGTGTATATATATATTAAAACGTCAAAACTCAATTCGTATGTCATGTATCACGTAAGAAGGATATTAATGATTGAGCACCGGTATATAAGATTAAATTAGTGACAATGTAATTAGGTCTAGTTATTAATTAAGTGATAATTTGATATAAAATGAAAGGGAAAGTTTGTATAATTAATGAGAACAGATGTGTCCTCGCAACATTATTGTGTCCACAGGTAAACTGTCCAAAGAATCCACTTCAAAGTGGGGGCACTCACGAGCTAGAAAAAGACACTATTTTCAATTCATTTTCCCAAATAAAATCATGATTGCTCATGAAATGGCATCTTCTTATATATATATAAGGGCGTCACTGAAAGTTATAACATGGAAAAAGATTAATGATATAAATACTTCTGTGCAGATATAGATTAATGATATATACATATGGAGTCATCTAGTGGGAAAACAACTTTAAGACAGTCTACACGAATTAAACTTACGAGCAATAAGAACAATATAACATGCATAAATAAGAAACAAATCCTTAAGAAATTCATGAACAAACTAGAAAATATGATTGGCGACTTGATCGAATCGTTGAAAAATGGTCGTTAGAATTAGCCGAGGGGAATCATGTGTGGTTTCAAGTATAACGAGATTAGGATACATGTTTCGATCTAATTAACAATCCCAACATATACTTAAGTAATGATGTATCTACTACACTAGAGAGATAGATATGTAATATATGGACATGAGGTTATGGAGGGGGTAGGGTATGGTTGGGGTCAAAAGAAAGTGACACAAGTTAGAGAGTGTTAAAGCATAAGAGGGGGAAGTTTGTCAAATATGTTTTTGATCACTTTGTGAGTTATGCCTTTGCCTTTTTCAAGAAAGGACCTTTGAAAGTGAATTTGATCGATCGAGAAGTCTATAATATCATGACCTAATTCATATATGTGGGCTCAACACATCTCTTTCCACTCTTATCTCAAACTCTCTCTTCACCATTCACCATACACTCTCTCTCTCTCTCAATAATTTGATTCCTTTAATTAATTGATTCCTTGCATTTATATATACAATTCCAAAATCATTGTTTGATATGGAAAACTATAAGAATGCTCAAAATTCTAACTAATTAACAATATTTGTCAGCGAAAGTTACATAATATAATTGTCTTTTTGTGAAAAATATAATCCTGCAATAAAGGACAAATGAAAGCATGTAAGTCTTGTGGTAGTTCAAATATGGTACTATGTGATGAGGTTAGTGGACACTTTCACTAAAAAACAATTTTGATGATTGATACATCTTTTGATTCACCGGTGTATCTTCAGATTGCGTAAACTTCGATCCAAAATTCCTAATTAAGAAAAAGAGGATCGGAATAACTAAACCTTGCATATTCCATTTCACATAACTTTGCGAAACAAGTGATTTCATTGCTGCTACTAATGATGGCTCAACAAGTACGTGACTAGTTTAAGTGATTTCACTACTGGATACGTAATGGGCTCATAATATTATAGGGGGTGGATGTCATGGCGCCCAATTGGACTTAGACCCAACTTCGTAAAACTATGCTAAAAGCCTTAAATTATACTATCCCTCGAAACCAATTTCGGTTAATCCTTAACCGGTCCTCTAGTTGGGTATTTAAGCCCTTTTGTCTTTTTAACCGTTTTTCTCTCTGCCGCCGTCGCCGTCACCAGAGTTACTCATCGTGGTTTGTCAAACGCTAGCGAGGCTCATGTATCGGACGATCATGCCTTCGAATTCTACGTTTAAAGACCTCTGTCTAGATTTAGGGGTTTTGCTTCTAGGGTTTATCGTTATCTGAGGTTTTTCTGTGTACCGTATGTTCGGTCACGTTTTCTCCAGAAGAACGAGCTTCCTGGTACGTTGCTTTCACGTTGCTAAGAAATTCTCGAATCCTGAGCCGGAAGATATTCTCTTTAGTGCTCTCTGTTTGAATTTAAGACAGAGAAGATGGAACACTCTTCATCAATTCTCCTCGAGTCTCACAAATCCGTTGATAAGTCGAGTTCTTCGCGAGTTTCGAAGCTCGCCGAAGTTAGCTCTAGAGTTCTACAATTGGGTTTTAAGGAGTAACACTGTGGCTAAGTCTGAGAATCGATTCGAAGCCTCTTGTGTGATGATTCATTTGCTGGTTGGTTCGAGAAGATTTGATGATGCTTTATCAATAATGGCGAATTTGATGTCTGTAGAAGGTGAAAAGTTGAGTCCTTTACATGTTTTGTCGGGTTTGATTCGAAGTTACCAAGCTTGTGGTTCGAGTCCTGATGTGTTTGATTCATTGGTTAGAGCTTGTACACAGAATGGTGATGCGCAAGGAGCTTATGAAGTGATTGAGCAGACGAGAGCAGAAGGTTTTTGTGTTTCTGTTCATGCGTTGAATAATTTTATGGGTTGTTTATTGAATGTGAATGAGATTGATAGGTTTTGGAAGGTTTACAAGGAAATGGATTCTTTAGGGTATGTTGAGAATGTGAATACATTTAATCTGGTTATATATTCGTTTTGTAAGGAGAGTAAGTTGTTTGAAGCGTTATCTGTGTTTTACCGGATGTTGAAATGTGGGGTTTGGCCTAATGTTGTTAGCTTTAATATGATGATTGATGGAGCTTGTAAGACGGGTGATATGAGATTTGCCTTGCAGCTTTTAGGGAAGATGGGAATGATGTCTGGAAACTTTGTTTCACCTAATGCTGTGACGTACAATTCTGTTATCAACGGGTTTTGCAAGGCCGGGAGATTGGATTTGGCGGAAAGAATCCGTGGTGACATGGTCAAATCAGGTGTTGATTGCAATGAAAGAACCTATGGAGCTTTGGTGGATGCGTATGGTAGAGCTGGAAGCTCAGATGAAGCCTTAAGGTTGTGTGATGAGATGACGAGTAAGGGACTTGTGGTAAATACAGTTATCTATAACTCTATTGTTTATTGGCTGTTTATGGAAGGTGACATAGAAGGAGCTATGTCTGTGTTGCGTGATATGAATAGTAAAAATATGCAAATTGATCGATTTACTCAAGCCATTGTTGTCAGAGGTCTATGCAGAAACGGATATGTAAAGGAAGCTGTTGAGTTTCAGAGACAGATTTCAGAGAAGAAGCTCGTGGAAGATATAGTTTGTCACAACACGCTTATGCACCATTTTGTAAGGGATAAAAAGCTGGCGTGTGCTGATCAGATTCTAGGGAGTATGTTGGTTCAAGGTTTGAGTCTCGATGCGATTTCGTTTGGTACTTTGATTGATGGATACCTAAAGGAAGGTAAGTTGGAAAGAGCTCTCGAGATATATGATGGTATGATCAAGATGAATAAAACATCGAATCTTGTGATTTACAATTCAATTGTGAATGGATTAAGTAAAAGAGGAATGGCTGGTGCAGCTGAAGCAGTTGTGAACGCTATGGAAATCAAGGACATTGTAACTTACAACACGCTGTTGAACGAGTCTCTCAAAACCGGGAATGTCGAAGAAGCTGACGATATCTTATCTAAAATGCAGAAACAGGACGGTGAGAAATCGGTTAGTCTTGTGACTTTCAACATTATGATCAATCACTTATGCAAGTTTGGTTCTTATGAGAAAGCGAAGGAAGTTTTGAAGTTTATGGTTGAAAGAGGTGTTGTTCCGGATTCTATAACATATGGAACTTTGATTACATCGTTTAGTAAGCATCGCAGTCAAGAAAAAGTCGTTGAGCTTCATGATTACTTGATTCTTCAAGGAGTTACACCTCATGAACATATATATCTATCTATAGTTCGTCCTCTTCTTGATAGAGAAAATGGAAGGCCTTAGTCAACAAAGCCAATGAAAGCTTGTTTCAGTTTTAGGAAGAAACTACTGAACTGTCCAGAGGGTTTGTTTTGGAGGTACGGTACGGATCAGATTCGTATCCTGTTCGTACACGTGGACCCTTGGACGATTCTTTGTAATCAACGGTCAGTGTTGGAAACAGGATCGCTTGACGTGGACCTGTAAAGCGGGGATTGTCTGACACGTGGCGCTAATGCACCGGCCAAACAATTTGGTTGTCACGAGCTATTACGATACTTTCCACGTGATTTGTTTAAGATTAGCCGTCCAGATTATGTAATGTTGGTAGACACCGTAAGGAATATAATCTGAGAAGCAGACGAATATTATTTTCCACATTATACAAACAAATGGCTGCGTGTGAGAGACTGCGATTGTAAAATCTGGTGTTGTTATTTTGCTAGATGTCAACAAATCAGAGCACCATTGGTTTAATTTCATGAATAAAAGCCACTGTTATGATAAATATAATAATATTAATCAACACATGTATTCTCTGAATAAATTGGAATAAAATAATGAATGAGATGAGTTTCAGACTTCGGTGATTGAGAAGTGTGGTGTGGTGAGGCAGTGGAGTCAGGGGGCTGCTTCAACAACAAACATTCTCTCTCTCTTGTCTAAGCAAAGCAACCCATATAAGATATATACCTGAAGTACACGACCACTTTCTTTCTCCATCTCGTCTCTCTTTCTGTCTTCTTCTTTCTTCGGCAGCTATGGAAGTGTGTTGGCAGATACAGAGACCAGCGAGTCTCAGACCGGGTTTTCAGGAAAAGGGTCGGGTCAAGATCAATACTTTTTCTGTTGGGTTTTTTCCTCGCTCCATTTCTAGTGTAAATCTCTTTTGTTTCTTCTCGTCTCAATTTTTTTCGCTGATATGTTTGTATATCTCTTTAGATTCTACTTATCGGGAATTTAAGTGTAAAGTGTTCTACTTTTTCATAGTGAGATCGCCTTTTCGATTAGTATATCTTTAATTGAATCAATGTACTATTTTTAAATAAGATTCAACTCTGGTAGGGTCTCTGGATTGGGATTCTCATGTTAGAACCTCGTTTGAAATTGGTAAGAGTATAGGAATTGACTTAATTTCTCTAGGAAATGTTCAATTTCTTCTGGTCAAAATCGTCACCTCATTGAGAATACCAACTCGAGGGGAGAGAAATGATTTTGGGGACTATGAGCTAGAAGTAAGAGTCAGCTGAAGATTCACAGTAGAATGAAAATGTCTCATCTTTTATAGTTTGATTTTAATATCCACCTTGTTTTACTTATAGTGTGATTAGTTTAGGTGTTCTTGGAGATGAAAATGTCTCATTCAATATGGTTTTGATTTATAAATGGCTAATATTCTTCTTGTTTATTGCTGGTGTGGCTAGTTTATGTATTTGTTAGAGCTTGTGAACCAGGTGACTGAACAGTTTTATAATCGATTTCTAACCATCAGACATGTTTGGCTTTCAGATTGCTTCATTGGAAAGTCAATACAAATCAAATGGGTTTCTGCATCAGATCACGGCAAGTGCAGGTTAAGAATCTGTGATAACCTTTCATTGTGATTACTGATTCAGTCCTTTTGATGATTTCTTATTTTCTTAACCAAGACTTTTCAAGGAAGAAGCAAGGAAGAATGGCTGCTTCAGGACCAAAAAGCTCAGGTCCCAGAGGTTTTGGGCGACGAACAACAGTAGGAAGTGCTCAGAAAAGAACTCAGAAGAAGAATGGTGAAAAAGATAGTAATGCCACTTCTACAGCAACAAACGAGGTTTCAGGGATTAGTAAGTTGCCCGCAGCTAAAGTGGATGTACAGAAGCAAAGCTCTGTTGTTTTGAATGAGAGAAATGTGTTAGATAGGTCGGATATTGAGGATGGAAGTGATCGTTTGGACAAGAAAACAACCGATGATGATGATTTGTTAGAACAAAAGTTAAAACTTGAAAGAGAGAATCTTCGTAGGAAGGAAATAGAAACGCTTGCAGCGGAAAATTTGGCGAGAGGTGATAGAATGTTTGTGTATCCCGTTATTGTGAAACCTGATGAAGACATAGAAGTGTTTCTCAACAGGAATCTGTCGACTCTGAATAACGAACCCGATGTTTTGATCATGGGGGCGTTTAACGAATGGAGATGGAAGTCTTTCACAAGGAGATTGGAAAAGACCTGGATCCATGAAGATTGGTTGTCATGTCTCCTTCATATCCCCAAAGAAGCGTATAAGATGGACTTCGTGTTTTTCAATGGGCAAAGTGTATATGACAACAATGACTCAAAAGATTTTTGTGTAGAGATAAAAGGTGGGATGGATAAAGTTGACTTTGAGAATTTTCTTCTAGAAGAGAAACTGCGAGAGCAAGAGAAGTTAGCCAAGGAAGAAGCTGAGAGGGAGAGGCAAAAAGAAGAGAAGAGAAGAATCGAAGCTCAAAAGGCTGCAATTGAAGCTGATAGAGCACAAGCAAAGGCGGAGACTCAGAAGAGACGTGAATTGCTTCAACCGGCTATTAAGAAAGCTGTAGTCTCGGCTGAGAATGTTTGGTACATTGAGCCGAGTGATTTCAAGGCTGAAGATACAGTGAAGCTATATTACAATAAAAGGTCAGGTCCTCTGACTAATTCCAAAGAACTGTGGTTACATGGAGGGTTTAATAATTGGGTTGATGGATTATCTATCGTTGTAAAGCTTGTTAATGCTGAGTTAAAGGATGTTGATCCAAAGAGCGGAAATTGGTGGTTCGCTGAAGGTATATATGTGAAGCTTTTTTATCTTTTTGAACGAACCTGCTTTTTTTTTATACATTTTTGTGGTAACATATCCTTTAACTGCCATTTGATTTATTGATCTTTTTCATTTCAATATGCAGTTGTAGTGCCTGGCGGTGCACTAGTCATTGACTGGGTCTTTGCTGATGGACCACCTAAAGGAGCGTTTCTGTATGACAATAATGGTTACCAAGACTTCCACGCACTTGTTCCTCAAAAACTTCCTGAAGAACTTTACTGGTTAGAGGAAGAAAATATGATTTTTAGAAAACTTCAGGAGGATAGGCGGTTAAAAGAGGAAGTTATGCGTGCCAAGGTCAGTGTTCAATGCATGTAAAAGAAATACCAGCTTATCCTCTTTACTATATTATTTGCATTCCTGTCAAATCTCTTTCTTGACTACATTGGTTTACATGTCTTCATCCTCAATTTTTATTGGCAGATGGAAAAAACAGCTCGCTTGAAAGCTGAAACTAAGGAAAGAACACTGAAAAAGTTTCTGCTATCCCAGAAAGACGTGGTTTACACCGAGCCTCTAGAGATTCAAGCAGGAAACCCTGTGACTGTATTGTACAATCCTGCAAACACGGTTTTGAATGGAAAACCTGAAGTTTGGTTTAGAGGCTCTTTTAATCGTTGGACTCACCGCTTGGGCCCTTTGCCACCTCAGAAAATGGAAGCAACAGATGATGAAAGCTCACATGTGAAGACTACGGGTACGATTTCAGTTGTACAGGTTTCCATTCTGGAGACTGTTACATGATATGTGACTAATGTTTCTCTTCTTCTTTTTTCCAGCTAAGGTCCCATTGGATGCTTACATGATGGACTTTGTGTTCTCTGAGAAAGAGGATGGCGGAATATTTGATAACAAAAATGGTCTGGATTACCATTTACCAGTCGTGGGAGGTATTTCAAAGGAACCACCATTGCACATTGTTCATATTGCTGTTGAAATGGCACCCATCGCAAAGGTAACCGTAAGATGTGAGGTTGGCCTTTAAAAGCATTGTATAAATATATCCTAAGTTTTTGTATATCTATTACATGCAGGTTGGTGGCCTAGGTGATGTTGTCACTAGTCTATCTCGCGCTGTTCAAGAATTAAACCATAATGTGGATATAGTTTTTCCAAAGTATGATTGCATAAAGCACAATTTTGTAAGATCAATATCTTCTCATATCTTCCGCTTTCATTTCCCTTTTTTGCTGCTTCTCTCTCTTTGTTCTTAAACTTTGTGAAAATAGGTGAAGGACTTGCAATTTAACAGAAGCTATCACTGGGGAGGAACTGAAATAAAAGTTTGGCATGGAAAAGTAGAAGGCCTTTCGGTTTACTTCTTAGATCCACAAAATGGGTTAGCTTTATGCATATTGCTCTTTAAGCTCTTTCCACATTTCATTCATCATCTCTTGAGGGCATGAAGAAGTTGTTGTCGTTGCTTGACTGTTGCAGATTGTTTCAGCGAGGATGTGTTTACGGTTGTGCAGATGATGCAGGAAGATTCGGTTTCTTCTGTCATGCGGCTCTTGAATTTCTTCTCCAAGGAGGTTTCCATCCAGTAAGTTTACAAGTCCTGCTCTTGTAGAAAAATGGAGAATTCTCAGTGGAAAGTCTTACTAGTATGCTCTAACTAGCGGCTCTAACCCATGGTCTCACCATCTACAGGACATTCTTCACTGTCATGACTGGTCTAGTGCTCCGGTTTCATGGTTATTCAAGGATCATTACACACAGTACGGTTTAATTAAAACCCGTATTGTCTTCACAATTCATAATTTGGAATTTGGAGCGAATGCCATTGGTAAAGCAATGACATTTGCAGACAAAGCCACAACGGTAATTTCTGAAAGCATGCTCCATTTAAGAGATCTGTAATTTCAGAAATATCATTTGTGCTTTTTCTCTGAAGAATCTGAAAATGAGCATGACTCGGTCTGCTCTTAACGTTATACTAGGTTTCACCAACTTATGCTAAGGAAGTTGCTGGAAACTCTGTAATCTCTGCACATTTATACAAATTTCACGGAATTATAAACGGGATTGACCCAGATATATGGGATCCATATAACGATAACTTTATTCCCGTAAGCTTCATCACATCCTCTCCTTTCCTGTCTTTAGATTTCTTTCTACATCTTGTGATGTTTGAACACTTTGTGTGTTTCTTAGGTACCTTATACTTCAGAGAACGTTGTAGAAGGCAAAAGAGCAGCCAAGGAAGAATTGCAAAACAGGCTTGGACTAAAGAGTGCCGATTTTCCAGTAGTAGGAATTATTACGCGCTTAACACACCAGAAGGGAATACATTTGATCAAGCACGCTATTTGGCGTACCTTGGAACGGAATGGACAGGTCCTTTCGAGCCTTATCGACCTTTGAAAAGTCCTGTCATGAACTTTTCACAATCCTTACCGGTTTTCTTGAAAGCAGGTTGTCTTATTAGGTTCAGCTCCAGATCCTCGGATCCAAAATGATTTTGTAAACTTGGCAAACCAATTACATTCTTCTCATGGTGACCGGGCTCGGCTTGTTCTAACCTACGATGAACCTCTTTCCCATTTGGTAGAAAGACAATAACAAACCTTTAGTTGTAGTTCGTTCCTTTATTTGCTGTCGGTATTACTCTTTTAAGTCTTTTTGTGTTTTACTCTCCAGATTTATGCTGGGGCTGACTTTATTCTTGTACCGTCGATATTTGAGCCATGTGGACTGACACAGCTCATAGCCATGAGATACGGCGCTGTTCCTGTTGTTAGAAAAACTGGAGGTAACTGTTTTTGGCTATGGTTAGAATCTTAAGCTTTACCCATTTCACTCAAGACCAAGCTGACTTTACGGTAATGGTTTATCTTTGTCCAACAGGACTCTTTGATACGGTTTTTGATGTTGACCACGATAAAGAAAGGGCACAAGCTCAAGTTCTAGAACCTAATGGTTTCAGCTTCGACGGAGCTGATGCTCCTGGTGTTGATTATGCTCTCAATAGGTAAACCAACCAAAATCTAAACTAAGACTCTCTTTTGATTCGAGCATTATGAACCGATGTTTCTTGTTTCCTTTTGTTCCCAGGGCGATATCGGCGTGGTACGATGGTAGAGAGTGGTTTAACTCGCTGTGCAAGACGGTGATGGAGCAAGACTGGTCATGGAACCGTCCTGCACTTGAGTATCTTGAGCTCTATCACTCTGCACGCAAGTAAGACCAAATAAAATGGAAGCTCTAAGATGAATTCTCTTTGTATGTACAGAAATTAGCTTATGAGACAACTTAGAGAGTTTGATCCTTTCTTCTTCTTTTACATTCCCAAAGCAATATAAAAAACGTGATAGGTCTATGGATTCTGCTTTTGTAATTCTGAATAAATCAAAAGTTAAGCAAAGTTTATACACACACTGTTAGTACTTTTCTCACATTGTTCCAGTTTCTAACTAAATTAGTACTTTTTCACAATTCCAAATCTGACCCGGAAACAGAACAGTACGTAACTCTTTTCTCCGGTACTAGATCTGCAGCTGCAGTTATCATTACATTAGTAGCAAAAATCATCAGTTTAAAATATTTTAGTAACTTCAAAATCTATAATCTGAAACGTCATTATTGTATATGCCAAAACGTTACCAAACTTGTAAGTTATATAAAAAGTGATTCAATTAGTGGGTTTGTTCTCTCTTCATGCGGAGAGAGAGTGGGAGAAAGAGAGTGTGCAGAAAAGTACTGTAAATAGACCCACAAAAAAAGCTTGAATCTTTTGACTTCCAAATTAACAAATCTTTGATTTTGCATTGACCATTCTCTGCTTTTTTTGGATTTGAGTCCTGAAACCAAATCCAAATGTCATTCAAGAACAGAGGAGATTACAATTTTACTCCAAGAAATGTAGTTTCTAGAAACTCTGTATTTTTCATGTGCCTCGCAAGTTTCTGCCTTGGAATGTTCTTCACTAACAGGTAAATCTATTACATGAGCCCCATTTTTATTATGTTCGACGATTTCTTATTAAAGTTTGGATATCTCACTGTTCGTGTTTGATTCTAGCTTCTTTTTCTTTCTGGATTTTTAAGTATTTTGTTGTTTCTAATTTCATCTTCTTGGGACTGAATCTATCTTGTGTTTCTCAAAATTTAAGTAGATTTCTTAAGCTTTGAGTTTTGTCGGTGAAGGCATGTTTTTGTTTTTTATCAAGACTACTGGTCTATTTGTGTCCTTGTAGCTTTAGTGAGGAGGAATCAAGAGACACACACAAAAAAAACTATATCTTATACTGCTTATCAGATAGATTTGATCAAATAGTGGAACATTGTAACTTTTGTAGTATTTGATCAATCTCTTTGCTTAATGTATCGTCGGAAGAGGAACAATTGAATAATTTGAATGGCACATTGTCCACAAAGTATGAAAATAACATAGAGATTACTTCTTTTTGTTTCAAAAATCTGTATCACTGAGATAGATAGTGACTTGATCTGAATTTTGGTTCGGATTTGTGTTTGTTTTGATCTCATGGGATAATGATCATCATTATATCAGGATGTGGAATATAGTACCTGAAGCTAGAGGCATATCAAGACTCTCCAAACTAAGCTTAAGTTCCAGTGATTGCGATAAAAAGAATGTAAGATTTCTACGTTTTTGCATCATCAATTCACTTGGAAATTCGATGATACATTGTTTGAACTTGTGTTTCTTTGCAGGTTTTGGACTATGGTAACAACACTATCGGGTAAAACCATTTAGAAATTTGACTAGATGTATCTATGAACAATTACTATGTATGTTTAGTTGATGATGATGTTGTAGAACTCAAAACAAATTGCAGGATCTTAGATAAATCCATTTCAAATTTAGAGATGAAACTAGTAGCTGCTAGAGCTGAACGTGAGTCATTGTCCGGGAAATTTAACATATCCAATGAAGCTAAGAAAAGAAAATACTTCATGGTTATCGGTATTAACACGGCCTTTAGTAGTCGTAAGAGACGTGACTCTGTCCGGTCAACATGGATGCCACAAGGTAAGTCTGTTTCTACTTTTCTTGATTTCTAGTTTAAATTAGTCAGAAATTGTAACTTTTACGGTTTTTAAACTATCATTCAGGAGAGAATCTTAAGAAACTTGAAGAAGAGAAAGGCATCATTGTTCGCTTTGTTATAGGACATAGGTACAAAGGAGAAGTCATGTTCTGTAGTGAGAAACTAAGCATTTATAACTATACTTTACTTTGTGTATACCGACATTTTTATGTTCTTGGAATGTTCTGATTTCAGTGTGTTGTCCCACGGGATTCTTGATAAAGCTATTGAAGCAGAAGAGAAAACACATGGTGATTTCTTGAGACTGGTAAAACTCTGAGCAATTCTCACAAAATTTTCTGTGTTTGGTATTTTCGTGCTACATTTATTCAAAGCTTTAGAAAACAAAACAGGAACATACGGAGGGATACATGAAGTTATCTGCCAAGACAAAGACGTTTTTCGCTACCGCTGTTTCCTTGTGGGATGCAGAATTCTACATCAAAGTTGACGATGACGTTCATGTGAATCTTGGTAAGAAAATCAAAATGTTTCATTTATGTCTTATATATCATCCATCCATTTTGTTTTGATGCCTTGATCCGATTTTTTGCAGCCTCCCTCAAGAAGGCTTTATCCGCACACCAAAACAAGCCTCGGGTTTATGTTGGTTGCATGAAGTCTGGTCCCGTCCTAGCCAGAAAGTAAGTAAAAACCCTACTAAGGTGAGCATTTTTTAGGTACTTAAACAGCGTAAGAGCATCAACCTTTCCGGACTTTCTATACTTCTGGCAAAAAAAAAAACAGGAGTGTGAAGTACCATGAGCCAGAGTATTGGAAGTTTGGAGAAGTCGGGAACAAGTATTTCCGCCACGCCACTGGACAGTTTTATGCTATATCTAAAGATCTAGCTACTTACATACTGATAAACCAGTAAGTTTTTTTCCTAACTTGGTTTTAGCCAGCGGTTTAATGCAGCCAGAATGCTTGGGAAAAACCTCTAACGATCTCTATTTATTTTGTTGAAATAAGGGATTTACTGCATAAGTATGCGAATGAAGATGTTTCGTTGGGATCTTGGTTCATCGGATTGAATGTAGAACATGTTGATGAAAAAAGACTTTGTTGCAGTACTTCTCAAGGTAAAGAGCTTAACAATCCTGGTTTGGTTTAATCCATAGATGTTACCGGTTTTACTCTAAGTTGATTTTAGTATTTTACAACAGAAAAGCTTTTATACTGGTATGAAATATATCAAGGTTTTAGAAATTTCTCTAAGAAAATCATATTCTAAAGCATTATTGTTTCTTTACAGATTGTGAACTAAAAGCAATGATGGGACATGTTTGCGCGGCGTCGTTCGACTGGAAATGCAGCGGAATCTGTCGGTCGGCTGAGAGGATGGCCGACGTTCACGAACGTTGTGGTGAACCTCAAAATGCATTATGGACGTCAAATTCCTGAAAATATTTATAGAAAACAAAATTTATATCTTACTACTACTACAATGCTATAACTTGCTAATAATTTAGAATGATTAAAAAAAAAAAAGAGAGCGAAAAGATTTCAAAACAATTCTGTTTTTTTTTTT
>Ga0041059_1000604_pt1 | contig 27730 bp, 25 predicted proteins | sample AraColnosormetaG_FD_56232 | JGI IMG/M metagenome (GOLD analysis project Ga0041059, IMG submission 56232) | Arabidopsis roots microbial communities from North Carolina, USA - Col MF nosort | ecosystem: Host-associated > Plants > Roots > Unclassified | place: USA: North Carolina | collected... | reverse complement strand
TTTTTTTTTTTTTTTTTTTTTTGGCAAACTTCCAAGTTTAGTTTATGTTTCAAACTCTGTATTAGATTCATAAAGGGTCATGAATCGTATGACAGCACATTGAAAACACGGTTTCTTTTTCTTCTTCTTGTTTTTGATATTCAACGATTTCTAAAAAAAGACTACACGGTGAAAGTATTCAATGGTAAGTAAAATAATGAATGGGATCCGAGGAAAAAAGAAGCTTTACATGAAATTTATATGCATTGAATTGAATATTGACTATGTGATGTGAATAAAAAAGACTTCTCAGAATTTTTTCTTACCTAAAATTTCTTATAAGGCCAAATGTTTGTTTAAATTAGCGGAATATCTAGTTTTTTCTTCATACATTAGACCAAATGTTTTTAATTTGTTAATTTACACCAAATGTTTGCAAATTTTTTCAATGTTAGAAGTCATAATGTATAGGGAAGGTGGCTATTGTAGTCATAATGTAGTATGCGAATTTGTTTATCATATATTTTCGTAATTTACTACATCTTGCGTAGTGCAGAGTTGATGTTTGTAATAATATATTTTACTGACCTATTATATCCAACTAAGAACTAACTGCAATTGTTATTATGTATAGTCTCTATTATTGAGTCCTAATGCATCACATAATTTTCTAATTTTTCATCTTTAATTTTTTAAAAATCAAAGACTATATCGACATAATTAAAAAGTGCACTATTTTATATTCCATGATCTAAAAGCTTATAAACATGTATTCATATTGTAAATCGTGTGATGAAATGTATATTTATGTAGACATTAAAAAATATAGACATTTGAAATGAAGTTATATAAGATGTTAACTGTGACAAAAAAAAAGGTGAAGTTAAGATTAATCTAGTGTTAGAAGAAATCAAAATCATTTGAATGTGTTCTTTTTTTCTATTATATACTGGTCTACCTATATATGATGGCTAGCTATGACAAAAGAATTAATAAAATATGAATTTTAAAATAGTATGACATATATTCCATGTGCACCTAATCATACAAGAAAGAAAACATTATGATACTAAGAAAATTAAAATAAATATACTTAACATGTGACACAACTCAATATCAGAAGAATGATTTAGCATCGTTAATTTGAATATGTACAATAACTAGAACATAAATAGAATTCGTAGACACAACTTCATATTAAATTTTCTATTTTTTCCAAGATGTTAACAAAGTTACATATTATTCTATTTTATCATTTTTAATATACTTTATCTTGTAAAAATTGAAAACCTTTAAATAATTTTGTTATTTGTTATGACTACGTTTTGGAAACTTTTATTTTATTTTGATTTGTTATGACTATGTGGTTATATTCAATGAGTTATAATATATTATACTCCACAGTTTTGCTCAAATATCATAACATTAACAAATCAGGGTATCCTTTGGTTTATCTTTGACTTTTAGGTTTGTAAATGATAAATGACAAATGATATATAAAAAAGCCAAAGTTTTGTTTCATTTGCTTCTCTTTATTTGTTTATATATTTGTTTTCGAAATATTACATATAAAACATGATATCACATACAAACTCACATCATAGCTTGGTAATATCACATAAGCAAAAGGTAAAGGATTTCAAATTCTTCATATTTAATAGTTCATTAGCTTCCATCTCAATAAAATTAATTTGATTTCATATTCTGCTATTTCAAATGGATCAGTAAATGCATAGACTTATTACATAATTCAAGATGAGAGATCATGTTAACTATTTTTTCCATCTTGACCAATGAAGATAAAACATCCTTCTTAATCCTATCATATAATATATATATACTCTCTCAAACACAGTTATTTCCTTTATAATTAATATCTTTCAAAAATCAATTACAAGTAGAAAAACAATTATTAAGTTTAAAACATAGTGCAAACCTTTTCAATGTAGTAAAAATATTAGAAATAAACTCTACCAAGAATTAATACAATATATAAAAATACTAGAGTTATATTTCACTTAATATATTTATTGATAACTTTATACAATTATTAATTATTTATATTGTAGAGACCATATGTTTATATATGATTTTGAAAAAAAATATTATTTTATCGATTTATGTCATTTTTACACTGGTCCCAACTTGGAACAGAAAGAATTTATTAAAATTATAGAAGTTACTAATTTATGAGATAGAATATTAATTTATAGAGGTTTTGTTCCATTTTCAAATAAGTAAGTGAGATTAATTTTTGAAATTGCAAACATGTAATAATGTAAAAAAACAACTGTTATTTTGGTCTATAATATTTTAAGAAAGCTTGTGAAATGTGAAAACACATATCTTGATCTTTTAAAAATTACTTCTCATATATATTGGATTCTCCTCTTCAACATCCAACAACATATTTGAGCGCTTTTTTTGTTACAAACTAGCTCGAATCATATATGCAAAAAAATTTTGTTCTTACAATATAAATGATCAGATGATTCACCTTTTTTTTGTTTCACCTAGGATCAAACAGAGGTGATAAGAATATTAGGTATAAGATTTGATCTTATAATTATGTTTTTCATAAAAAAGTAAAATTAATGTAATAGTGACATATGTGAACTATTTTACAAAGAGATGTAGTTTAGCTTTTAGTTTGTGAGGTTGATAAAATGACACCACAATAAATTTAGATTAAAGTTTATCAAGTAATTAGAAAAGGAACATAAATTATTCAACAGAAACATTGAATGTCAATATTTTATATCCTTACTGGGTATTTAATATATTTTCAATCAAAAGGAAAATAAGTTTTTCTATCATATTTTGGATTTACAACCATTGTAGTTTTTGGTAAAGCGTGAAATAACGATGTATATAAATCAAAATTTAAAATAAAATATAAACATTTCTCCTTTTTACTAAAATAATATAAAATAGAAATGATAAATTACCTTTAAAAGTAACGTTCCCAAAAGGTTGAAAATCTGTAAATGAGATTTTTTTCATAAATGTGTTTTGTTTTATTTTATTTTGAGGCTTGTCCTACTTGTTCTATTTCCTAATTAAAATTGAAGAAAATGAAATAAATCTTTAATATGATGACCCAAAACAATCTTTTATACATTATTTACCTAATATAGTTTTCTATTATTTTTTATATAAATATATAGCGATTAGATTGTTCATATCTTCTGTATATCATCTTTCATTTGGATTTAGAAAATATGGATTTTACTCGCGATGACAACTCAAGTGATGAACGGGAAAATGATGTAGACGCCAACACCAACAACCGTCACGAGAAGAAGGGTTACCATCGCCACACTAATGAACAAATTCATAGGCTTGAAACGTAAGATCTTAATCTAATCTAATTAATTTATATTACTTTTTAAAAAGTTGGCTTCGTAATTCGTTGTTAATATTTTTTAATCGATTGAAGGTATTTCAAGGAATGTCCTCATCCAGACGAATTTCAGCGACGTCTGTTGGGTGAAGAACTGAATCTGAAACCAAAACAAATCAAATTTTGGTTTCAAAACAAAAGAACTCAAGCTAAGGTAATTCTTTTTGTCTTATCTATTGTTTGTTTTATACTATTGTATATCATAAAAAATGATTTAATTTAGTTAAACCAATTAATGGTTATATACTAGTCATTATTATTGTTCATCTTCATTATTGATTTTTTTTGTCTACCACAGTAGAATTAACACGACAATTCTGTTTTAAAAACCAAAATTGATTTATTTTTCTAGAGTCACAATGAAAAAGCAGACAATGCAGCGCTTAGGGCAGAAAATATTAAGATTAGACGTGAGAACGAATCAATGGAAGATGCACTGAATAATGTGGTTTGCCCTCCATGTGGTGGTCGTGGTCCTGGGAGAGAAGACCAACTTCGACATCTCCAAAAACTCCGTGCACAAAACGCTTATCTCAAAGATGAGGTATAATTTCGCAAGTATTTATATAAAAAATAAATTATATTTCGCGTAATCAGTATTTATTTTTACTATCTCATATGTTGCAAAATGAAATTCTAATTTCTAAAGTTGATGACCTTTTTTTTATCCTAGTAATGTTTTGAAAATATTCATGATTTGCACGCCTCAGTTTTGTGATTATGCGTTTATATGAACAATAATATGATTTGTTACTTTTCTGGTTTTACCTATTATTCAGTTCATTTTTGCGTGCAATTTATTTTTAAATACTAAAATAGTCTGATTTTTCATGACTTATATACTTAAAAAAATACTTATAATTATTAATTAAGTATGAATGTAAAAGTTTGTATACATTTAAGTAAAAAAATATTTTGGCTGTTCAAAATTTTAACGCAACATTTTTTTTGTTGTTTTGGTATTCCAAAACATTAATTAAGTAATCAAATTATTTGTAGTTTTTTTACTTAATTATTAATCAAATATTTAAAACGAAACTGTTGATAAGGTGCATGAGTATTAGTGTATTACATCTCTATATAACTATTAGATTTAGGTGTACTTAGTATTCATCTAATTCATTCATTTGACAGAAATAATTAATATTTCACTGAATTTTGATGAGTTGGCACTCTATTGGAGAGTGATTTTCTTGGCATCATATGTGATGTGACTATATGAGATTTTAATTTTTTAAACTAGAAATCGTCTCTACATTGGAAAAAATATAATCACTCATATAGTTTTTATTGATCAAAATATGAATTTCAGTATGAAAGAGTCTCAAACTACCTAAAACAGTACGGAGGTCACTCAATGCATAACGTCGAGGCCACACCCTATCTCCATGGTCCATCAAACCATGCATCAACGTCCAAGAACCGTCCAGCATTGTACGGAACCTCTTCTAACCGTCTCCCCGAGCCTTCAAGCATATTTAGAGGACCATACACTCGTGGAAACATGAACACCACCGCACCGCCTCAGCCGCGAAAGCCGCTGGAAATGCAGAATTTCCAACCACTATCTCAACTGGAGAAAATTGCAATGTTGGAAGCAGCGGAAAAAGCGGTGTCAGAGGTTTTGAGCCTCATTCAAATGGATGATACAATGTGGAAAAAGTCGTCTATTGATGATAGGCTCGTCATTGATCCAGGGCTCTATGAGAAATATTTTACTAAGACTAACACAAATGGTCGTCCTGAGTCTTCTAAAGATGTCGTGGTGGTTCAAATGGATGCTGGAAACTTGATCGACATCTTCTTAACTGCGGTACGTACTAAGCTGACATCAACAAATGAATGATCAAATATCGTAATACCTTTTTCTATTAAACTTATACGTACATACATGTTTTCTCAAAGCTACATTTACAATATAATGCAGGAGAAATGGGCGAGGCTTTTTCCAACAATTGTGAACGAAGCTAAAACGATTCACGTCTTGGATTCCGTTGACCATCGAGGAAAAACTTTCTCAAGAGTGGTATGAATCTTTACAATATTTTAAAATTTTATTTGTTAAGACTTATGAGCATTTGGTGAAAACAAATTGGATGATAAATAAAACAGATTTATGAGCAACTGCACATACTGTCACCATTGGTGCCACCGAGGGAATTTATGATCCTAAGGACTTGCCAACAAATTGAAGACAATGTCTGGATGATTGCTGATGTGTCGTGTCATCTCCCAAACATTGAGTTTGATCTTTCGTTTCCCATTTGCACCAAACGTCCCTCAGGTGTGCTCATTCAAGCCTTGCCCCACGGCTTCTCTAAGGTCTCTCTTCTCTTTAAAATCCCTTTTTATTATATATGTAAATCTATTGTGTTTTAATATATAGTTTACAAACACACACACACACACATTTTTCTTTCTAACTATTCCCATTGATGTTGATCAACATTTTCATCTAGACATCTACAATTAATAGACTCTTACCTTTATTTCTCAAATTAAACTTCTGTTCTTCTCCATTTCATTAGTGTATATATAGAGAGCTTCAATAACTTTTTAGAGAATATGTGTTATTGAAAGCAAAACCAGAAAATAACAAAAACAAATGGGCAGGTGACGTGGATAGAGCATGTGGTAGTGAATGATAATAGAGTGCGGCCACATAAGCTTTACAGAGACCTCTTATACGGCGGCTTTGGCTACGGAGCTCGACGTTGGACCGTTACTCTTGAGAGGACGTGTGAGAGGCTGATTTTCTCCACCTCCGTCCCTGCCTTGCCCAACAATGACAATCCCGGAGGTACTTAATTACATCTACACCTACCTATATTATATCGTACATTAATATACAAAGTAACTTTTTTTTTGTGCAACTTAAAATGTGTTAAAAATGCGGATTTAATATTGACAACAAGTGATAGTTTCAAAACTTTTGGTATATATGAATAATTTAAAATGTTGTGATTTTTTTTTGTAGTTGTGCAAACAATACGAGGCAGAAATAGCGTAATGCATTTGGGAGAAAGAATGTTGAGGAACTTTGCATGGATGATGAAAATGGTTAACAAACTCGACTTCTCGCCACAGTCTGAAACTAACAACAGCGGAATTAGGATTGGGGTGCGGATAAACAATGAGGCGGGTCAACCGCCCGGTCTCATTGTCTGTGCTGGTTCATCTTTATCCCTCCCTCTCCCTCCTGTCCAAGTGTACGATTTCCTTAAGAATCTGGAGGTTCGTCACCAGGTAAGAATAAATGGCTTCATTCACTGCACAAGTCCAACTTATTAATCAGCTTCTTTTTTACTTTTTGGTAATTAACAAGATTTTTAATGTTTGTATGCAAAAAAGTGGGACGTTCTGTGCCATGGGAATCCAGCGACTGAGGCTGCTCGTTTCGTCACCGGATCAAACCCAAGGAACACTGTGTCTTTTCTCGAGGTATATATATTACTCTTACTGAAAAAACTAATGATTTTTATAGGATAGAAAACTTTATATTTAGCATAGCTAGCATTTAAATAGAGATGTGATAAAAGAGCAAAAGTTCCATAGAACCGGTCAACTTTGTTCGTTTTTGTTTTATAGATCCGGTCATCAAATCTTGAATAAATCGGAAAGTTATTCACATCTATATTAATAAATTCTATTACAATTTCAATAACTTTGGCATTAACTATATGATTGGTTTTTTTTTTTGTTTTCTTATATAGCCTTCAATTAGGGATATTAATACTAAGCTAATGATACTCCAAGATAGCTTCAAAGATGCATTGGGAGGAATGGTGGCCTACGCTCCAATGGATCTAAACACCGCCTGCGCTGCCATTTCAGGCGATATCGATCCTACCACCATTCCAATCCTCCCTTCCGGTTTTATGATCTCCCGTGACGGCCGTCCTTCCGAGGGCGAAGCCGAGGGTGGCAGCTATACACTCCTCACCGTGGCTTTCCAGATCCTTGTCTCCGGTCCGAGTTACTCTCCTGATACCAACCTGGAAGTTTCTGCCACCACAGTCAATACCTTGATTAGCTCCACCGTTCAAAGGATCAAAGCCATGCTCAAGTGCGAATGATGGTCAGTGAGAGTCGTTTGATGAAGTTACCAGTTCCCAACTCTCAACTCTTTGGTTTTTTATCTTTCTTTCTTTTTCAAATAAGTGAGAAGAGCTTTCTCCGTTTGATTCTCTAAGGAGAGTCCTAGTACTTTTCCATATTTTTCGTTGGTTTTAAAACTTATTCCAATAAATTTCTAAGGTAAGGGCCTTAGCTGAACAATATTTATGTTGTTGCCTTTTGGCATGTTTGTTTTCTGACATTGGTGTTGGATTTATAAGATATTATTGCTTAATTTCTGTTTTTATATAATATTTTTGATATTTTCTGTTTTATGAAATTGATCTAGTTAGAGAATAAATGTAGCTTTCATGCATGTTTGTAAGTGATACATCAAAATATCTTGAGATAAGTTGCCAACTAGACACTTTTATCACAAATAATTTGTAAACTAGATAGTTTTTTTAGATATTAGAGGAATAGGTACTTTTCTCTTCTTCTCTAATAGAGCTCCTCTCTAATATAGAGATTTTGGTAATAGACAAATATATCCTTTTGTTGTTTTGTTATGTAAACATATAAAAACAAAAGACATATGAGTGTGATATTAAATGGGCTAGCCCAATAATTTTTTTATCTTCTAATTACTAATATATTTCTTAATTTAAAAAATACACATCAATAAAATTCTTTCAATCACTTTATACATTTTAAAATACTAATCTTTTTAAGTATTTTAAAGATTTTAATTTTGTTATATTTTGCGGATATGTATTATTTTTAACATTTTACTATACTAACATTTTCAATTTTTAATACATATTAAAATACTAATTTTGTTATATTTAGCTAAAATAAGTTTACTAAAATACTAAAATTTTATTTTTATTATATTTTGCGGGTATGTAATATTAGTTTTAAAATACTAACATCATTAATATTTTTATATATTTTGAAATACTAAATTTTATACATCTCTAAAGATTTTAATTTTATTATATTTTACGGTTACGTAATATTCTATCTTGTTTTATCTGAATTCGATGGTGTACAAAATAATATTAAAAATAGTGTACAACAATAATTTTAAAGATAAAACAACGATAGTGTACATAAAATAATAAAATAGTAGATGACGCCATTTATAACTCTTTAGATCGTCTATCGTACACCTTCAAAAATATTGTACACCGAATCTATGAGATAGAGAATTATTTGGTGTACTTGAAAGTTTATGAGATAGTGTACAGACATCAGTGTACAAAATGATGTACACTAGTATATTGAAGTAATAGGTTATATATTCAAAAATATTATACACCATATCTATAAAATAGAGAATTATTTGGTGTATTTGAAGGTTTATGAGATAGTGTACAAATTCAGTGTACGAAATGATGTACACCAGTAAATTGAAATAATGGTTTATATATTTCCTATTAGTATACCCCAAATGTTGTACGTTATGTCTACCAATCTCACAAGCTATCATTTAAAATTGTGTACATCATTCTGTCATTATTCTCGTATATCATAATATTGTACACCAACATGTACACCATTAAATTTAATTATATTAAATCATTTAAAAATTGTGTACACCATCCCGTCACCAATATCATGATTTTAATGGTACACCATTCCGTATTCATTTAAAAATTGTGTACACCATAGAATTTTCCTAAATTTCGTTTTAATCGACAAAAATGATATAATGTTAAGTTTAACCGTCTGAAGAAATAGATTGAAAAACGAAAACGATTGGAATTTTTTTTGGGCCAAATAACATAAGTCAAATTAATTAGGCTATGAAAATAGTATTTGACCCATTATCTCTAAAAGATTTGGGCCTACACCAAAAGTTCTTTCTTACAAAACAAAAGGGTACAATTGTATTTAACATTTATTTTGTTTTTTTAGTTATGTACCTTCTATCTCACATATTTTCTATCCCACAAAAGAAAAAAAAATACCTATTTCTCTAATATCTAAAAGAACTACCTACTTCTCAAATAACTTTTGAAAAAGTGTCTAGTTTGCCAATAAACCCAAATATCTTTTCTCGCACGAGAAAACTGCACCATCGAAAATGGATAGCTAAGCTTACCTACAAGACGTGGTACTCGTTTTTCCACCATCATATGATGATATAATAACTGGACTAGGGTGTCTTCGATCGGTTATGTTGAAATTGTAGTTAAAACTGGTTTTTAGCGGGTATACAATTCGGGTTTTTATCGGTTTAGTTTAAATTCAGTTTACATTTTTCATTAGAAAAATCGATTCACATGGTTAAAATACTAAACCGAACGGTACAGTAGTAAAGTTTGCATGCGATTGCGCGAGAGGGTGTGACAGATATCTGAATTTTCTTTCAATTGGTAAAGAGAAGACAACGGACATATTTTTGGTAACCATCCATTTGTCACCACTAACTTTCTTCCACTATAAATACCCCACCGCTTTAACTCTAGAACACTCTCCATTTTTCAATATTGCTCAAATCTCAATCTTTCTCTCCTGCGTTTTAATTTCTCTCGGATTGAAATCATCCATGGCTGCCACCGCAACCGAGAAGCTCCCTCAGCTCAAATCCGCCGTCGATGGACTTACTGAGATGAGGTTTTACGCTCTCTCGATTAGCTTTCGTCTCAGATTCTGGATCTGGTAAATCTTATTCATCGTTTAGACTGATTTGTTTCCTTCTGTTTCAGCGAGAATGAGAAGAGTGGATTCATCAACCTCGTTTCACGTTACCTCAGGTTCGTACGTCCGCTTCGGATGTGTATTGATCGAATTTTGACTGCTGTTATCTTGAATCTCAAATAATTTCTGGCCTTTAAAGTTTTTTCGTGTGCTCTTAGTTTGTCATAGATTTTCTGAATTTGAGTTTTGAGTTTACCAGTTAGTGTTTGTTTGCTCTGTTCTTGGACCTTGTTCTGAGTTTTGAAACGATCTACTAATGACTGATAATCGGATCTGTTGTCAGATCTAGAAAATTAGGTTGTTTACATTTAGATGACCAATTAGTTCTAAATTCTGTAATGTTTTGTGAATTTGAAGTGGTGAAGCCCAGCACATTGAATGGAGCAAGATCCAGACACCTACTGATGAAATTGTTGTTCCTTATGATAAAATGGCTAACGTCTCTGAAGGTAATTTTATTTTTCTGAATGATACAAATCTGTTATTTCTCTGTATGCTAGTTTTACATTGGATCATTTTCTACATACCATTAAAGAATTATTATTTTGTTCTGTTTTATCGTATTGAAGATGCTTCCGAGACCAAATATCTGTTGGACAAGCTTGTTGTGCTGAAGCTTAATGGAGGTTTGGGAACCACAATGGGATGCACTGGTCCAAAGTAAGCCCTCTAATCTTGTGTTACTATCAGTAGTATCCAATTCAGTTTTCGTTTATTCTTGCTTAGGAGTTAGTTTCTCTAGTCTCTTTGAGATGGCAAAGTTGATGTTTAAATTCTGAGTATCTTTCCTCAGCCTGAAGATCTATCTTTCTTGGTCTATAGGATTTATTGACAGCGGTAGCAGACTTAATGTCCTAGTAATAAACCATTATCTGTTAGCATTGACAATGGCAGGGGTGTGGTAGTAGTTTCGACTTCAGGGGTAATAGAACTTACATTTCATGTTCACAGCTTGGGTTAGTATGTTCACCATCTTCGATTGCATGTAAATCTTCTAGAGGTTTCTGTATCACGTTTCCCTGATGCGTTATGCGGTATATTCTTTCTTCAGGTTTCATTTTCTTTTCCTGTTTTTGTGCAGATCGGTTATTGAAGTTCGTGATGGTTTGACATTTCTTGACCTGATTGTTATCCAGATTGAGGTTCTTCGTTTTTCATTTATTTTGTTATAATCTTAATGCCTTCACATAACCTCACATAGCACTTTCCAACAGAATCTCAACAACAAGTATAACTGCAAGGTTCCTTTGGTTCTTATGAACTCATTCAATACACATGATGACACACAAAAGGTACGTCTATTTCACTGAGGATCACATCTTTTTTGTACTACATGTATCTTATACTTTTAGGCTTACTGATTTTTGTCTTTGTTCAGATTGTGGAAAAATACACCAAGTCAAATGTTGATATTCACACTTTTAATCAGGTATTTCATGGCAATGCCATAACAAGTTAAGAAATTAAAAGCTCATTTATTTGGACGATCCAGAGTAGAGCAAGTATGGAACTAATCATATTGACTTTTATGTAGAGCAAGTATCCTCGTGTTGTTGCTGATGAGTTTGTGCCGTGGCCAAGCAAAGGAAAGACTGACAAGGATGGATGGTATGGTTTCCAGTCAAAGTGCATTTACATTGAGATTCCATTTGCATTTGTACATCCTTCTGTGTTATCTATCAGATTGCACCACTTATAAAAGATGAATTTGTGAAGGTATCCTCCCGGTCACGGTGATGTATTCCCATCTCTCATGAACAGTGGCAAGCTTGATGCGTTCTTATCACAGGTTCTTTCTTTGATGTAACCTATTAATGTTTTCTTGTCTCCAGAATGTATCGTTCATGTTTGTGTCTTTCAACGTTTGCCATTTTAATTCTGATTCTGAGTTTCTCACACTATTCAGGGTAAGGAGTATGTGTTCATCGCCAACTCAGACAACTTGGGCGCAATCGTTGACTTAAGTATATATCCTTCTTAGTTATCTTTTCTCTTTTATTACTTTTGCTTTAGTTGCAATCAGGATAATAACATTCAATCAGAGACTAATTTTTTTCTGCCCTTCACTCCATGCTGTTTCAGAAATCTTGAAGCACCTGATCCAGAACAAAAATGAGTACTGTATGGAGGTTACACCCAAAACACTAGCTGATGTAAAGGGAGGAACTCTCATTTCTTACGAAGGAAAAGTACAGGTAAACTTGGTGTTATTACATGTTAAAGATTGTCTGTGCATTCTGCAATGTCTCTTCTTATTATACGTGTCCTAATTAAATATGTGGAGATATATATTATTGTCTCTTTGCAACTCCTGATTTTCTCACTTTTTCGTTTTTCTTATGATATTGAAGAATGTAAGCAGTCTTATTGACCTCTAAATTTACTTCCTCTGTTGTGTATCTCAGCTTTTGGAGATTGCTCAGGTTCCTGATGAACATGTAAGTCCACACCTCTTCTTTTTCTTTTTTCTTTTTTAGTCTCTATTTAGATTTCTTTTGTCTTGAGCTTGTTTGTAATTCTTCTAGCTGTTAGTCACTCTTTGCTCTGTTTCAGTAGCTCTCTTTGCTCCTTGCATGAAACAAAATTACTTAACTCTATCTACTACGTGTCGCTAAGCGTTACATTGCTTGTCTTTCTCGTAGGTAAATGAATTCAAATCAATTGAGAAATTCAAGATTTTCAACACCAACAACCTGTAAGTAGTAGCTGTAGCTCTCTAGTCCCCAAAACATGGAAGCTTACAAATTTATATGCGGACACTCAACTGTTTAATTTTTTACAGATGGGTGAACTTGAAAGCCATCAAAAAGCTTGTGGAAGCTGATGCACTTAAAATGGAGATCATCCCAAACCCGAAGGTACTAGATCTACAATCATACCACAAGACGTAGTTAGTCTATTGCAGTTCTGCATAATTAGTCTTAACTCTTCTCAGGAAGTTGACGGAGTCAAAGTTCTTCAGCTGGAAACTGCAGCTGGTGCTGCGATAAGGGTATGCATTTCGCTCTATCTTTAATTAACGCAGTTTTAAAGAAACACACAGTTAACTGCCTTTATTGTTTGCCCATTTGAAACAGTTTTTTGATAATGCAATTGGTGTGAATGTACCTCGGTCACGGTTCTTGCCAGTGAAGGCAACTTCAGACTTGCTTCTTGTTCAAGTAAGCCAAACACACTCCTTCCCCCCTGCAAAACCCCATATATCCATTAAATGATCAACAAAGAGTTAACAATTTTCAATCATTTTTCACAGTCGGATCTGTACACACTCGTAGATGGCTTTGTCACAAGAAACAAAGCTAGAACAAACCCCACAAACCCAGCGATCGAGTTGGGACCCGAATTCAAAAAGGTAAAATAACTCTAGTGGTCTCTCTGAAAGATAGTATCTCACTCTAATTGCTTCTTGTTTTCTTTTTGTTCGTTTATATTTTGGTAATTATACAGGTAGCGAGTTTCCTTAGCCGGTTCAAGTCCATCCCGAGTATAGTTGAGCTCGATAGTCTTAAGGTCTCAGGTGATGTTTGGTTTGGCTCCGGCGTTGTTCTCAAGGGCAAAGTGACAGTAAAGGCAAACGCCGGGACTAAACTTGAAATCCCTGACAATGCCGTGCTCGAGAATAAGGTAACTAACGTGTTTTAGGCACAAATTTATTCCAGGAGAGATATTGTAGAAATGCGCTAGACTCAGCTTTTGCTTTTTGTTCTTACAGGACATCAACGGTCCAGAGGATCTGTGAAAAAACTTAAAAGACTTACTTTGATGCGTCTTCTTCTGTTTTTCACTTCTCTTGTAAATGAGAGCACTTTTGATATGAAACCTCTTTCATGTGAAAAGACACAAGAATAACGAGAGTTGAATATGTTTTTGGCAGTTTAATTTAATCCCTCCAAAGTACGTTTTCAAATTTACTATTTCCTTTTTTTNTNTACATTGATTTTTTTTTTTTTTGAATTGATGAGAAGTTTTTCATGCCTTTTTGGATAATGGTGAAATGAACTCTTTTCGTCCGCATGTAGAATTTTATTGAATATTATTATTTTAAAATTAGCTATTGGTCTTAAGCTCATCACATCATAGATGAAAAGATGGGTTGTGTTGATGTTATCTGTTGCTTGTGATCACAATTTCTCTGTGGCTTTTCCTTTATTTTTTACTCCAAGTAGTAACCACAAAAATTTAATATAGATAAATATCTAAAGATGTACTTGGTTGGAATGTTATATAGATATCAATGATGATCAATATGTACTAGTGATCAATATCATATGTTTTTGTGTTCCAACCACTTGTTTCATTCAATAGTACTTGTACCATATTGCGCCAATTGTCCCAAATGGTTTGACCACTTGTACAACTCAAAATCCAAAAAGATAAGAAAATATGAAGATAATCATGAATGAGACATAATTAATACGGTTGGTCCATGAATAGGATCACCGGTCTGGCTTTTTTGTACACCACATATCTTTTCAATCTCTTTTGTTAGATAGAACCATTCACACTGATTTTCACAAAGTCAGAGAGAGACCTTTATCTCAAAAGAATATCTGCTTCTTCATTTATTTTGTTATCCCGTTTGGCTATAAAGCGGCAAAAACATGTTGGCGAGAAATATGAACCACATAACATACGTAGAAGCTTATAGAAAGGGATTATCTATCCAAACTATATATGTAGACCCACCCATCAATTCTTTTTCTCTTCACTAAAATAATTGATTCGTAAAATCTCTTATCTTTTTCCTACTCATGCCAAAGTCACATTTCGAATGAATTTGTACTAACATGGCTACATGTGAAATTTTGCAATTCTAATTAGGTTGAATTGGCCAACAGATTTGAGTTATAGGAAAACAATAGTATTTTGTGGTTATTTAAAAATGATCAACACTTTCAAAAATATTACAACCGTGATATATATTTGTTTAATTTCTTCTATTTTATTTATTTATTTATTTATTTGAATGTTCTCAATCCAAAAAAATAGGTTACATCGATATCACAATATTTGTATACTTATCTTAATGTAAATCTATTTGCAATACATGATTAATATAACATGTCTTGTAAATGTCTACAACATTGAAGTTACATTTGAGAATGAATGAATAACATGTGTTTACAAAATTGAAATTACATAGACAGCTTCATTTAAAAACAAAAATCTTATTTATAATAAACCAAATCTTTTTGTTTCTTCTCAAATAATAAGAAAACATTTTGGCAAAAAAAAACTATATATAATTACATGTATATAATTGAGATTATATAAACTTTGGCTTAAAAATAAATGGATGGTGGTGAAGAAAAGGGAAAATATCACAATGGTTGTCACGTGTCACTTCACACAATCCAGTAGACCAGTACCTAACATCCAGCACCACCAAGCCTAACCATAAACTCCTCAAATGACCTAAAAGGTTTTTTTAACACTTCGTTTCGACACCTGAATTGTTATCTGTTATTTTATCTTTTTCACGTCTTACGCCTCCTAAATCCTAATCGCTTAAATATTTTTTGAACATGTTCTCATCTGTTTTTAAAAAATTTGGATTTTCTTTTCACTAATGATTGTTACATTAGATAAATGTGATTTCCACTACAGGTTTGGATTTTATTGCATTAGAAAATATGGTAATAACAAATATTTTTATAAGAGATGACAAAAACAAATACTCTAAGTAGACAACAGCCACACACCAACCACTTTCTGATATTTGAAACCCTAAGTAAAGAACGAGAAGGAATTCTTGTGGCTGAGAAATTTTGTTGTATTATCAGTGAACGTGAATAAAATGAATAAGAAACAAATAAAAAGAAAACTAGTGGCTAGAACCCTCCTTCTCGTCATTCCACATGTCAAGTTTCTGTAGAACAGACGGCTAAAATAAGAATCAGTGACATGGAGAAAAGTGCACTGACATTCACTAATTATTAGTATTAGTACTATATTATAAATTAAAGTGTAATTACTTTCACTTCCACCGAGGATGACTTTTACAATTTGAGGAGTATATTAAATTATGTGCTTAACAATGATTTCAATAAAATATCTACACATTTGTGAAAATTGATGACGACCTGGACGATGGATAATCATATTAATTCGAGAAAGTTGAAACTAATTATAAATATCATAGATAGATTCGTATCTGTATATATTATATTATATGGTATGTATACGTAGACTTACGTTATGGATAGACCCCCACCATGTTTTTATATAGAGGCAGAAGATATTTAACTTATGGTTTTCGTTTTTTCGTAAAATATGAAACAAAGACAACGACAAAACGAAAAAGAACCAAAAATAGTATCTCATTCTACTTTCACTTGATTTTGGAATTTCATTTATTTAGATTGTGATTCAAAACCATTTCAACTATGTAAAATTCTGTGCAATATTTTTCCCAACTAAACATATAAGTTTGACATGAAAAAGAATATAGGAAAATTTAGAGGTCCAAATTTTATATGTATATCGGAATCATGGTAGGATACGTTATCAATTGCATTTGTATGAGGCTTGCTATTGCTAGTATAGAAGCATCATCAACAAATCTTAATATCAGTCCAAATTTGAATAACCCATTTTGTGGATCTCATTTCATAAAATAAACCATTTTAGTGTCCTGCAAAAATGTGTTTAGACAGAAATCTTTTTTAAAATCTGAATTTAGATATTATGATGGTTATAATTTATATATAAATTTACTATCAAATATTGTGTTCATATATGGAAGAATGGAGAAAAAAGAGTAGAACCCCACAAAATAAAAAATGGATAGACTATGTTTTCTAAGATTGGACAAAGTGTATAATAAAATCTTCTGATCTGGTCCAAAAATAAAATGTTAAGAGTTTTCGAATTCGAATAATTTGATTTTGATTAAGATATCCACTTCGGATATGTTTTCATATGTAGCTTTTTAAAATACCCTAATAAATATTTTCATAAAGAGTTTATGTAAATAAATCAAAATATATTTTTAACTTTTTATTTATTATAGTTTTATATATTACTGTTTTAATTATTTTGAAGTATTTTTGATAGATATGGATTTGGATGGTTCCGCAAACAAATCCTATGGATCCGGATCCAAAGAACCAATCATAAATTTTGGAATATGTCCACCCATATATGGATCAATAGAGATATAGTTAAGAAAAGAAAATGAATTTATCCCGCAAATTTACATTTTTATCTCATGTAGTGGAACCAATGAAAAGCGAGTAAGCTAAGAAGTCATACTCTCGAGAGTACGCCTTTCCATATTTTCCTTTAAAAGTATCTTCTGGTGGCTCACATTTCTCCGTCCAGCAAAATCTTTTTTGTTACATAAATATTATATTTCCTGATATTTTATATTAAAAGATTATCCAATTGAAATGATGTCAAAAAAGGAAAGGAAAAGTAGGGGAATTAAATAAATACATACAGTGATAATCGAAGTACCAAATCTAACTGTTTTAAAACAAGTAGATTCATTTTAAAAAATTAAATATTTGATTTTTCAAAGAGATAAATGAATAAATCTAGTACAAATTTTGTTGCAAAAAAAGAAGATGAAGAATATGAGAAAGAGCGACACGTGGCAAAGATGGACATTGAACGTGAGCCACAAGATTTTCCATCTGTTTCTCGAGCGTTCCATGGAAAACCAATAAGAATTATTATTTTTATTTTTTAAAAATTGGGAAAAAGCGCACATAGCAGAAGCTGACGTGGCATCACCCTCCTTTTTGTCTTCCCTATTTTCTCACCCCCCTAATTCCCTTCTTCCTCCTTCACAGACCCCAAACTCTTCTCTTCTTCTTCTTTCTCTCTGTTTTCTTCTTCTTCCGCCGAATCAGAAAGCTTGTCTTTTTCTTTACTCCGGCTACCAAAACTTCTCGGAGTTTCTCTGAGAGTTTCATTTCCGACCTTCTTCTTATCCTTATTTGCGGCAAGATTTCCAGCGAGAGTTTTTTTCTCTTTTCCTTTATCGAACATAAGAAATCTCTGGTTTGCTGGAAGTTTTTTTTCCGGAAGGTGGAAGCTTAGATTGGTTCTGATTTCAGAAGCAAATCGTTTGTTGTTGCCTAAGTAAACCGAATCAATTTATGGGATCTATAGAAACAGACGGAGAACAGAGGAAATTAAGCTGATTTTTTCAAGTCTAGATTCGCGAATTTATCTTGGTGTTTCCTTTTCTGTGTTCCACACCTTTCGAGTTTTTTTTTGTTTTCCTCCGCCGAGATCTTAATCCGGGAAGTTATGGCGTCGTCTCCGTTGACTGCAAATGTTCAGGTCTGGTCTCAAAATTTGATTTTTATCCACTTTTTTTGTTTTGTTTCTGCTTTATTCAGGTCTGGTCTCAAATGAATCTATGAGTTTAAAATACTGTATACGGACATTTAAGTAATAAAGCTTAGAGTTAAAGCAAGTTCGTTGCAATTCATTTGCAGACTCTTGTTTCTTTTGAGCTATAAGTTCTCTCTAGATTTGTGTGTTGCAACTACATTCATTTGAATCCTTGAGATGGAATCGACTGTGTTGGAATTTTGTGATTAGGATATGTAAATCGAGTTTAATTAGTTGGACTTTGTGAATGAATGTTCATTGAGAAACTGAAGAAGAAAGTAAATAATCCAATGCCACTTTGTGTCATAGTCCTTAAAATGATGTTTCCTAAAGTCGTTTTGCTTGATGATGGCTTTAGGGTACCAACGCTTCTTTGAGGAATAGAGATGAAGAAACTGCAGACAAGCAGATACAATTCAATGACCAAAGTTTTGGGGGAAATGACTATGCACCCAAGGTTTGTTTCTTTTAACATCAAATGTCAAATATTGTTATGTAAAGTGAAGATCTGTGGCTCAGTTCATCTTTTCTTACTTAGGTACGGAAGCCATACACGATAACAAAAGAGAGAGAGAGATGGACAGATGAAGAGCACAAGAAGTTTGTTGAAGCCTTGAAATTATACGGGCGAGCTTGGAGACGAATAGAAGGTAAATTAATGATTTAGTAATATCTCTTGCTACTGAGTTATGGCCTTACCTGGACCCTCAAAAATATATGTTTGTTTCACTAACAGAACATGTGGGCTCAAAGACCGCAGTTCAGATTCGAAGCCATGCTCAGAAGTTTTTCTCTAAGGTTTATACACTTATTTGCTATTATATCTTTACCCTTGTTCAAAGAAAGTATCAGTCTAATCTCTGTAGCAAACCTAAGTTCTGCATAAATAAGGAATCATTATACATACATTGTTTGGAGACTTGTGTTCTGACTTGGCTTTGTTCTGTTGTATTCACACAGGTTGCTCGAGAAGCAACTGGAGGTGATGGGAGCTCAGTAGAGCCGATTGTAATACCTCCTCCTCGTCCCAAGAGAAAGCCAGCGCATCCGTACCCTCGTAAGTTTGGGAACGAGGCAGATCAAACAAGTAGATCGGTTTCTCCCTCAGAACGTGATACTCAATCTCCAACCTCTGTGTTGTCCACTGTTGGATCAGAAGCATTGTGTTCCCTTGATTCGAGTTCACCCAATCGAAGCTTGTCCCCAGTTTCTTCTGCATCACCACCAGCTGCTCTTACAACCACTGCAAATGCACCTGAAGAGCTTGAGACTCTGGTACTTGACATAAACAAAACCGAATTTATACTTAACAGCAATACCTGCTGTTAGATGCTTAATGCTTAATATTCTTGGTTTAATCAATTTGTACAGAAGCTGGAGTTGTTTCCTAGTGAGAGACTCTTAAACAGGGAGAGCTCGATCAAGGAACCAACGAAGCAAAGTCTTAAACTCTTTGGGAAGACAGTTTTGGTATCTGATTCAGGCATGTCCTCTTCTCTAACAACTTCAACATATTGTAAATCCCCAATTCAGCCATTACCACGGAAACTCTCATCATCCAAGACACTACCCATAATAAGAAACTCACAAGAAGAACTCTTGAGCTGCTGGATACAAGTCCCTCTTAAGCAAGAAGATGTGGAAAATAGATGTTTGGATTCAGGAAAGGCTGTCCAAAACGAAGGATCATCGACTGGATCAAACACTGGTTCGGTGGATGATACGGGACACACGGAAAAGACCACAGAACCCGAAACAATGCTATGTCAATGGGAGTTTAAACCAAGTGAGAGGTCTGCATTTTCTGAGCTCAGAAGAACAAACTCCGAGTCAAATTCAAGAGGATTTGGTCCATACAAGAAGAGAAAGATGGTAACAGAAGAAGAAGAGCATGAGATTCATCTCCACTTATAACACATTTTCTTACGTACCCTAAAGAAGAGACTTTAAATTTACTATTCATTCGACTTTCTAAGTTTTCATCAATGTAATTTTTGTTGTTGTTTCATTGTTTTCTCTTGAGGTGTTTGTTCTCTAGGCTAAAATTTTCTGCAAAAGTTTGTAACTGTAAAACTCGTGTACAATTTATACAGTTAAATCTAATGATTATGAGATCTTTCTTAATTGATGGTTCAACAAAAGCAAGTTTCAGGTGTCTCTCTTCAATATCTCCGATTAAATTAGGTTTGGTAAAGAGTTTGCTTTGAAATGAAGGCAAAGAAGAAAAACAGTGAGGTTACCACCAACTGAACAAGTGTGTGTTCAAAGTTCAAACCCAACAAATAACCGAACCGATTCGGAAACCAACTCTAACCTGAAATTTTGATAGAATTTGACCAGACCAAATTAGACCGGTTAACACCCTTTCACGTTAGCCACCAACAGATTAAGCAGTGTCTAACGTACGCCTTATTAATACCACATAAAGACGCAAGAGAAGATGACGTCATACAGAAACAGCGTCGTTTTGAAAGCTGAGTTTTTTTTGTGAAGCGAGCGAGCGTGAGAAGGTGTGACGGGGAAGAGAATGGCGAAGGAAGCGGTCAAGTATGTATGGGAAGGAGCAATTCCTCTGCAGATTCATCTCCACAAATCCGACGTCGCTTCTCACCCTGCTCCTCCTCCTGCTCTTGTAAATCACCTTTCTTCTCCAAGCTTTTTTTCTCATGTCTGGTTTTCAAATCGGTGGTGCAAATCTGTGGTCTTTGGTGTTGGATCATGATCGATTTCGGGTTTTAGGGGTTTCGTTTCCATTTCGTATTGAATCATACGATTTTTGACCATCAAATTGATTGAAACGAGGAAGAATTTAGACGAAATTTGTGTAACTGGGTCGAGATAAGATCATACTTCTGAATTTGCTATTTGTTTGGCACGCATTATCAGGTGTTAGCACCAAGAATAGGATATTTGCCTCTGTTGATTCCTCTTATAAAGCCTTATTTCAAGGATTCACTTCCTCCTGGTGAAGATTCAATTTGGTTTGATTACAAAGGATTTCCTCTAAAATGGTACGCCATTGTTTCATCTCTTAGTATAATGGGAGTAAGTGTTTGTTTTTTGTGATATGTTATGTGAGAGTGTGAATCTTCTTTGGTTGCAGGTATATACCAACAGGTGTTCTTTTCGATCTCCTTTGTGCAGAACCCGAAAGACCATGGAATCTCACGGTAATTTTTCAGATTGAACTTTGTATTAGGATCTTAAGTAAGCCTGAGGGAAAAATATTCTTGTAATCTAAGCTTAAGTGGACAATGTTAATGATCCACTATGTCATTCTCTTATTCTTGTAAGCTGACACTCGTAAGTATGTTATTAACAAGATCTTTCACCAGTGTCCCTCTTGACTAGCTAATTGCACAAAGCTTACCTCCTTATATCTTTGCATTTCTTGAGCTTTTCTGAAAATTTTGCTTGCAGATACACTTTAGAGGATATCCTTGCAACATACTGATACCATGTGAAGGAGAAGATTCTGTAAAATGGAACTTTGTTAATTCTTTGAAAGAGGTTAGTGAAAATTTCTTCAAAGTTTATGACTTTCTTATCATTTTAAGTGAAAGTCTATGTTCAAATTATTTTCGAATAGACTATAAATACTGTTCTATTGGATTTCACATCGTAGAACAGTGAAATATTTGTTACCTTTGGGAGTGTTTCTCTTTTGTTATAAGAGTGGTTTTCTTCAACATATTGATGATGTATTGTCTATATAGGTGTAGCTGCGTATATCCGCAAATAGTATTGTTAGTAATTTGTTAGTTTTGCTGCAATTGGTTTGCCATTATCTAACGTAATACATAGGCTTCTCTTGTGTTATATTTTTACAATGCTCCATGCCCCAAGTAAAGAAAAAGGATAAATGATAAGACGTTTTGACATATGTGAGATACTGTTATCCGCTTATCCTGCAGGCACAATATATCATCAATGGAAATTGCAAGAATGTTATGAACATGTCTCAGAGTGATCAAGAGGATCTATGGACCTCTGTCATGAACGGTACGAGTGGACGATGTTAGGCATATCAATTACTAGCAGTCACAAATCCCTTATCCTTTTTGTTACACCACTTCTTCTGGTCGTAACTCTAGTTGCCACTCGATGTAGGTGTAGTTTTTGCGTTCAGCATTGCCAATGTCACTATTTGCATCAACCATGGTATAACCGTTGGATATCCATGACTGATTTAGTAACGAGTTTGAAAACTGATGGTTTGGCAGGTGATCTTGATGCCTATACAAGATTATCACCCAAGCTTAAAATGGGAACAGTCGAAGATGAGTTTTCAAGGAAAACAAGTTTGTCATCTCCACAATCTCAACAAGTTGTGCCTGAGACGGAGGTGGCTGGACAAGTTAAGACAGGTTTGCCAACTATATACTCAGCTGAGACAGTTACACCTTGTCAAATTTTCCCATATTTGGAAAAGTAGTATCACAAGATGGGACTGGTATATTTTTATGCAGAGGACCTAGTAAAAACACTGCTTGTAAGTAGTAGTTTTCCCTTTTCTGATAAATCCTATAAACAGCAACAACTTAACAGGAAAAGAATAATGACTTTTCACAAATTGTTGCATCTATTGCAGTGATGGCAAACATGATACAAAGTACTAGCGTCCTGATTTAATGTAAAATCCTTTTTTTCAGCAAGAATTCCTGTTCGGTTGTATGTTCGAAGTCTAAATAAAGATTTCGAGAATCTTGAAGATGTACCGGAGATCGATACCTGGGATGACATCTCGTACCTTAATCGCCCTGTTGAGTTCCTCAAAGAAGAAGGTAAGAATTTCATCTTAATGATCCACATTGTTGTTATTACCTTGTTCATTGAAAAGAACCCAAAGGTGTTATGTAGAGTGAATCCAACTGTTGTTGAGTCTCTCTTTGTGTGAGATAACTGATTTCTTCCATCATCTAACAGGGAAATGCTTTACGTTACGTGACGCCATTAAAAGTCTCCTCCCTGAGTTTATGGGAGACAGAGCGCAAACGAGTGGTGAAGAAAGAAGCATAGATGATACAGAAGAAGCAGATGGGTCGAGGGAGATGGGTGAAATCAAATTGGTAAGGATACAAGGGATAGAAATGAAGCTAGAGATACCGTTTTCGTGGGTGGTAAATAACTTGATGAACCCAGAATTCTATCTCCATATCTCTGTCCTTGTGAAAGCTCCTCAAAGGTGAAGTGTAAGGTTCTCTGCAGTTACAATCCATCTGTGAATTGAATCAAATTGCTTTCTCGTTCCATCTTACAAATCCGAAAGAATCAATGATTTGTTGTATACAGCTACTTCTTCTATTTCTGATAGAAGCAAGAACACAGAATACAGAAAAGAAAGTAGAAATATTTTGATTGACTCGTTAGCTCTTTTACATTTGTTACTTGACGGTTTCCTCTCTGAGCAAATTTGATTGAAATCAATTTATGGTCGATATAATAATCACTACTTTCTTCTATTCACAAGTAAATCAGCTCAAGTTCATAGAGAGATCCAAAATGTTGTTCAACAAAAGCACTGTATCATCAAATCGACAAAGACAAATGTTTAATTTCTCCATTAACAATGCGAGGAAAAATCAGTCAAATTGATTTAGTTTCTCCAGAAAGCTGCTTGTTGTAATCTTCGAGCTCATCGTAATAAACATCCCAAACGCATCGGACGCAACCGCTACCGCAACAATCGCCAGGCTCTGGTTTCTCTGGCGGTGGAGGAACCGAAACTCCCACCTCCTTCTTATCTTCTGTCTCCTTCTTGTTTGTCTCCTCCTTGGAAGCTTCTACAAGATTCTTGCTCTCGGTCGTCGCCATGGTCACCGGAGATTTGAGCTGTTGTTCTGGAGATACGGAAGTGATTGAATAATTGGAGAAAGATCGTTTGAGAGGGAGATGTCGCGTCAAACCAAATCTCATGCTCAAAAGCACATCGTGAAGGCTAGAACCCGGTGATGTAACGATCGAGATTCGAGGAAGAAGAGACACAACAACCATACGCACAGATCAAAAAGATTTGTTCTCTTCTTTTTTTTTCTATTTCCTTTTTTCGTGTCAGAATTGATTTCTTTATGACCTGTCATCCTATAGTTGGCAAAAAAAGCCGCCAATCATAAACGGCACGCATATTTATCTTCTAAACGTTAAAACGGCACGACATCTTTTTTGAACACAAGAACCAACAACTTCTTGATCTTCAGCTGCGCCATGATTTTGAGATTCTCAACTCTTTTTAACAATAAGGATTACAGATTTAACAGACATGAAACAAGGAGATGCTGTATAAGATTGAGGTGTGATTATCTTCTATAATCACACAAGCTTGCACAAATCTCTTAGAAATTTGATTTTCTTTTTCTCTAACTTTTCCAAATTTACTTGGACATTGTGTTCCTGAACATGAGTATAATTTTTACTTTCGCTTACTTGGACCATAATTAAGGTCTATTTTTGCATTTGTTACTTAAGGGTTTTCCTCTCTGGGCAAATTTGAATGAACCATTAAAGTTATCATCTGCTTCTGCAATCTGCAATTCTGCATCCCCAAAGGAATTTCAGAAACATGTAAACTCAAAACTCGTATAATCGCAAAAAAAGAAACATTAAGTTATCATCTCAACAATGTCTTTAACCCAAACAACAAAAATGATTAATTTTACAACACCCATAAACCAAACAACAGAAATGATTTAATTTTACAACACCCAGAAACCAAATGCTAATCTATGATGATAGTGACAAGTCTTTTCTTCTTTCATGTTTTTGTATCTCTATACTCTTCTTCACTTTTCTGCATGACATTTCTTACCTCCTCAAGGCAACTTTCAAGTTCCTTCAATTCTTCACTGTCCAAGAAGCTCACTGTAGCCTACACATACATATGTCAGCCATTTTTATTGATTCTGATCAAAAAGCTTAGTAAGTATTGTGGGGATTAATTAATGATAAGTTTGGTTTGTTACTTGTTTGATTGTGTTCTTCAAATGCATCTCAGCAGTAAACAGTTCTCGTTTGCTTCCTATGGAAGCTGAGATCTCCATATACACTCTACAAAGTTCCAATGATGCTCTTGCAAACTTCTTGAAACGCTCTTTGTCTTTCCACACTTCTGATCCCTGGCAGAGATATCGATATGTCATCAAATACTGCTCACTGATAAAAGAGTGGCTTTGGTAAATCATCAGTCATTATTAGATACCTGATATGATCGCACTTGCTTTAACAGTGCCTCGCTGCATACCGTAAGATCTCCTTTGATTCTACTCCATCTTGCATATAACCCCCAGATTTCTGCTGTACTTTCTGTTTTGACAATCTATAAAAGAAATAATCAAATGAAGGAATCACATAAAGGGACTATACAAAGCTACATATCAAATGCATCCTCAAGAGTTATCACTCGGAGAATGAGACAATACAGAGATAATACTAGTTGAAATGTTTTGCTAACCTGCTGAATAACTTTCCCAAGTAATTCTAGCTGGCGTTGAGTTTCAGCTGGTGTTGCAGTACATGGTTTTGTTTCTGTTGACTCATCTGAAGAAGCTTCGGTTTCAGTCGATGAAGATGATGACTTACATGCTGAATTCCTCTTTTCTAACTCTGTCATTATACGGTCCAATAAAACAACATCAACCCTCTTGTTTTTGCTCATTTTCAGTATCTGTTGTATAGCTTCAAAGGCCTGGAAGAGAAAAAAACACAAAGATGAAGCCAATTTGTTTAACTCCTAAGCTAAAATAAAACAAATATACGGGGAAGTGACAGTTGCTGTTTTTAGACAAGAGTAGAATATTAAAGTTATAAATTAATAGCTGCATTTACCTGATCAATATTTCCCACATCCATAGCGACATGACTGAAATTTTCCCACATCTGCCAGCTATCTCGCCTGTTGACACAATATTTTTCAGTTACTAACTCTGATTTTCATAGCTCAAGTAACAAACCGTAAAGGATAGAGAGATACTTGAATTTAAGTGCTTCTTTGAACGCAATGAATGATTCTTTGCTCTTTTTCTTTATCATATGCCTGCACTCACAGATTATTACACATTCAGCATCATCCATTACAAATGTCATAAAGCAGGTGAGCAGTGAGTCGTGAAGTTAAATAGTAAGGATATGTGTGAAGAAAACAATTAATTTTCTCAGTAATTTCAGAACAAACAGAGCAGAATAGTGAAACTGAAATGCTTACAGACAAGCAATGTTGTTCCAAGCCTCCCCATTGTCGGGATCAAGTTGAACAGCAAAAGTGAATGCATCCAGTGCTTTCTGAACATCCCTGGCCTATGGTATCATGTAGGAGATGTTAAATTAGTATACCTCTCAGCCAACATGACAAGAATGTCAATGTAGTCAATCTAATGACATTGGAATGGAAACATATTGCTACTAAACTATTGGAGAATATGAAGTAAGATACCTTCAACGCAGCAGCACCAAGAGCAAACCAACCATCTGGGTACAGAGAATTTAAGGCCATTGCAGCCTCCCTAAAAGTAAGAAAAAAAATGAGACGTCTCACAAGTAAATCAGCCTGAAGGGCCAAATTCATAAATCCAGTTCCGTTTTAGAAAAAAAAAGACAGATCCAAATTGTTCAACATACCACAGCATCTTTGACTTCTCAAAATCACCGCGATTGTATGCGCTGCGAGCAAGAGCGCGCTGCAAGATGAAGATAATTAGAGCATGGACTAAGAGAGAAGAACATAAAAGATTTTTCAGTTTTCTGTCTCAAACTACCTTAGCACGAACTGACTTATCATTTGAAACTTCCAGGGCTTTTTCATAACAGGAATCATTTATAGTAACATCACCAAGTGAACACCTGAAACCAATATTTATCATCACATTTAATTTAACGATCGGATACCATAATAACTTTCTCTCGTATATACAAAGCTTAAAGAAATATCTGCTTATAATAAGATTAAGCGTACGTTCACAGCAGATAATTATGGCACTTCACAGTGATTTATTAATTAAGATATAAACAACAAGAAAAGAACAGACTAAGGGTACCACCAAATAACAGATTACCATAATCTTGGGTCATTTGGCCGTTCAAGAAGCCGTGCATTGATGAGATCTACAGCTGCTGATTTCTTTCCCAGAAGGCTGAATTTCAAGTCACGTAATAAGTTTTGCAACAGAAGATAGAAACCATAGAGGGGAAGGGGGAAACAAGCGAAGCTGAATTCATCACAACGCAGTATTTAAAAAAAAAAAAAAAAAA
>Ga0041059_1000603_pt1 | contig 27769 bp, 31 predicted proteins | sample AraColnosormetaG_FD_56232 | JGI IMG/M metagenome (GOLD analysis project Ga0041059, IMG submission 56232) | Arabidopsis roots microbial communities from North Carolina, USA - Col MF nosort | ecosystem: Host-associated > Plants > Roots > Unclassified | place: USA: North Carolina | collected... | reverse complement strand
ATATATGTATATATATATATATATATATATATATATGTCATATCAATTATTTCCCCAAATATATGGTAGTATAACTTAAAATTACGTTCATTCGAGACTATGTACTTCATGCTTACTTGGTAGTTTGAAATCCCAAATCCCAAGTCGTTGGATCTCGTAAAATAGAAAGAACTTTGACTAAACAAGGACACATCTATTGGTTAATGTAGGACTTAGAACAATTTAACCTCTTACCCTAATCAAATTCAAATACTCAGTTTGTTATATACAATGGTTAAATACTTTCTTGGCTCTAATCGGGTGTTTGGAGGTCTGTAGCACCTTTACACATTTTTTCTTTCTAATTACTAAAAATCGATATTTTGTAACGATCTATTTACACTCCAAATTAGTAAAATCCAACTATTTGAAAATAGCAGCTCAAGATAAATTTGAGGACAACATCATTAGTTCCATTCCATGGTTGACTAAATTTATTTGCAAACATGGATACGCATATCGTACATACGAAATGCATATCTCTACCTACTATTCGTTCGTACAATCATTTTTCTCCCCATTTTTATGAAGTTATAAAATTAATTAAAAAATTTATAAAAGAAGGAAAAGCACAAAACACCTAACTGAATTAAAATAGAAAAACAAACAGAATCATGGGCTCAGCTTAAAAAGCCCAGTATGGACTATGGGATAGGAATATAAAGACTGTGGAGATGGGTGGCTCCTAAATGTGAACAACCCGTGGATATGTAGACAGATACTCGTCTTGAGAGTGCTCCTCATTTACTGCCAGATGCAATTAAGAGTGCTCAAGTGGCCTCTACATCAATCATATGTCTTGAGCTTGAACATATGGTTGCGAGGGAGGGTCAAACACTATTTCAACCCAATGAAACTGGCAGAGAAGCGGTAAAAGAATGTTTTGAATGGACTTTCAAGGACTCAATCATACCTCACTTGCACAACCCAAATTTTTCGAACCCAATATTTTCAGATCCCATAATGACCTATTACCCATTCATCCTCATGCACATCTTGATTCAAAACTTTCTTGTGTGCAATTTTTTTATTACGTTTTATTACAATGTTTGAGATGAAAATGATTGGCATCTACATATCATATCAATCAATAATTGTACTCATAAAACTTTTGTTAGTCAAATTTTTACCAAATTATATTCCTACCAAAATAAAGATGGTCCAAAAGATGTTTTCTCCTTTCTCTTTCTTTTCGGTGTTAAAAGTAATTCAAAGTTTGCTTATAGAATATTCTAGACTTTGTTGTTGTGAAGTGACCTTGAAACTAATTGCGTCCACAGCAGTAAGACTCCTTTATGGTCCATTATTAAGGCACTTCACAGCATCTAGGGTATAAACGAGATATACTTATTCCTAAGTAATTTCTCAACTATCATATAGAAAGGAACGTTTGTTTTATGCATGTTAATATTACTACCAAGTACCAACATCTAAAGCGGTAACTCAACTGCACGAGTGTATGATCAATACAATATCAGTAATATTAGCCAAATCACAATTTTTGCCTTAAATGATACAGGCTTTTGTAACCATGTAAAACTTTTTTTTGGAACTTAACTCAATCTAAAATTGTCATGAATATGTTCTTTTTTCTTCAAAAACAATATTCATCTAGAACCCCACTTGGAACAAAAACTACTGTTAAAGAAAAGGAAACTTCACTATAGTCGACAACTCGATATCCACATCTAAATACTTATTTATAATTATTTTATTGATTGGTAATCTATTTGTATTATATTCTCTGCAAAGAATTTTGTTTTGTGTCATGGTCAGTGAGTGGCATATGATTTCAGTAAACACAAGTCACTTATTATGCAATCATGTACAGATTGATTCAAAACATATCCGTTAATTAATTTGAACAGTTGGAGATGTATAAAGTCTGAGTTGGTACTTCCAAATGGTTTAAGATTTATAGGAAGTTGTGTCCTTTCTGGCTTCTGCCATTAACCTCAGCCAATAGACTGTAACTTGCATGGCTCCGCCTCCAATCAACTTGCTCTCTAGAATATGTTGTACTATTAAATTAAACAATATATCGATAAATTCGATGAAAATCCCAACTGTAATTTTTTCTCATAGTATCAATTTTAAACTTTACTGTATTTTCTAAAGGCAAAAGAACTTTCTATTATAGATAAAAAAAAAATATTAAAATTGTGTAAAAGAGAATGTATTGAAGTTTTAAATGATCGAGAGTCAAAGACATTATCATTTGACTAGAGACTAAAGATGCACATTCTGTAAGATGTTAACTTAGGTATAAACTTTTTTTTTAAGTGTGATGTAGAAGTTTTCCACGCATATCGATCAGCTTAACCTTTTATTTAAACTATAAAACAAATCACTATCAATAGTTTTACTTAACGTGTTTCCTTCTCCATATCAAACTTATATAAATAATCTAAGAAAAACCATAAAAGCCAAGTACAAACGTATATAAATCGGGTATTTCTCAACCTAGATATATTTTGGTAAAGTATTAAGAAAACAAAACTGTATCCAAAATTGGTAGCTTGAGAATAACATATAACTAAATTAATATCGTAAAGATTGAGAAGATCATCACTTACAAACATTCAACAAGGTAGCTTCGACAACAACACAAATCTAATGTGTTTAGATGGTTCCATATTTTTAAATAAAAAATCAGTTTGCAAAACAAACAATTAGTACTAAAATAGTTTGTTTTTTTCTCACTTAAAATCCATATTTCCCTAGTTCACGTACATTTTCATTTATTATTCGTCAGCAAAATTATTATATCTTCTTGAAATGATGAATTCAAATAAAATAAGCAAAACTTGGCAAAGACTCAAAATAGCACAACTAGACAAAAATACCAGCTAACAGAAAGTAATAAGAAAAAACTCAAATAAATGGAAAGACATTAATAAGGCAGATATATGTTTTTTTATATTATAAATTGTTTTTTTTTATAGTATAAAAATAAAAATATCGGCATTCTTATAGGATCGATCTCTCATGCAAAACAACAAATTCAGACAAGAAACCTCAACGGCTCAGACCCACCAATACCAATTTTTTAAAGAGATTTCTGTCACAAGTAAGAAAGAAGCACTAATTACAAAAAAAAAGAAAAAGAATCAATCTTTTGTTCTTCGATTCGATTTCTAATCAATTAGATTGTTTTTGTTTTGTTTAACATCAGTTGCGAATCGAGCTGGATTCTTGGGCTCGCTTTTTCTTTCAATCAAAAGTTTCGATATTAGTGAAGGATAAAATTCGCTAAAAAAAGAGAATTTTTTTTGTTAAAAAAATTATAAAAGCTGGCTTTCTCAAAATTTCTCCATGTGGTCGACGAAGAAGACGAAGAAGACGAAGAAGAAAGAGAAAGTCTCTTAGCAAACATGACCGCCACCGAAGCTAAGAATCGCAAAATCAATGTCGGAGATGGAGATGACGTTGTTGATATCGAAATCCCTGACACTGCTCATCAAATTAGCAGCGGTTTGTTTTTCTCTGTTCCAATTGTTGTTTTGTTTTTCAATCTGGTTTCGATAAGAATGTGTTTGCTTAGATGTGTCGAAAAAAGTTTTGTTTTTTTTAAATGTACGGAGATTGTTTCCCCAATTTCAATTTCTTTAATGCTTTTTTTGATTAAAATATGAAAATGGTATCACCAGGAAGAAGAAGTAGAATCTGACTACTTCAAAATGTTGACTTTGATGATTTTAACGATGACCCTTTTGAAAAAATGTTTTCTTTAATGATCCTGGAACCATAAGATTGGGAAATTTTCTTGCTTTGCCAAAACTCTGCTTTCTATAAACTGAGATCATGTTTTGGGAAGCTTATACTATGTTTTGTGGAATGTGCAGATTCATGGTTTCAGGTGGCGTTCGTTTTGACCACCGGTATAAACAGCGCGTATGTGTTGGGATATTCAGGAACAATTATGGTTCCTTTAGGTTGGATTGGTGGTGTGGTTGGTCTTCTTATTGCTACTGCAATCTCTCTTTATGCAAACACTCTAATAGCTAAGCTTCATGAGTTTGGTGGCAGAAGACACATTCGCTATAGAGACCTTGCTGGATTCATTTACGGTAAATAAAAGACCAAACCAGCTCTCTTAATCTCTTCTCTGTTGTTACCTTCATTGGAATGATCTCTCTTTTTATCAGGTAGGAAGGCTTATCATCTTACATGGGGATTGCAATATGTTAATCTTTTCATGATTAATTGTGGATTCATTATCCTAGCTGGTTCCGCCTTAAAGGTAGTAAAACATTTTCTTCTCTTGATTCTTGATTTCGTTAGACGAGTTAGTTAATTTTGGTTGTGTGTTCTGTTTCTGCAGGCTGTTTATGTGCTTTTCAGGGATGATCATACCATGAAACTACCTCATTTTATAGCCATTGCTGGTTTGATTTGTGCGATTTTCGCTATTGGGATTCCTCATTTATCGGCTCTTGGGGTCTGGCTTGGAGTTTCGACCTTCCTCAGTCTCATCTATATTGTTGTGGCAATCGTGCTATCGGTTAGAGATGGTATAACTAATCAAATGATCATCAAGATTCAACATTACTAATGAGTTTAACTACTGCAAAAATCTAATTCTTGCTTTGTTTTGTTTGTTTCTAGGAGTAAAAACACCTTCAAGAGATTACGAGATACAAGGATCATCATTGAGCAAACTTTTTACCATCACAGGAGCAGCCGCAAATCTGGTTTTCGCATTCAACACCGGGATGCTTCCAGAAATTCAGGTGACTTTTCCCTAGACTTCAAAGTTCAATTGTTTGTTTGTGTTTGCTTTTATGTATTAGTGTACCTTTTGTTCAAGTAAAACCTGCATCTTAAACAAAGTTTGTTTGTTAATCATATTGACACTATAATTTCCACAATGTTAGGCAACAGTGAGGCAACCAGTTGTTAAAAACATGATGAAGGCTCTATACTTTCAATTCACAGCGGGTGTTTTACCGATGTACGCAGTTACATTCATCGGATATTGGGCTTATGGATCCTCAACCTCGACCTATCTACTAAACAGTGTTAATGGCCCACTCTGGGTCAAAGCCCTTGCTAACGTCTCTGCTATCCTTCAATCTGTTATCTCTTTGCACGTAAGTTTCTTAGCGCCAAGTCTACGCTTTTTTAACAAAGACTGTCGTCTCTAACTATATGTCTGACTCAATTCTTTGTTGTAGATATTTGCGAGTCCAACATATGAGTACATGGACACAAAGTATGGGATCAAAGGAAACCCATTTGCGATAAAGAACCTGCTGTTTAGGATCATGGCGAGAGGCGGGTACATAGCGGTAAGCACGCTTATCTCAGCGCTGTTGCCGTTCCTCGGTGACTTCATGAGCCTAACTGGTGCAGTGAGCACATTCCCTCTCACATTCATTCTAGCCAACCACATGTACTATAAGGCAAAGAACAATAAGCTGAATGCTATGCAAAAGCTATGGCATTGGCTTAACGTTGTCTTCTTTAGTTTGATGTCTGTTGCTGCAGCCATTGCAGCTGTCAGACTCATCGCCGTTGATTCCAAAAATTTCCATGTTTTTGCAGATTTGTAATTCATTATATTATATAGTCAATTGTGTATCCTTTATTCTTAGGCAGGTTTATTTCTCCTGTAAGCTTGTATTCTCTCTCTATTTGTCTTACCATTAGAGCCTAAATAAATAAATCAAGTTCTAAAATCTAAAAAGCATATAAAAGACCACTTTCATCATAATCATTCTGAAAATTTACCAACAAAGAATACTAAGTTGCATGATTAAAGTCTCTATTAGAAATGTAAATCATAGTATTAGAGAAGAACATAAAAACACCTAACTTAAAAAAACCTTAATTTAGTGAGATAGAGAAGAGAAGAAACAGAATTGTTGTTGGTTTAACAAAAACCTAATCTTTCAATGATTAGCTGTTTAATTTGAAATTATAACAATAATTTAGACAGGCCAAAGTGGAACCCCACTGTCTCCACCAAAGCTCTAGATAAAAAAAAAAAAACGAAAGCGTTAGATATTTTTTATCAATCGTGCTCCGTAATCATTACCTTTCTTCTTCATCTTCATCTTCACGCAGCGACTTCTTTGATTCTCTCTTTTTATTCTCAGCTCCAATTTCAACCTGCATTTCTCTCTTCTCAATTTTGGGTTTCTTTTTTTGATATCTCATTTGATCAGATCGACGAAGAGGTAACCATTTTGCCGTTTGTTAGTTCTTAACGATTTTATTCTGTTAAAAATCAGATTTTTTTTTGCAATGCTTGTAGAAAAAGATTCGATTTTTGTGTACTGATTGAATCAAAATATGTGGTTATGGATCCATGGATTGATTTGTTTGAACTGATGCAAATGGCTAATGTGAAAAGTCAAGAATGTGTTAATGTAGTTTTTTTTGTTAAACCTCTTTGTGTTGTTGGGTTTTGAAATGTTGTTGTTACAGAGGAAGAAGGTTTGAGCTGAGAGATCTTTGGAGGTAGAAAGAAGATCTCAAAAACGATGTCGTTTACAGGAACTCAGCAGAAATGCAGGGCGTGCGAGAAGACAGTGTACCCTGTGGAGCTTCTCTCAGCTGATGGAATCTCTTATCACAAGGCTTGCTTCAAATGCTCTCACTGCAACAGCAGACTTCAAGTCAGTTTTCCTCTTTTGCCTTTCCTAAATGTAGTTATTAGTGTTTTGAGAGTTTCATTTAGATATTTAGCTAGAGAGATACTTGATCTGAATTGGTCTTCGTTAAAGTGATAAAGTTAAAACGTGTTGATGGTTTCTGAACAGCTGAGCAATTATTCATCAATGGAAGGAGTGGTGTATTGTAGGCCTCATTTTGAGCAGCTTTTCAAGGAGTCTGGTAGTTTCAGCAAGAACTTTCAGTCACGTATGTAAAACTCTTTTCTTCACCTTCTGGTCCAGCTTTTACATGTGGTCACTTTAATTTTAATCTTCAAACTTTTTTTTTCCTTTCACAGCTGCAAAGCCATTGACTGATAAGCCAACCCCGGAGCTGGTAAACGCTTCTTAACAACGATGTTTTTATTTAGTTACACGACTTGAGATACATGACTCTATTTCTCTTCTTGGTTGTTCTCAGAATAGGACACCTAGTCGACTTGCTGGTATGTTCTCTGGAACGCAAGACAAATGCGCTACTTGCACTAAAACCGTGTATCCTATCGAAAAGGTTAGTATACATTTAAGCTTGTATATGTCATTACCATTGCTTTCCAATACACTTTTGTGTTCTCTCTGTGATTGTTGTCAAGAAAATCACAGTTAAACTTATTTGGATCATTTGCAATATGAGTTACATGGATCCGAATCACATAAAGTTGAGATCTCTTTAATACAGTCAATTCTTATATCTCATTGTTCTGTTTTCTAAAAATTGTAGGTAACTGTGGAAAGCCAGTGTTACCATAAATCTTGCTTCAAGTGTTCTCATGGAGGCTGTCCGATATCTCCATCGAACTATGCAGCTCTAGAGGGAATATTGTACTGCAAGCACCATTTCGCTCAGCTTTTCAAGGAGAAAGGAAGTTACAATCATCTCATCAAATCTGCTTCCATCAAACGCGCTACTGCTGCTGCTACCGCAGCTGCTGCAGCTGTAGCAGCCGTTCCCGAATCTTGAATTCAAATTCTCTTTATTTTTGTGTATGTGCTGTGTTGTTTACATGTATTCGATATGATTCATGTTCTTTGTCTTCCATAATTGAACCAGGCATAAAATTCTCCCAGTTTTCTCTGAGTTTCTTGTTTGTGATACTACTACATCTATAATAACCGAGGACTTTTGGCTTTGATCTTGGTCTTTTGAGCTGGACCGAACCGGAATGTTAGACCGGACAAATCTCTATCGTTACTCGTCGTTAGTCATCTCCGGTCCGGTTCTTCACTAAAGTTAAAAATCCAGTTAAACAGAAATCAATTAAGAAAACACAAAACCCAAATTGAATTGTGTAAAGATATGAACTTTACAAAAGAAAATTGTCAATTTCGAAAAATGTTGAGCACAAGCTCTGATCTTCATGGCCGTCTTCTCCGGTGAGTGACATCTCTCTCTGGCCTCTGTTTTTTTGGCCTTTAAGTGCTTTTTTCTTGAAGAACCCTAATTTTGATTTGTTTTGAGGATTCAGATTATCAGAACCAATAGCAGAGATTCTTAGACGTACACAGTACACACCGCAAGAGAGCAGCAAAGTATCCACCAAAGATATACTCTTGTCCTTGTTACCAAACACTTCGTCTTCTCGTCTCGCCAATGAAGAATCGATCAAAAGTCTCGCGCTTGCTTGTGCCCTTCTCGCTTCTTCACGTTCATCCACTCACGAACTTCTCTCATGGATTCCAGAAAACCTCTCTGTCATGGGGGAATCTACATTTTGGGAGATTTCAAGGGATTGTTTCAGTGATTTTTCTAGCAACAGTAATGCTGAGAAGCTTGTGGAATTGGTAGAGGATAGTGAGAAGATCGAAATGTTGCCGATAGTTTTGCCGGAGTTAAAAGATGGAATCGAAAAGAGTTCACTTGGTAAAGGCAGTGATGCAGAGGATGTTTCAGCTGCAATGGCTAGAACACCTGTTGGTTATGCTATACTTGCTGCTCACCAGCTCAGGTGGTTTGTTACTCAGGTCTGAATTTCTAAATATTGAGAAATTGTTCTGTTCTGTTGTGAACATATCCAACTTTATAATTTTGGAGGTGTTGATGTCTTTTTGTAGGTTAAAAAACCGAATTTGGTGAAATTTTGTAACTTGGTGGTTCCTTGTGCTTTGACAGCACTTGATCATTGGTCTCCTGAAGTCAAAGTAAGTCTTTGGAGATGTAGATTTTGATGGCGTCTCTTTTGTTAGTTGTGTGACTTGTAACATCGATAACATGTTGTGTGACTTGTAACATCGATAACATGTTGTGTGACTTGTAACATATTGCAAAATTTAAGCTTTTATCTACTCGTATCTTAAGGTATAGTGAGATTGATGTTCTATATTTGCTTGATGACAGGGGCAGGGTATGATAACCTTTGTTCATCTTGCTAAAAATGTGAGTTCCGGTGATCTTGGTTTGTATGGAGATGTGGTTCTTGATGCGTGTTGCCAGAATATAGCTTCCGATGATGAGATTTGGATACATGTGGTAGAGTTATCTGTGCTTCTTGTTACTAAAATCCACCCAAATAATCCTCGAAGCCCGTGGTAAATCTTTCTTTCTCTTATCAATTGGCATAGGTTCAGAAGATTGAGAGATAAGGAGAAAAAGTTGCTTTAAAGATCGTTTTCATAGCGTCTTCTTTAGTTTCTACATTTCTTCCATTTGATGACTTTTATCATTCTCAAAACCCAAGTGGGGAATTTCTTTGCACTGCATCCAGTTTAACTCCTTTTAAGAAGATCATGTCATTTGACAGATTGGTTTGATCGTTCCATCTTTCTCAGCTCTATTTTGCTCATTTTGAGTTTTTTTTTTTTGCCTTAGGTATGAGAAGATCATGAATGAGATGCTCGGGCATTTGGAACGCCAACCAAGAAATAAGGAGCGACGTATCACTTGGCTAAGATTTGTTGAGCCACTCTTGAACTCTCTAGGGCTTTTCTTACTTGCTCATTTTCGACGTATCTTCCCTCTTTTCTTTCAGTGGATGCATTCAGACGACGCCGAAACAGTTCTGTTGGTATGGTCTTGTTTCAATCCTCACAGTTTATAAGAAATGTTAGATTTCCCAACTCATTTTGGTATTCTTTAAGATAAACATGAAAGTTTCATTACCTGCTAATACCATATAGGTTCTTGAGAGACTGGAGACAGTTGTGAGGTTGACGTGGATTAGACACTCACCTGTGTTCCCAAGGTTTAAGCCTCTAAACACTTGAGAGTAGTAACTTTTAGATGCTTCAACTCAAACTCTTTCTCTCTTATCCGTTTTTTAACATTAATCATCTCATGATTTTGAACCTTCAGATTGGTGGATGAGCTTGTTTCCTTGTACAAAGAGTCATCGATGCGTAAGGATCGCGATGATATTAGACCTCTTATCCTCCGTATCTTGATGCTACTCCGCCAGTATGTTTCTGTGGCTTATCAATTGCACTACCAAAGATTGTTCACATTTTCGCTGTTTTATTTAATAAGCTCCCCCCACTTTCTCTCCACAGGTGCAAAGGTCTACGGTTTGAGTCAGCGTGGAGTCAATACCAGGAGGATCCAAATCTGAGTACTGTTAGTCAACATATATGGACTAGTTCAAGTTGATCTCAAGAGCGTATGTTTGACTAAAACAGCCATTTTTTTTTCTAATTTTCGATATTAGTTTGGTCTAGGCCTAGTGATGCAAGTAATTACTGGCGAATCCTCGAATTTTTGTAAGCATTTGGCTCTTGACTCTTCTTAAGCTAATCTGATTTGATACACATACTCTTGGATACATGACCACCCACTGTGTGATGTGATAGTGACAACATGAGACATTGAACTATTACAAAATGTCTCTACTTTATCTTTGGAACATATAAAACTATATTTTACAGAAAACTCTTGAAAACCTATACACATCAAACTTCATGATCTCATCTTTCATTGTAATCCAAAACATCATCATAGGTAAGGCTTGGAAGTTTGAACAGACGCTTGCTTTGCCAATTCCACTGGCCTCTTAACACATCCATATGATTACCAATGACTCCAATTACGCGGTGACCTCTTTCTAACTCTTCCTTTTGTCTTGTATCTTCCCTGCTATAAGATAATATAACCTCTGGCTTTATGCTACTTTGATGTGAATAAAATTAGTAGTTGTAAAAGCTTATTGCAAACCTCATAATCAAATGTGACCAGTCGCTGTATCCTCTAGATTTTAACTGCTCGATTGTGGCGTTCCGCTCTGTTTCGGGTCTTCTTGATAATAGAACCATTGAATAGCCTTGTGATCTAAGCTTAGAATATAGTGCAAGTATTAGTATGCTTTTCTGATGCTTTGCTTCTTCAATATACTTCATGTAGTAACTATCTTGTTCTAATCTACATAAAGAGAAGAACAAGAACGTTAACAGTTTAAAAACTTACAAAATGTTAAATGAAAAACAAAACACTTACAGATTGGTGTCATCAATATCGATCACAACAACATCGCAGTTATCATTCATCGGTTTGATGGTTTGGAAATAAGTGAGAGCCATTTGAATAGTGAAGTTTAACTCTCTCAAGTAAATTCCTTGTTTGATTCTGTGTAAAGCAACATCTCTACATAACAGTGGTAATTCACTTTCTTCATCCAAGCTATTGAGCTGAGAGTGTAAAGACAAGATTTTACAGTAACCGAAACTCTCATCGAGTCTTTGAGCCTCGACGATTGCAATATTCCGGTTCTCACAGCTTTGTAACATGGTTGATAAAGCAATAAGAAGTGTTATCATCAAAACTCCAAATGTTACTAGAGAAGCTATGAAGATGGAAGCTGCTAAAGATGTCATGTAACATCCAGATTCTATCGAATACCGACTCCCCAATTCTGCAAGATAAACAAGAAGATTTATCAAATTCAAGAAAATCATTGCAATAAATCAAACTAAACACAGATGGTAGAAGATAATGAATATATTAGTACATACCGGAATTGCCTCGGCTGGATAGACCGGAGAGCTCCCTCTCCATCGGATGCGTATAAGCCGACATTTTCACCTTCTTGTCTAATCAAACACTTACGATGATCATAAAAACATCATCTATAGTTTTAGAAGACAAAAGAGTGACTACTAAGAAAGAAAAAAAAAAGTTCCAAAATATTGAAGATATTATGGATATTGTTTTGATATTTTCCATACCTTGTAGAAGCTTCAAAACCAAAACGAATCTTTATTTTGATCAAGATCCGAAAAAAAATCCAAAGGTTCAAAATCTGCCTCTTTGGTCACAAGAAAACAGAGAACATATAATACATTTACACGTGACTTTTTTTTTTTGTGTGTCATCAGATCCAAAGTTGATATGCCTCAGCTTATCTTCTTTACTCGATCAAATAAACTTCTCTTCTCTTCAATTTTTTTTTAAAAAATCTTACACTAGTTTATTTTATTTTCCAAATTTGGCGGAGACATAAGAAAAAGGAATCAGACCAAACTTTTCTTTATTTAGCTGCTGATAGATCGTTTCATCATTCCTTTACTCGATTATACAATTATCAAATATATATTGATTAGTCAACACAAAAGTGAATTATTGAATTTTATGTTGTTGGACAAAGTAATTTTAACATTCTAGTTACAAGTAAACTTGCAAGATGGATCTATATATAGATGGAAAGATTTGTGATGTGAAAAACATCTACTCGTATCGTATGTTATAACAACTCATACGGTTGAAAATCGTGTACAGTAAAACCTCTATAAATTAAAAATGTTGGGACTGCTAAATTTTATTAGTTTAGAAAGATATTAATTTATGTATTATACTTTTAGTATATTGAACCATAATTTGTACGTATTTGACTCTTATGCATTTACGACAACAATTTTTTAAACCCTATATATGTTAACAAGTAAATAAGTCATTATCATTAGGGGTTTAAATATCTGAACTTGAAGAATTTGTAAAACGGTTCTCCGCGTCATCAGTATGTATAATATGGCTGGCCACTCCTTAGACCGAAGAGCTCGTTGTATAATATGTTTTATTTTAGATTTTCTCAAATCTCGCGGAGACATGGAAAATGAAATTTATTAAATGGATGGAGCAATTTGGTAATTTAATCAGTATGTCTGTATGTGTTTTGTAATGTTATAGTTTAAGATATGTATCACAATCATCTATATGTGACGTATACGACAAGAATTTAACTGTACGTACGATACCCTTATAATTATTATTCACTTAGATTTTTGTTTGTACTTTAGAAGAATCTGAAGAAGGGTCCCGGCGTCACCATGCATGTATGGTCACTCCTTAAACCAGAGATTCGTAAATAATTATATTGTAGTTTCCATTGTTATTGTCGATTTATTTATGGTCCCCAATGTTCTCTTGGAGTCGAGGGACCATACATTTAGCTTCAAAAATCTTACGATTAGGAAACGTGTGACAATAACATTTGTTTTGTTAGCTACAATTCCTAATTTCCTATGATTTGTACAATAATTTAAAGATTAACACAGCTTGTGGGATGCACATGGAATTTGTCTAATAGAATTTAGTTCCATCATATTTGCATACAAACAATTGTCACCTATTAATACTTTCATTATTACTTTCGATGAAACATTGTTATTGGGTATATAAATTAAGGCCCGGCCCTAAAGCCCATTTATTAGCCACGTGCAGTAACTTATTATTTTTTTCACTTATCAATAGTAAAAAAAAAAGATCAAAATGATCACTCTTTTGAGTGTGAGTGAACACACTTCGTCGTCTCTCTTTCACTACTTTTGAGAAGCTCTCTTCTTCGAGCTTCCATGGATGCAATCAAATGCAGTTCCAGTTTCCTCCATCACACCAAGCTCAACACTCTCTTCTCTAATCACACCTTTCCTAAAATCTCCGCTCCCAATTTCAAGCCCCTCTTCCGTCCGATTTCGATTTCCGCAAAGGACAGAAGAAGCAACGAAGCTGAAAATATCGCCGTAGTAGAGAAACCTCTTAAATCAGATAGATTTTTTATCTCCGATGGACTTCCTTCTCCATTCGGACCCACCGTCAGAGACGACGGCGTCAATTTCTCTGTTTACTCTACAAACTCCGTTTCCGCTACCATCTGCTTGATTTCTCTCTCCGATCTCCGTCAGGTTCAATCTTCAAAGCAACTGTTTTTGGGTTTCACTGACATTTTCATGAAACCCCTTTTTCAAATTTGGGTTTAAATTTCACGTTGCAGAACAAAGTGACGGAGGAGATTCAGCTTGATCCATCAAGGAATAGAACTGGCCATGTTTGGCATGTGTTCTTGAGAGGAGATTTCAAAGATATGTTGTATGGTTATAGATTTGATGGCAAGTTTTCTCCTGAAGAAGGTCATTATTATGATTCCTCCAACATTTTATTGGATCCTTACGCAAAGGTAGTTGAAAAATTGAAGCTTTTTTCTAGCAGCTGAACTACAGTCTCATAGATTATCTCTTTTGTTACTTTGGTTTGGTAGGCAATTATAAGCAGAGATGAGTTTGGAGTTTTGGGACCTGATGATAATTGTTGGCCTCAAATGGCGTGTATGGTACCCACTCGTGAGGAAGAGGTACCAATGATATTTATAAAGCTCTAGTAATAGCTATTGGAGGATATAAAGATATTCTTTAGCGAGTGATTTTATTGACCTTTGTTACTCTTCAGTTTGATTGGGAAGGGGATATGCATCTGAAGCTTCCACAGAAAGATCTTGTTATATATGAAATGCATGTGCGAGGTTTTACAAGGCATGAGTCTAGTAAAATTGAATTCCCTGGCACATACCAGGGTGTTGCAGAGAAGCTTGACCATTTGAAGGTACTTGCTCTGAAATATATACAGTTGAGAAAACTTTGAACTGTCATTTTGGAACAAGCTTACTAAGTAGTCTCTAGCTGAAATTTTGAGATGCTGCTAACTATATCTGTAGATTTTTTGTTAAAATATTCATTTGTTCAGCACTGAATTCGTCCTTTCTGATCATTGTGGGACAATAATATTCCCAGTTTATCAACTTCCATTGTGGTATGGCGTACATAATGCTATCACAAAGTCATCATGCTTTTTAAAAAGACAAAAAATAATCAAAATCGTGTTTTGGAGTGGCTATCAGTTGCCCTCATTTTGAAAAGATTCTGCCTTGTTTAATTCAGACGAGTTTTGGTGATTTAGGCCATTTCCATTTTGTTGTTCAAAATGAGCAGAGAGTTTATAGTTTTTTTTGTCCCTTTTAATAGTGTGTGATTTGCTATAGCTCTTATCTAATTGACAGTAATATTTGTTTACATATTGACAGGAGCTTGGGATAAATTGTATAGAATTAATGCCATGTCACGAGTTTAATGAGCTGGAGTATTACAGCTACAATACGATTTTGGGAGACCACAGGTATGACATTTGACCAGATGCCTTTGAAATGATAATACAACAGATTTTGCTATGTAAGTTTTTTTTAGTGACATTTGGGATGAGCAAACTAAATAGTAGAACCACTTGTCGTTAACGTCTGCGAGTGTTAGCATGTATCAATTAATCTCAAGAAATTCTTCATCTAGGATTGTTGTTTTCTCTTCCGATTAATGAGGGGTGAAACAACCTACAGATGATATCACATATCTGGAATAGATAGATTGAGCAAGCACTCTTACATGAAACCATACCATTTTATAATTTTCACGAATTGAGTTAAATGTTGCATATAGCATGTCTAATCTGGCTATCTTGCTATTTCAGGGTAAATTTTTGGGGTTACTCTACCATTGGGTTCTTCTCGCCCATGATCAGATACGCATCAGCAAGCTCTAACAATTTTGCTGGACGAGCCATAAATGAATTCAAAATTCTTGTTAAGGAGGCACATAAACGAGGAATTGAGGTATCAACTAGTTTCCAAATAGCGAAATATTTGTTGTTAGGTTTACGGATGCAGTTCTTGACAGATTTTAAGCAGGTAATCATGGATGTCGTCTTGAACCACACAGCCGAAGGGAATGAAAAAGGGCCCATTTTCTCATTTAGAGGAGTTGATAACAGTGTCTATTACATGCTTGCTCCAAAGGTAATGCTCATCAAGCAGTAATGTGTTTCTTTTCGCGAGTTTCACTGCTTAGAGAACAAGAGACAAGCAAAAGTTCTGTGGTGTATGAATCTGAAATATAGGACTCATTTTCTTTTGCCAATTAAAATATACAGTACACTCAATAAACTAAGTCACTTTGCTGATTGGAAATTCTGGTAGTTGGTCGGTCCAGTAACTTATTATGCGTCAGAAACCTGTAGGAGCCTTCTTTTGGAATTTCTGCATGGCCTTTACATAACTTCTCTAGGACTAGCAAAGTAGAATACATTCCCAACAATGATGATATAAAAGTCAACACCCATAATGCTTTTGGTTTTCTAGTTTTGTAGTCTCCTACTGATGATTCTGATATCATTCTTTATTAATCAATCTATGCATATTTTGTAATTTAACAGGGCGAGTTCTATAATTATTCAGGCTGTGGTAATACATTCAACTGCAATCATCCTGTGGTGCGTCAATTCATATTGGATTGCCTGAGGTAGATCCCAAAATAGGGTAGACGTATTGCTTGGCTGTTTGTCAAATTAAGTCTGTTATATTCATTGTTGTACTTGCAAACTCTCATTGTCTCGTCCTACTCGTTAATATTCCTCTGGTTTTTATGTCTAATGTCTAAGCCTTATTTGTGACATAAATATATTTAGGCAATTTGTTATGATTACATCTAGAATACACTGTAATCAACATATTCTTGGATACTTTATTTTGAGTTTACCTGCTTTCTGACTACTAAAGAAACCTTACACTAGGTTGATTTCTGAAATTAATGTATTTCATGATATTCTCCTCAGTTAACTCTTCCTAAGCATGTGGATATCTCTCTCTCTCTTTAAACAGATATTGGGTTACAGAAATGCATGTTGACGGCTTCCGCTTTGATCTTGGTTCAATCATGTCAAGGAGCAGCAGGTGCAAATGTTCTAGAGTACGTCAAATGAGTGCTTGTTTGGTCCATGTGTTTCTGGAATATTTATTGTTCTATTCTTGTTAGCCTTTGGGATGCAGCCAATGTTTACGGGGCTGATGTAGAAGGTGACTTGCTCACAACTGGTACTCCTATTAGCTGCCCTCCAGTAATTGACATGATAAGTAATGATCCAATACTCCGCGGTGTTAAGGTGATCAACTAGTTCCCTTGATATGTCCCCTTCAGATAGCGTCGGTTTTCCTTGTTTAGAGTGGAGAAATGCTGACTACATGACTACTATTTTATCTCAATCCATGACCAAACTTTAAAATCTCCCAATGTGATTAGGCACCAAAAGGTTAATTAGCGTACAACATGTTTTATTTCTTCTTGTTGTACTTCAGCATAGAGCTTCCTTTGTGTTTTTTTTTCAAGTCATGTCATAATCTCCAGATCTAAAGATGATTGTTAAAAAGTTGTCATTTTCTTGATGGAAATACATTCACCAATGTAAGATCTTTGACGATGAGATATTTATGTGTTTATGTTGCTTCTTTGCAAACAGCTAATAGCTGAAGCATGGGATGCGGGTGGGCTGTACCAAGTTGGCATGTTTCCACACTGGGGTATTTGGTCTGAGTGGAATGGAAAGGTCAGTTAATGTATTACGAGGATAAAATGCTTCTTTCAATTGTTTGAGACATGAGATATGGAAGAGTAAGTGTCACAGTGTATAAGGGTTTCATGCCAAATGTGATGTAATTATTAGTGGTTATTCATCTTTCTGCTGACCCTTAGAATATGCTCTAATCAATTGAAAATGGGACAGCCTATGTGATCTGCCTGTACTAGCTAACTGAAGTGTATAGTAACCTACTAGCCTGTATTAGCAATGAACATGGAAGTCTTAAACTTACTATCCAATAGACAACACATGAGACAACAATAATGAATATTCAGTTCTCGTGGTAGTTCCCATTAGTGTGTGCACTGTGCTGGATATCTATCTTCGTTGTGAATTTGATATGGTATAGTAACATTTTTGTCCATTTCAGTTTCGGGATGTTGTGAGACAGTTCATAAAAGGCACCGATGGCTTTTCTGGTGCTTTTGCTGAATGTCTCTGTGGAAGCCCAAATCTGTACCAGGTAAATTTAACTCCTATTATACTGGGGTATCTGGATATATAACTAATCTTTATGGTGTTCTCTTGGTTGTTTTGTCTGTGAAGCTTCATATTTTGGTTGTATATCTTATCGATATCTGATTGTGTCTGTGCATCAGGGAGGTAGGAAACCTTGGCACAGCATCAATTTTATATGTGCGCATGATGGTTTTACGTTGGCAGATTTAGTAACTTACAACAATAAGAATAACTTGGCAAATGGAGAAGAGAATAATGATGGAGAGAATCACAATTACAGCTGGAACTGTGGAGAGGTAAGATATTAATCTTTGTTTTCTCTTTCATCAGCTATGTGAATTCAGTCTCATATTATATCATACGACTTTTTGTAGAATGTTTATAAGCTGAAATGAAATGGCTATTGCACTTTTACCTAAACTAAAAAGGCTTCATTTGATTGGGCTGCAGGAGGGAGACTTTGCGAGTATCTCGGTGAAGAGACTAAGGAAACGACAGATGCGGAATTTCTTTGTTTCCCTCATGGTTTCCCAAGTAAAGCTAACCATTTGTTGCTTCTTTAATTTTAATTCCTGCTCAAAGCTCGTTTCACTGATGTTATGCACATTGAACTATGATACTGGAGTAGAGGGCATGAGTTCAAAATATAAATTAATAAGCCACAAGAGAATCTAAATCCACTAGCAATTAAGTACTATGCACTGTTTGTTTGCCTTTGCAACATGTTAAGTTGTGACTGGTAATGGCATGGTGTCATGCAAAGAATATGTATTAAGGGTACTGCTTTGTCAGATTGTGATGCTCCGGTTTTCATTGAAATTAGTGTATTGCTTAACCTTTTCCTTTTCTGTCTTTCTGAACTATTAATCACCAGGGTGTCCCAATGATTTACATGGGAGATGAATATGGCCATACTAAAGGGGGAAACAACAACACGTATTGCCATGACAACTATGTAAACCCCTTATGCTTTGCTTCCAGGGTGATTATAAGTAATTTTTTCGATCTTAGCTTTCCGACATTAACACAACTCTGATGCAGATGAACTATTTTCGGTGGGATAAAAAGGAAGAAGCACATTCTGACTTCTTCAGATTCTGCCGTATTCTTATCAAGTTTCGTGAGTATGTAATCTTCTTTCATGAGTCTATCGATCTTAATTGCTTAGTTGATCGCTTCACTTAGTCTCAAATCCAATAATTGACATGCTTCTTCCTTTTCACCTACTGCTATGTGTTTTCTTTCTTTTGCAATCCCCTGTTTCTCGGGTTTCCTCTGATCGATGGCCATTATGACTGTATTGTAGTGAATGTGAATCACTTGGCTTGAATGATTTCCCAACAGCAAAGCGTCTGCAGTGGCATGGTCTTGCTCCTGAGATCCCAAATTGGTCTGAAACAAGTCGATTTGTTGCATTTTCACTGGTACCATTTTCTCATACCCCTTCTCTTACATGGACAGTTTCCTTAGTGGGTGATATTAATCCCTTTTGTTTTTCGGTAGGTCGATTCTGTGAAGAAAGAAATCTATGTGGCCTTCAACACCAGTCATTTAGCCACACTTGTTTCGCTACCGAATAGGCCAGGATACCGATGGGAGCCATTTGTAGACACGAGCAAACCGAGCCCTTACGACTGCATAACACCGGATCTCCCAGAGAGAGAAACGGCGATGAAGCAGTATAGGCACTTCTTAGATGCAAATGTGTACCCAATGCTCAGTTACTCATCCATCATTCTCCTTCTTTCACCAATTAAAGACCCCTGAGTTTGCGTGATTCCTCCAAAAGCGTATTAGACAAAATCACAACATATGAAGGAATCTTCTCAAATGTGAATGAGATGCATATACAGACAACTATTTCGTTACCTATATAATGTATTATAGTAAAGGTTCCTTTTATGGTTAGAAGAATCTGAATGGGGTACCTTTGGTCGGCTTCAGATATGCCCACTCATTGTTAATAGATTCCTTTATCGTCTGTTAATCCAATCAAAAGCTTGTTACATCGTTTTCAGAATTCGTGTAAGAACAAGAAATCAAAGTTTTCATCTATAAAGTTATAAATGATTATTAGTACTCTATTATTTGCCTTTTTACTAATGTTATCAAAACAATCACAACCACAAATAAAGTTTCAGATGCCAATCCAAACAAATATAGCTCTCAGAAGTCAACACCATGGACGATAAAGAAATCTCTCAAAATCTTCGGGGTTTTATTAAAGAAATTAAAGTAAACAGACCCCTGAGGAAAAATAAAGAAGTAATGACCATACAACAAACAAGACTGACTCTATGTAATCTCCCAAAAACATCGACGACACAACATGAAACAAAAAAAGAACCAAAGTAGTATAGTACACAGTTTGTGGAAACCCCAAAACTCGAGACTAAAAATCTTTATATACAAACCTGTTTTTTGGGTCATATCATATTGGCTCCTTCAGGACTCTAACAGTTGTTGGACAATCTGTTCTCTGGCCAGCCAGAGAGTAGTAAGCCAATATATGAGCCGGATGCTCCATCTCTCTTATCTCTCCTTGTTGATTCACTTCCGGGACTCTTCTTGATGGAATCAGCTCGATGTTCCAGTACGGTCTAGCCATCTGCATTAGATCTTGTCCCGTCATCGATGCTCTGTAACCTTGTACCCACAAGTATCTCAGTGAAGGCAATTTTGTAACCGCTGCAGCGATTGCTCGCTCACTGAAGCAACAACCTCTCATCTCTAGCTTCTGTAGATTTGGACAGCCTCTTGAGAATTCCATTAAACCTTCATCTGATTCACCTACGTAACCCAGCAGCATCCATCTCACGTTTGGACTGTACTGTCCGATGTAGCTTAAGCCCAAGTCGGTTAAGCCGCCTTGTCTCAGATAGAATGCAAATCGTCTGAGTTTCTTGCATCCAATCAAAAGAGATCGGACTCCGTTGTCCAGTGGCAGATCTGTAATCCTTTCTTCCCGGTCGAGTAAGACAAGGCGGAAGTCACAGAGGTTTTTCAGATATGTGCCTATGCTTTCAAGAGATTCGTTAGTTATATCTGAGACATACACCGCCATGTATTCTAGCTCCTGGCAGCCCTGAGCCAAAGCGATTAATCCTCTTTGTGAGACTAAGCCTTCTTCGTCCTCCATTCCTTGTTCATCTGCACCGCGTTCAATCCTCAGCCGCTTCAACTGCTTACAGTACTGTGCAAGGACCTCTAGACCCCTATCTCCGATTACATTCCTTGTCTGAAGAAAAACAACAAGTGTTGTCAGTCTTATATAGATGTAAAGACTAAAGAGAACCAATATTGCATTCATATCCCTTATCTCCCCAAATATTTCGTGAAAAAATAGGAACACAATTTAGTACTAAGGACGCATTCCCAAGTATGTAGTAAAGACAGCAAAGTTAAACGTTTACCTCGAGAACTTCCAAATTAGGACACTTTTGGATAAGCGTACAATGGTCTTCAGTTTCTAGCAATGCATAAAGCAAATCCAGCTTTCGGATTTGGGCCGCGAATGGAAATAGTATTGGCATTTCATTAGGTCCCATGTAAGAGAGACCAAGCCGACATAGTTTTCGGGGAAAAACCAGATTCATGTACTTCTCAGGCATTCCAATATCCTCATTCAAGGAGCCACCACAAAATTCTTCAAGATTAGCTGCAGCCTTAAAGAACCCAACTAGTTCCAAAATCTCAAAGTCACCGACCTTCACAGATACCAGAGAGCGGCAATTTCTAGCTATGGTTTCCAAGTCTTTGGGACTGATTTTGGCAAACTCCGTCATGTAGAAGTTTAAAACCTCAAGAGATGTGTTGTGCTGAGCAAGCTCATGAAGCCACTTACCATCCTTTTCACTAAAAGAACTCTCTTCCATTAACAAAGTTTTTATTTTCCTGGACAAGACAACAGACAGTTGCATGAATAAAGTGAGAAACAACTCAAGATATTTGGATTTCCCGCTAAAACTGAATATGAAGAACAGCAGCAGCCGAATCAAGGATTCAAAAACCAAATAATACACATAAACTCTGGCAGACTGAAGATGTCAGAAATCAATCTTTTTGCTATTTATGCATAAACAAAGTGAATGTTCCCCAAAGAGGGAAAAAATTGGTTGTAGATAAAATCCGGATCAAAGTTTATACTTCCCCAATTGAGAAATAACTGAAGATCATTGCAATTTCTGCTTTAATAGCAAGCATAACAGTTGCAAAGCAATTAAGGATATAAGACAAACATGAACGCCTAAATACTGAAACTTTCTGAAATAAATGTTTCTGCTTATATTACTCTTAGTGTAAAGTGTACTAAGAAATCAAATGAAGTAAGGTTCACCAATTTCATTAAGGACAAAAAGTATCCACCAAAGTTACAACTTACCCAATTGAGCTAAAGAAGATCAAATCTTTACAAACACAAACTCAAGATATGGTTCTTTGTACAACGACGACTTATTAAGTTTTTTAAAAAGAGCCAAATGCATCTAGAGTTCTAGTCAAAGTAGGAAATGATAAGGAGTCGCTAAACCTCAAAAGCATCGAGCCAAAGTAGCTACAAGATACTGAGAAGTAAGTGTACCTGCAGTGTGTAACGATGCTCAAAAGTCCATCAGTAGTAAAACCAGAACACTTGTCTAGCTTCAAAGTCTCAAGATCATCTGCTCTAGCTTTAGCTAAACGATCTAGATCTAAGTCACTGACAATCATCCGTCGGAAGTGCACCGATTTGAGCTGCCTAAGGTTGTTAGAAATCTCAGTAACCCAAGGAGTAACATAACCTCCCCAGTTCTCAGGGATCAGATTAAACATAGCTGCTCTAGGCTTGCCTTTAAGCTTGAGCGACCTCAAGTTCGGGAATCGACGGCTAAGACGATCAGGCGTCGCAGTGTAGCAAAGCGCCATAGTCACATGCTCTCTCGTCTCGGAATCAATCTTGAACCATCTCCGACACACCAAAGAAGCCGAATCGCGATCTTTCGGGTCAGTTATATAGGTCATGACTTGCTCGATGACATCATCAACCGTCGCGACGCAGCTCAATTTACACCTCTTGATATCAGGATCCTCCATCGGATCGAAAAAAAAACAAAAGAAAAAAACAAACGAATCCTGGAAAGATTCGATTTAGAGAAGAAACCGACGACTTCGAATTGAAATCGAGGTCGCAGATCCACACATAACCACCAGAGTGAGAAGAAAGAAGTAAGAAAGGAAAGATCCGGTGAATCGGAGAAGACTAGAGATTGAGAGAGTGAGGGAGAAGAAGACACGCGTAGGAAGAAGAGGCGGATTGGGAGGAAGAAGAAGAAAGTGGGACGATGGAATCAAATTTTGTTTGGTTAATAATATTTTTGAGGATCAAGTGGGACGATCATTATTTCATACACTGAAGTTGACGGTCGAGATGCGATCTTCTCTCTACTTCTATGTTTTTCTTTTCATTTTTGCAGTGGTCAGATCTCAGCTACACGACAATATTATTAGAATATTTAACTGATCCAATAAGCTGTGTGATTTATTCGATGGATAGATTTAATTATTTCTTTATAGAGTATTAATAACCTGAATCCTAAGCAAAAAATTTAAAAATACTAAATACTAGTATATGTTATCTTTGGTTGCTTTATATGTGATTAAAATAAAAATACAATAATTCTCCTTTCTTTTGTAAGATAAAAATTTTCTACAGTATTAGTAGCTTTTAATGAGGAAAAAAAAAGTTGTTGACTGCATGAATTTATATGGTCCATAATATGGTTAACTATATATTATGGACCATATGAATATAAGTATATAACAAAAAACTACATTTAATGATGTATGATTTTCAAGGTTTATTTGGTACAAGTTCAACATCAATTGTCGAAAGAAAGCGCTCAAAATGGTACTTTTGGAACAAAGACTATTTACATGTCTTTTTTTTAACGTCTTTGGGATTAAATCATTCAGCAACAAGACTTAAAAAGCAGCAAATTATTAACTTTTAGTGCTTATTACAGTTGCGAAAAGAACCAATCACATTGAAATTTCTTTCAGTGACAAAAGTTTTTCCAATAGAAAAAAAAAGCTCAGGAAAAGTATTAGAAAGAACAACAATGACTATGAATAAGGAGGGAACCATGAAAGAAAATGAATACTGCAAAAGAACTTTTTTATTATGATCGTATTTCTTAGCTTCATTTGAAACTCGGAAATAACAAAGGTAATATAAGCAAGCTACAAAAAACCCGACTAATTACACCTGAAACCAAAAGACTTGGGCTGAACAAAACCAAAAACTAGGCGAGAGATGAGTTTTCTATACACTTAACTCGGACCACACTTACAAAGAACCAAAAAAATTAACCAGAAGTCTCTCTGGGAGGCGCAGGCACTGCTTCGCTTGAGCTCACACTCTCACCACCACCATCTCCTCCCTCAACTGAACTCGGTTGTTGCAACCCAATAGGTGCAAACAAGCTCACACCACTCACATCCCGGCTCACACTGTATAGACCTCTGCTTCCATGATGGTTCAAAGGTGTAGATGTTGTTGCATTGGCTCCGCTTATGAGCAATCGTAGTGTTTCTCTTGCACCTTTCTCGACCAGCGAATCATTCTCCACTGGGAGCGGAGGGATGCCCGTGGATATTATCCCGGTGGGTCCAGCGCTTACCAGATAGCTTTGACCTGAAGAGAAGATATCGATAACTGGAATATGAACAATAGGGTCGCACATTATAGGAATCATCATCTGTTGCTGGGATGATGATGATGATGAGCCTGGAATGGGTATGTGGTGGACTAATGGTAATGGAGGGATGTCAGAGAGATCGAGCGGTGATGACGGGATCAAGAATCCATCTGATCCCGATGCTGGTAATAAGGAGGAAAGTGGCGGAAGGGAAGGTAGCTCAATGGATAGTGGAGGGAACTGATAAGAGGCAGATGGTGCGTGAAGCGATGAAGTGGTTGGAGGGCACCAGCAATAATAAGGAGAAAAGACTGGTGGACCCATCTTCAAAGGAAATGGGGGAGGTCCGGTCATTGTACTTGGTGTTGACTCTGCTTCTTCAAAAGCAATAATTTGTCTGATTCCATTATAATTCTCAGTAGCTTCTTCAACTTCTCCTTCTGACTGGATAAAACCCTCTACATTGGTGGGGATAGAGGTAATGGATGAATTATCAAAGATTGAGAAATGGCCTTCACTGTGTCCCTTTGATTTATCTCTAGAGGAGATACGTAGAGAAGCATTTCTCAGTGTGTTTTCTTTGAAGGAGCTTGCTCTAGGGCTGAGGCTTCCTTGGGTCTTTGTCTGTTGAGTCCCACAGTGGCGTGCTCTAAGAGATTTTGATGATGCACTCGAGGAGGAATCAGCTGTTTCAGAAAAGCCAGAAGATGATGATGAATCAGGAGATGGGACCTGACAACCTTTGATGTTAGGCACCACTGAACCCATGAGATACAAACGGAGATGAGAAGCAACAGAGCCAAGACGTGATTCTTCAATTCCAGTTAATTCTGAGATTGATGGCTTCTTCTTGATCAAGTCTTTCATCTACACAGGATAACAACAGATGATGAGAAAATTTAGATGCACAGACAAGGATTTTAAAACAACACTATTTCACAAACCTTCCTACGCAATTCAGTTCCCAGAAGTTTTGACTTCTCTGAGCACCAATAGTAAAAAGCATTGCCATTTGCGATCCTTATAACAAAAGATCTACCAGAGCTGTCCACAGTTATCTCCTCAATTGACACCGCAGAGCACTGAGATTTGCTGGTATAGGTAAAGAGTTGTTCTGAATGACCATTGTCTCCAATAAATGAGAGTCTCAAGTCAGATGTTGGCAAGACCATAAGGCTCAGGTTACCCCTGACCAATAGGAGATAAAACGTCAAGAAATCAGTCGGAAAAACACTCTAATATCAAAATCAAAAGCACTAACAAATAAACACTAGATGCTGAAAACCAGAAGTTGGATCAAGTCCAAGAGCTTTTAAATGCTTGCAAGTTACCCTTAATTCAAACTACATCAAAAGAATCTACCAGATAAACATGCAGAACTGTTTACAGAACAGCTATGTTATTAGCCTATTACTAATATTCACAAAACATAGGGTACTGCCGGAATAAACATTATGTTCAATAATTTGGTACTTGACACTTTTTAAGACTGTGGCTTAGCTTAACTGAAACTACATTATTCATAACTTAGCATAGGGACCTGCAACTTAGAAGCTAGAACAAAAAAAGATGATAACATGATTATCTAAGAGCTTCCTGAAACGAACTTTATATAGATCCATTGTAATAAGTTTGAACAGAATAGTACCACCAGAACACACAAAAGACCTTTTAAATCAAATAAGTAGTAACGATGAGAAAACAAAAAGCTTAAATTTACAAAAAAAATACCATTCAATGAAAGCCATAGCGAGATAATATAAAGTGATTAAGAAGGATATATAGTCAGTGATGTTATGACAAAACAGAGAGAAAATTAAAGCCCTATATGACTAGAAATCAAGAACATACTACACAACATTGGTGATGAAACTACCTTTACTTCATCATCTACCAGAGATCATAACAGATTACGCCCACATTACCTACAATAAAAGATACATTTTATTTGGAAGCATGAACAGTATCACTATACGACTGATTGAGATCCTATGATTTCTAAAATTTTAACTAAACCAACGCAAATTATGGATAGACCTTATTACTGAAAGCTAGATATACATTGATACAAACATAACTAACCATATGAACTAAGACTATGTAATACCCCAACCTCCAAAGTGTTAGCACATAAAGAACTGCAAAAGGTCAGTAAAACAGAGATACAACCATTCATATGAAAATAGGTATAGTATTTGATAAAATGAGACCAAACATGGAGAAACTCAGCGAGAGAGTATCAATAAAACTAAAGCAGGAATTGTATGTGTGCACCCAAAAAACTTACTTTGTATCAGCAGATGATTTCAAAATCACTACTGATTCAGATAATCAGCCTGCAATTGAACAAGCATTCATAAAATCGCCTAATCAATGACAGATTACACACAAACCATTAATTAACATTCTGGTATATGCTATGCTACATCTCTAACATAAGAACCGTCTTCAAAGACAACAAAACCTAACTAGAGAGCTATAATTCACAAATCTCTAAGACAACAAAGAGCGAACAAAGAAAATAGCAATTAACACGATTATAACAAAAACAGGACTCATTGATTACCTTATGGGAGTGGGGCGCATTAGAATCCCTTCCTTTATAATCTTCCCGACGCGAACCGAAACCAGAGGTATGCAAAAACATCTAGCCAGCATACCAATTTCCGCAGGCTCGAAGTGCTATTCAATAAACAAGAAATCAGTATTATTATCTCAACAAAAATGGAAACCAAAATCATCGAATTCAGAAACTATTCAAACCTGGCTAAGATGCGCAAGCAATCGATCTTCAGCCATTCCATTAGAAACGTTAAGCTTCAACAACGGCTTCAATCTCTCATCACCTCGACAAGCTCCCATAACTTGCATGTCCAAAGCTTGTAACCACCGTAAAACCCTATCCTCTCCAACCAAAAAGTCTCCTCCGGTTGCATCAGTCAACGGATCTGAAACTCTACTCTCAATCCTCGTCAATTCATTCTCTCCTTCGGTTCCATTAAATTGAGAGTCATCAGTCGTCGACGACGAAATAGACAAATCATCACCGTCATTTGGTTGATCATCACGGTGCTGATGATCGTCTCCGGTATCTCGCTTCCTAGAATCGGCCATATCAAATATCGTATCGGTAACTTGTCAGAGAAACCAAAAACTCGATCCAGAAATTGACAAAATAAAAAAAGTTCGTCGAGTTTCAAAATAAAAAAACCTAAAGATTGATTAGTGCTTTCAAATTTCAAAGAATCAAATCCAAATTGAGAGAAGAGGTAGGGTTTGTTCTAATT
>Ga0041059_1000602_pt1 | contig 27862 bp, 18 predicted proteins | sample AraColnosormetaG_FD_56232 | JGI IMG/M metagenome (GOLD analysis project Ga0041059, IMG submission 56232) | Arabidopsis roots microbial communities from North Carolina, USA - Col MF nosort | ecosystem: Host-associated > Plants > Roots > Unclassified | place: USA: North Carolina | collected... | reverse complement strand
CCTTTCCATCCCCCACCATGGCCGCCGCCTCCCTTCCATCCCCCACCATGTTGATCAATTTCATAATTGTTTTCTTCCTCTTTCTCAACGGTAGCCTCAACACCAACGTCTCCTTTATTGAGACTATCCTTAGCGTCGTTTTTTCCTTCTACGGTTGGTATCTCTACTTGCTTTTCACCTGTTTCAAACCCCCACTCACATAAGAATTCTATCAAGCTTATAAAACATATACAGAAAAAAAAGTATAGTAAAAACCTTGTTTCTTGTCATCCACGGAAGTCTCTGCCGCAACAGCTACAACAACCGCCGCTACCAAAAGAAACCATACAATAAACGTTTTCGTATTCATTTTTACTACCATGCAATTGAGTTTACAAGTTTGCTCGTATGACAAGGTATGCTACTTCACGTATTGTTATTTATAGTTGCACCGGTCTGCGTAAGCAACAAGTTATTTATTGTAGATACATGTCACGATCGATACATGTCAAGCGGTGGAGCTGTTGAGGATGGACATCACTAATTCACTATCAACACCTCATATTTAGTTGGCACGTGAAGATTTTGTCTTGGAGCTCTCTTCACTTCTACGAAGCTAACACGTACGTTTTCAGACTGCCACGTACGAGGTTCTTTAGAGGATAGTTTTGAACGCTGACAAATGGCTTCTCTCGAGTTACTTCAGATAATTAGTGCCTTATCTTAGCTTCTTTTACTCGGGTTTAAACTTCAAAAGCTCGTGATCTTCACGGCTCAAACTCTATTACTCATGAATTAATCTTTCGTTTGTGATGTATGAAGAAAAAACAAGAACGTGAAATGAAAACACAAACAGCAAGTAAAGAGCAGTTTTAGTTTAAACGAGTTCAATCTTCTTAGTTTTATCAAGCTAGTTACACTTAAGTACCAAACAACCCTTAATATGCAAGTTCTTATCATTTCTCCGACGTACAATTTGAAACATAATCATATTTCAGAAAGCAAGTGAGTTTGTAGTGCTTATCAGGATACTTGAGTCAGGTTCAAGCGCTTTGGCCTTTGGTCTTTATATATTGGACATTAAGTTACATGTTAATTAGAGTTTTAGTGTGCTTTTCGTTCCGCATGAGAAACACTTCCCCATCAAACTCAAATAAACACTTTACAAAACTCTAGTTTGAATTTATGTTACCTTTATTATAGACTTTGGATTCCTGATTTACGTTAGGTATTTTGAAACTCTAATTAAGTAGGTCTAATGCACTATGGAGTATATGTGCTCATTGTTTACATATTGTTGTTCTGAGTGTTTGTTTGCGGATAGTATCCTCCAAAAGGAATGGTCTGGATGCCATAAACAAAATGCATCATAGCAGACTTTTTTCTTCTTTCCAATTTTGCAATACTTCAAAAAGATGGTTGTTTTGAAGAATCCATATGCTAGGAGAGAGGTAGATTCGACCTCAAAGTTAATGTTCTGTATAATAAATCTATTTTTGTTTTTCTTAATGTTTTTTCACCTAATTCCAAAACAAAGTTCTTCAAATTTCAACATGTCACATGAGTTAGACCTAGCTAGCTAAAGTTCTTCACTAAGGCACGCTTTGTCTCTGGTAATGTCAAAGTTACTTCGGCCGAGAAGATCATTTAACGAGTTTTACGTACATGTACCTCGATGTAATGGGCCTATAAATAGAGGAGACCTTTTAATCCCAAAATAAACAACAATAATCTTAAGTTTACTTTTCTCTCTCTTTTTCGTCTTTAGTTTTTTGTTTTTGTCAACCGATATTAATTAAATATAGTTTAAAAGAGTTATTCATAAGGAATGTTGTTTACATATGTGATATGATGCGATTCAGTACAGATTTTCCGTGCCAAATTATCCGCTTTACCACGAGAGATTAAAGATAAAGAAAAACTAATGAATTCTCCTTTGTGGTTATGTAATTCCTTCAAATAAGCTGAAAAAGCTGGTCATTCGGTTGAAGTGGAGAAGACACCATCTTCACTAGGTCTGAACAGTCTGTTAAGAAAACTACATCTTGGTTATCGGCGTCAATCATACACCTCATACCCCATTTTTTAGTTCTTCCTTCAATTCTACGGATTTAGATCTATTTCAATAAAGCAATTCCTCATTAATCTCAATTAGATTTTTTTTTTATTAAGATCTCGTTCTCATTTTATCATCGTAATAACTAAACCTCGACCTAAAACTTTTGTGAGATTACCACAACACTCCAAACGCAATCCAACAAAATTAGTTGGTTTCGTACAATATCATTACCTTTTCTAGTCACAAAACAGAGTAAACCGTACCAAATAACTTTTCCATTGCCAATGAAATAAAAAGAAAAAAAGCAAAGCCATTAGGAAAGTGAATAGAGTGAAATTGCCGTTTGCATAAGAAAAGAACCAATCCAATGATCTCCATGTGCATACCAAAGCATCTCTCTATTACTCTTTAAAGTAATCCAAAGTCGAGACCACAAACACTCACGACTTCACTCAAAAATCATTATATAAATATATTTCTCTCATTTACAGAGATGCTTTTCTTCTGGATCACAATCATCACTAATTGCACTATACGCTATGTTTCAGCTTTTCTTCTTTTTCTCTCTAATACAATGTCCTTTGAATCTCTTTTTACATGTACTCTTGTACATGACTCATGTGCTTGTGATTCTAAAATAATGCACCTTTCTTTTTCTTTTTTCTTCTTTCATAGCTTTTATATAGAGTAATCAATCTCATCACATGTGTGTTTGTTCCCATTTCTCAATTCCCAAGTTCTTTATCCAAATTGTTCTGAAACATAGAGAGAAACAATGGGTGTTACAGGAGGATTAGTCAGAAGCATTTTCTTCAGGAACAAATCATTTGGAGCTCATGACTACAACAATGTATGTGGTTGTCATTTTCATCAAAAACCCATCATCGTTCTGGTTTTTGTTTTATCTACTACTTCAAATGTTGTAATGTTTTCAGGGAAGAGGCAATCTAGGAGAGAAGAAACGATGGAGCTCGGTTAGATCATACCTTTGCGGAGATGAATTTAACTCTGTTCGCGCTGTGAATGATTCAGAATCGATAAAGGATTCTGAGGCTCTTCTTACAATGTCTCAGCAACTGAGTTCAGAGTTCGGTATGCCTTTTGGTTCGGTTATCGCAATCGAAGATTCAGCTTCTGTGAGACATTTGGAGGATGAGGACTCTGGTTCCGTTAAGAGCTCTGAGGCAACAGTGACTCAACCTTTACTGGAGGAGAAATCGAAAGGACTGGATTGTTATCTAAAAGAAGAAGATGTTGAAGATAACCAAAGCGAAGCAACAGAGACACACATACCCAAGAAGCATCAGACTACTCCAATCTCCAAGTTGTTCCTCGAAGAAGACGCTGCAGTCATAATTCAGTCAGCATTCAGGAGTTACCTGGTTAGTCTTTCCCTTCAATATGTTTTTTGTCTTCTTCTGGTATGTCCACAACATTGATTGTTAGGATTTCTTCAGGCAATACGCCGGAGCAAAGAAGAAGAGGAAACATTTGCTAAGGAGGAGAGCTTCTCAGGAGAGGAATCTCAAGACAATGCATCCATGGGGACATCACTAGAAGCTCAGACAGGTAATTCCGTGAAAGCACCATTTTTCAGGAGAAAGCGAGTATCTGCGAATCGAAGAACACTACAGAAGAACAACACTCAAGTTCTGAGGATAAAGGTAAGTAAAGATCTCGTCCAGTATAGAGGAATTCAAAGAAATAGTGAAAAATAACCATAACATGCTCACGTAACAGGAAGACTGGGATGATAGTACAGTGAGCAGCACCATATCAAAATCAAGGATTCAAAGCAGAGTCGAAGCAATGACAAAACGGGAGAGAGCACTTGCGTATGCATTTTCACAGCAGGTAAACGATTTCAAAACACTTGATCACAGATTGAATCCTAAAAGATCCAAAGAACTTATCTTTTCTAAACTAGTGAAACATTTGTTTAAAGCTAAGAATTTGCTCAAAGAAGAAACAAATAGATCGTAGCAGTGAAGATGATTCCAATATCGGTTGGAGTTGGTTAGAACGCTGGATGGCAACCCGTGTACCAGACAGCATTCCAATTGAACCAAGAACAGATGTTGCAACGAAAAATCAAAGCTTGATAAGAAAGAATAGAGCTTTTGGTACAGCTGGCGAGTTGGAGAGCTGTGCTTCCAACGACCTACCTCTCCATTTTGAAAGCATATCAGAGACACAAGGAGATGCAACTACAGTTTTGCAGACCGAAAAAAGTAGTTTTAAACCAAGTATATCTAAGCGTAAATCTGTTCCAAGCTACAAAAGCCAGAGAAAGCATCACAAGGTAAAGAAAAAACCCCACAATGCATAGAAGTTTCTGAGTCCCATCTATCTCAAACATACTTACCTGTCTCGTTTTACGTTTGCAGCTTCAGGCCACCAAAAGTGATCTGCAACAACAAACAAAGAAAGCAAAGAAGGCCAAAACCACACCCACAAGCTGCAAAACAGGAAACGAATGCGAAGAAACCTCACATAAGCTAAATAGCAGCACCTAAGATAAGCATTACCTGTAAATCTTTGCATTTAAATCACAAAAGTTTGTTCTTTCGAATCAGATAACAACTTTCTGTAAATTATTTAGGGATTCAAATCAAACCAGTAATAGTAAGGGATAAGAAACTGGAAACCCCAGAAATACATAACAATGATAGTATCACAATCTTCTGTATCTAAGAAGATATGTATCTCAAATTTGATAATACAAGCTGGAACAGAGAGCCAACAACAAAAACAAACTTAGATCCTATCAATATCCTCATCCTCAAACTCAATGTAATCTTCACCAACAACATCATCATCATCATCAAGATCACCAACAATACCTTCGTTAAGACGAGTATTCTCCGGAAGCTCACCATACGCCTTAAGAAGCCTAGCCTCATCAGACATATACTTGAGTATAACATCAGCTTTATCATCCTGGTAATCTCTTAGACCAACAAGTATGATGTCACCAGCAGCAATCCAAACCTTCTTATGCATCTTACCACGGATATGGCAAAGACGCTTAACACCGTCAATGCACATAACGTCGCATCGACCGTTACCGAGCATACGAAGAACTTGTGCGTATTCTTGTCCATCTTCTTTGAATATAAGCTCTCGCTTTTCGTCATCAGCTTCGTTCTTTCCTCTCTTCCTGTTCTTTCCTCCCTTTCCTTTGTTCTTCGGCATCGTCTCTGTATCAAATTCGATACAGAATCAGAATCTGATCATATAATGGCGTAAAGGTTACAAAAGGTTGAAGAATTGATTCGTTTTTTTTTTCAATTTCAGACAAAAAATGGCAAATTCGAGAATCAAAATTCAGATCAAAACAATTCCGGTAACGAGAAACAATTAGATCGAAACATAATTGGGTAATTTCAATTCAGTGGAAACCCTAATTTGGAGTTTGAATTGAAAAATTAAGGCGGTGTAAAGGAAACCCTAATTGAGAAACAAAGGGAAGGAAGAGATTACCAGTAAGGATTGATCGAGTTGTTGAAAGTGATTAGGAAGACGATCTTTGAAGAGAATCGATTTCACCAAGTTTTTTCTTTGTTCTTTAAGGAGGTTTCTTAGCTGCGTTGTGTTGCTTGTTCTACTTTTTTTTATCGATGTCGCAAGAGACGTCTTTTTATTTAAATAGTGTAGCTATTTGTAAAACACCCTCGAAATTAGGTTTTATTACGGAGTCATGCCATTTTTTATTTTATTTTTTTGTCAACATATATTATTTACGGTTCAAACGAGCCAATCTTGACGAAACTTGTTTATATAAGTGATATGAAACGATTCAGCACAAACTTATTATCCGCCTTGACATTTACATTACGAAAAATTAAAGATAAAGAAAAAGAAGTGAACTCTTCCTTGTCGCTCTGAAACTCCTTTAAATATGTTGAAAATGCTGATCATTTAGTTGGGAAATATACTATCTTCACCAAATCTGAACAGTCTGTTAAAAAAACTACTTATTGGTTGTTTGCATCAACCATACACTTCATTGCCCAGAGTAAAGCTTGGACTTTAGTATGGAAAGGAGAAAGATTTCTACATAAATTAGCAGCTCTCTTTTCTTAATAAGACTTTGAGTTTTTTTTTTTTTTAATTAGAAAGTTTGTGTCTTTGTGAACATATGACATCTCTTTGTGACATGTGATTTCTCTCGTTTTATCTTAATACCATTATTTAGTTTTAATATACTTAATTATCTATATCATTATTATTTTAAAACTATAATTTAAGAGACACATTTCATTTCCTTTATTTTCTTTTTCATCAATACAAATAAATATAAACATAAAATTACTTTATCCTACGTTACTATTACATCATTTTAATATTGTCAAATTTATTAAAATAGATTGTCTTGCCTTAGATTTTGTTTTTACAATACACATTTAAATATTTGTGCACGAAGACATAAATTAAATAAATAGATGAAATGTTGTAGTTACAATTATCACATCTTCTATAAAGTTTTTCCTTTCATCACATATATTGTACAAGAGATTTTGATCAGAACATAATCTCTCTTTCTACTGCCAAATAATACATGCATGTAGATATATTTTTTTATCTCTAAAGGATTTAATTATAGTATGAGAACTTGTAAAATCATGGATTTATTAATCCGACTATCTTTTGTTTTGTCTTGACTGAAATGGGGAATTGATGCTCAAAAACATTGATCGATTTCACATAATCATGTTTCTACTTTCTCTATCTTTATATTCATTTTGAGCTTATCTTCATTACTTTCCAATATCAATTTGACCACATATATTGCATAATAACAAACCAAGACATCTTCCATTATATCTTTCTCACCTATTTATATGTTTGCATATTGAATAATCATAATCTGTAATATATAAAATCTAGAAATTAGTTATATTCTATTGAAAAGGGCAACCAAGAAAAGAACCCTATACGAAAGAGGCTTGCGACATCCAACCTTGTCTTTGGAAAAAAAAATTCATTCGTCAAAATTGATTGATTAGTTTTTATTTTCCAATATTCTACAGTTTAATTCTCATGGTTTAATTATTCATTGCGATTACTAGAGAAATCGATTTTGATGGTAAAATGAATTTGCTTTTTAAGATTCCTTCAAGTTGCTAATAATGCTAGTGAATTAGATATCTATTTAATTGAGGAGTCGAGGAGTATGGCTTTTGATTTAGAAATTATGAGCTTATTCTTTTGGTTCTAAATTACAAAGTGATTGTTGAGCTTTAGACCATTTTGAACCGGAGGTCATTCGTAATCTTTATTTGAGAAAAAGATGGATAAGTAGAATATATTACTTGAAAGGTCATATATTACTATTTTGTTGTGATTATAAATGTAGTCATATGTACTTTCGTATGTACTTACGAAAATCGGCATTTTTTCTTTAAAAATATACCGTTCTACTCTTCAATTATCATATCGAAGCTAAAGAATAAATTCACAAGTCATGAGCAATGTCGACGAACCTAGATATGCGGTGACCAAAGCTGAATGGAACAGAGAAAGCGACGGAAGCTAACAACAACTCGATACCGGCGAGCAGAGGCTCTTTCTCCTTCAAAGCTTCATCTTCTTCTTCTTTTCAATATCACAAAAATAGAACAAATCAGTCACAAAATTTGTAAAACATTTTACTTGGGTTCCTTCTATACTATCTTAGGGTTTACTTTTCTCTGATTAAAAACGATTTAATCTTGTAGAAAAATGAAAAATAAAAAAGGAATCATGAAGGAAGATGGAGATGAAGAAATTCGGAGAAAAAAAGTCGTCAGAGTTACAAAGACGGCTAAGGAAAACGTCAATGTCTCATCACTTTGCTAGGGGCAAAAGCGTCAATTGCAAGGGATCAAAGTTCCATTTTTCGAAGTACACTCGGGAAGTGCCCAATATCAAAGATTTTTTTTAAAATGTGCCCATTTTGATCGGGAAGTGCCCAATATCAAAGATTTTTTTAAAAAATGTGCCCATTTTGAAAATAACCCTATAATTTTATTTCTTTTCATTTGATCATTTCACCATAAATTTTATTGGATTTGACAATATCATGAATGGTCAATTGTTATTTATTATAAAAAGACTAAGATAGAGTTTTGATGATGATGCATTTGAAATATATCAATGCATATATAAAAATTATGGATACAAGTAAACATTAAAAGCTATGGTTATTATGTTAAAAAAAACATGTAAGTTATGATTTAAATACATATTAAACATAAAAATATACGTTCCCTTTTAAAAACATATTTAACACATATTATTTTTACATGTAATTACTTTAAATTAAATTTATGATTTTTGTGTTAAAACTTATAAGTTTTATTTTTTTTGGTAAATGCATACAGACCAATTATGTATTTAAACACACATTAAATATATGATTAATAAATAGAACATTGTAAGTATTTAAACACACATTAAACGAAACTTATGTTCACATTTAATTATTTGACTACATATGTTATTTTTGATAACCGAGAAAAACAGTTGAAGATGTATTTGAAATATGTTAATACATATATAAAAAAATATGGATTCAAACATATATTTATTTTTGGTATGACTGATTCGAACATACATTAACACAACTATTAATGTGTAAAAAATTATAAGATATTTATTTGTATTGATGAATATAAAAATAAAGTAAAATTTGTTAGGAAGTGGGTGTTTTATCCGCTAATCAGTCTAGACAAATAATATACCGATTTACAACTAAACGACAATTAAATTAACTAGAGAATCCTTCCACTCCTTTCATTTCCTTGTGTGTCCCATATCCGAAACTATTATTGTTACATATGATGTATATATAGTATTACACTTCATTGCTTGATTGTCCCTTAAAGTCTATTCATATTGTTATATAATGTATGAATTTTGCTGTAGACAATATGAACATGTTCTTGTAGTTCTCAATGTCAAAGTGATTAAAGACATCTAGACCATTTTAAATTAGGGCTCATTCGTTATCTAAATTTGAAAAGAGAGATGTATGAATAGAATATTTTACTTTAACAATCATATATTACCATTTTCCTATCTAAATTTGTAAATGTAGTCACATATTATATTGTTTTTAATCCATTTACTTATTAATTGTGTTGCTCATGCTAGCCAATAATTCTATTTATTTCCATTTTATCATAAATTTTGTTGGATTTGACCATATCATGAACGGTCAATTGTTATTTATTATAACGAGTGTAAAATATTAGGGTTTTGATGATGATGTATTTGAATATATCAATGGATATAGAAAAATTATGGATTCAAACACACATTAAAAACTATGATTATTATGTTTAAAAACTGTATCCAATACTATTATTTGGGGGAGTATATACAAACATAAGTTGTAACATTGAAAGTGTAACAAATATCATTAGGATGTCATTATAAAAAAAATTAATAATATATAAAAAAAGTTTCATCCTTAAAGGCAATGATCAGTTTAACAAGGGTGGTCATGGAGGAAGGTGAGTTCATCTTTAGGATATTTTTTTTCTTAAATTGTTAGGATTTGTTTTCAATTAAAGTTTTTTCTGCTTTATATAATTATATACTCGATCATCATGGTCTATGCAGGGGAGGAAGAAGAGTGGAATATTCTGGCGGAAGAGAGGGTCAGATTGCCGGATAGTCGCTGGAACAAAGCTCAGAAAGTAGAAGCATGAAAGCTTTCTTTCGACTTTGTCTCTCTTTACTAATTGTATTCGAGTTGTACTTATATTAACTTTATACTTAATTCTCTAAATATTTAGTAATCCAATCAATATATATATATATATATATATATATATTAAACTAAAATCTTATTGCTCAATTAAAAATTAATCTATGTAATCTGAAGTTTATATTCTTTTAAAATTAAATTCAAAACATATTCTGATTTATTGTACCATAAATCTGAAATGTATGTCTTCCTATCTTACTTTAAAAAATCAAAACATTAAAAATGCTTATAAAAACAATTTAATATATAGATATAACAGGAAGCTTGATTTATCACCGTTCCAAAATTAAAAGCGTTATCGTGTTTAGGTTTTTATTTTTAAAAACTGAAACTTTTAAAATGATTCAAAATGTTATAATTTAAATTTGATAAAGTTGAAACTTAAGTTTAACACCATGATAAATATTTAAACTTTATCAAATGTTTAAAGTATTTATAATATTTAAATTACATAAAAGTTTATAATTATTAATATTTGAACTATATTAACTAGAGAATCATATCACGCTTTTCGTTTCCTTGTTTGTCCCAAATCGAAATATATGGGTGTTAGACATGGTGTATATTTAGTATTATACTTTGGGTCAGGTGAAATTTCCAATTGGGCGAGAAATCTCATTAGGGGTCGATGCATGTCGATCAGCGATGTTAAGGTGGCTCTGGTCAAGAGTTGGCACGACCGGTCCGGCTTCTTCAAACGGTACAGGTCACTTTGTGGAACGACCGGGCCGGTGGGAGTGGTGGCACTGTGCCTTTTTTGTGTTTTCTTATTTTCTATTTTCTTTTAATTTTGTTTTATGAAAAACCTGAAACAACAATTAAAATATTTGTAAAAAAAAAAAACCAAATTTAAATCCTTAAGAAAGAGTATTTATCTATTGGGTTGTCTCCCACTCAACACACTTGTTTAACGTTGTTGGCTCGACATTTAGGGTCTTACTAGGCATAGGAAGACGAATTATTTGTCCCTAAACAACCTCTCTTTGATTTGAACCCGTTAGGTTATTCTTCCGAGTCGATATTTCTCTTACGAAAACTTGATTCTCTTATCTTCTCGAATGTATCTCAAACGCAATCCTTGGAGATATAAATTTCCATGAAGAGTCGTTTCACCGAAAACTTCTCCCATGCTTCCAGAAACGAAGTGTCAAGCGAGATGGCTCTAACTAAGTCTATAAATGTGCAACGCATACCGTTTTCATGTGTAGTACGGATCATCTTCTCGATATCTAAAGCTTCTATCTCTCCATCTTCTTCTTCAATCGAAGAATGGGTGGCTGATTCATCTTGCGAACTCGATGAATTGTATCCCTCTTCTTCCTCCGAATTCTCCTCGATATCGATCTCATCCTCTTCTCCTTCAAACTCGAAGATCTCACCATCTCTTACTTCTCGCAAGGGCTTGACATCCAATGATATCACTGCTTTGCAATCAAGGATGGGTCTCGGGTCCTCCTTGTTGTCTTCATGAGAGTTCCCTTGAATTCCAAGGCTAGGGTTCTCGGCTTCCATCGTGTGTTGCAGTTTGTCTTCCCTGAAGCTATCTATGGAGATTGCTGCTTTGATTCAAACAGAGTTCCAACAACAGCTCAAAGAGTTTGAAGAGAGGTTATTTGGATCAAGAGATTGCTATGTATAGATCTTAACCCTGCAAATATTTACTTCTAATTACTCTTAAGAGTTTGCTTTGAGAATTGCATTAGTTTCATCTCCCTTCCTGTAAATAGCATGTTCTGCTTTACAATCAGCAGACTCACACTCTTCATTTATAAATATGTTTGTACATGCAGTGTAATAGAAACCGTACTCCTTATATACTCAAGTCTCAAATCACACATTTATGATACAGTTTTACAGAGAAAATGCCATATCATTAACTAGGAACCTGTGGGGTGTGACTCTTCAATCATGGACTTGGCAATCCACAAGAGACCTGGGTCATTTCGTTTCAGTACCAAATATGGTTCTTGTGCTCCTGTGCTTTCTGATACCATCTCATCGACAAAGCCAACGACGGAAAGTATCTCAACCGCAGCTGCAAAACATCCGAACACAGACGGTTAAAACACAAAGATATCATAAAAACAATCTGTTGTGAGAAGATGGAAAAAGTAACAATACCTGGAAAGTTGAGAATGTTGCGCTTAATTGCAGGATTTCCCTGAAATGTTATTCATGTAGTTGAACAAATCATCACACAGTCAGTTAAAAATAACTCAAAGGAACTATATATTATATCAGCAGCCTAATGAGTCCTCACCTTACGCAGCCTTTTGAATTTCATTTCATTTGGTTGTTCAATGATGTTCCTGAACCACAAAAAACAAACATAGTATCTTCAGTCATATAACAATGGAATTACATCTACAGACACGCTTATAAGTTTCCAAGAGCTGAAAAAAAGTACCTGACTATTTTGAGAAGCATTTGTAACACAGTGGTTGCTTGACCGGGGCTGACTTCATTTCTCAAGGCCTTTATGGCTTTCTTGAGACGGTTAGAGATGATGGTAACAGAGTCTTGGATCCTCTGGATTTCTTGATCATCTGGATCCGGCTCATCAACCTCCATGATTGTTTCCCTCTCTGTGACCACCAGGTTATAGTCTGGATACGGTTCTGCATTATTAGGCTCAGGTGTCGCCTGCGTAGCTTCATCTGCATTCAGATTCCCACACAACATTACAGTGTCATTTACAATTTTCATATTTTCAACTTCCCCTATACTTGTGTGTGTTTCTGAGTCATCCGGATCAGGCTCATCATCATCTTTAGTAGGATGCGCAAGATCACTTGCCATTTCATATGAATGACATGATTCGGTTTTGGTTGCATCATCTGCAGTGGTATCATCAGGATCAGGCTCAAACTTAGTCATAGAATCAGACTGAGCTTTAGGGAGAACAAGCTGTTTATTCTCATCACGAACATCAACCAAGTCATCAGGATCAGGTTCTTCGCTGAGTTTTGAAACACTTGTATGGGAGAGACGGCGATAAGCAGCAGCAACAGACGATTCACGAGCATTTCCAAGATTATCGGACTGGTTTCCACCAAGCCTTTGAGAAACAGTTTCATTTTCATCGAAGAAGTAGTCTTCCTCATCATCGTCATTGATAAATTTTGTTCCATTCAAAGTGTGACCCCTTGATTTAGTCCAATCTAAGCTTTCAGCTTCTTTGTTCAACTGTCACACAAACACTCATTCGTAAAATCTCTACCGAAACTAAATTTGCGATTAAAATAACATAAACCATCACTTTTGTATATATACATTACCTGGCTATCAAGAGCATAAAATTTCTCATCATGCTCCGTGTATACCATGTGAGCCTGACATTTTGATTCAGAGAATATAAGCTCTCAAATTCAAGTTCGTATAGAAATGTTCATAGTTATCAGGGAACTTACAAGCTCATGCAATAGAGTCTTTTTTATGCTCTGATACTTTCTGAATCCCTTGAGATCATCAGTCCGAAGGCGTAGAGAAATCTCCTCTCCTTGATTCTACTCAAGTATTTGGGAAAATCAAAATCAGAACAGACTAGGAGAAACACAAGACGTGGTTTTGTCTTATAAACATAACATGCGTACCTTGTTAAACCCCAGAAGGCATCGTGGACTAACACCAACATAACCAACTGGAGCAAGTTCAGTCATAATCCCTACTCTCCAACGATGCTACAAATATGAAACAGAATCTATTAGTACAACATCAATAAACAGACCGTTGAATTATAAGTTGCTCACAATTTAGATATAACCTTGTTCATAACAGCAATAATACCAGGGTCTGCTGCAAGCATGTGCATTCTCTTTAAAGCAGCAGAAGGAGGAGGGTTTAACTGCATAAACGAACATCTCGGGTCACTTTATATCGAGGCAGATTTTAAAGTACTTAACGGTCAAATTATCAGGAAATAAGTTTATGGTAGATAAGAGAGAAGATAGTAGCAACAAAGGACATAGACAAAAGTCTAACATGACATATTACTTACAAAAAACGTAAGTACAAATGTTAGACATGGAAATTCAGAGGATGACTTACCTCTATACCCGGGAGCTGAAGAGTGCGGAAATCACCGAAGATGTAAGTCCCTTGCGGAAGCTTGATTGAAGCGCTCGAAACATACGACTTCTTTTGCTTAAGCCTTCTTTCCTCTTCCTCAAAGCCAAGTATCCTCATGTCAGACACTGCCTCTTTTAGAACACCTTCGACCTCTTCTTCAGACACTCCCATCATTCTGATAGTTTTATCCTATAAAACGAAAAGAAAGTACCAAAGAAGTATATTTAAAACAGATTAAGTGACTTTCACCAATTGGTAAGTGCAAGCTTTAGGTATTGTTCAATTGTTCTTGGCTTCTTGATAATAACCACCAATTCATGATTAATAAAGGAACAATCTTTTCTGTGCTAATCATGAACCTTAAGCAAAAATCTACCTAAGAAAATGAACAAAATTGAATTTTTACTTACTCTGCTACATATCAATAACCTCAAAATGCACTCTTAAGCTATAATGCAATAACACTAATGACAAAATCAACTTATCTCTTAGCTTCCTAATTGTAACCACCAGTTCATGATCAATAAAGGAAGAAACTTTTATTTTCTTACCACTAACCTTAAGCAAAAACCTACCCATAACAATGAAGAAGATTGATTTCAATGCACTGATTAAGATATAACTAAAAAAACAAAGACTAACCTCAATTATGTTTGATTCCTGCAAACTCAAGCTCGAGTGTTCATCAGAAAAGGGTAACATCAAGCTTGATCCTTTTTCATTCAACCTTGGAACGATCAAACGAAGCGTCTCCGATGTAACGCCGGTTAACTTTCTCAATTCGTAACCTAAATCTTTCAGAGAAGCTCCAGAATCGATCTCAACAGAGTATTTGTTTCCTTTCCAAAGAAGAGAAACTCTGATTTTTTTTCCTGAATCTTCCATGCGATGAGAGACCATTGATTCGGTTAATCTGAAGATCAAGAAATCTGAGAATTTGTGATAAAAAAATTCTTCAATTTAGACAGAACCGTAAAGATTAGTATGTAAGAACAAATTTATTATTATCCATTGGACTTGTTGAAGAAGAAAAGAAAGATCTCTCTCTCTCTATCTCTGATGATACGTATGCACATACGATGAATGACGTAATCGAAAGTAGTTCTGTTCTTTTTTTTGGCTGCAAAGATTACAATAACCGTTCCGTTTCGGTTCGGTAAGTTCTGATCGGATATGGCAATATAATAACCATTCAGATATTTTAGGATTACAATTCGGGTCGATTCGGTTATTTTATTAAATTTGGTTTAGTTTGGATTTTTAGCCAGAATAACCGAAATGAACCGAATAGAAGTGAAATTAATCGGAAAAAATACAAAAAGGGAAAAAATTAGAAAGAAAAGTATAATTTGGTTCAATTTTTTAAAAGATTCTTTGATTTTGACAAATATAACTTAAAACATTTGGATATGCTGCTTATATAAAGTATTGATTGTTTGATTTCTAAACGTAATTAATATTTTGAGTTTATAATTATGGTTTTGTGTATTATTTTTGGGTATTTTGGTTAAATGTTTGGTTCTTTTCGTTTCTGTTAGTTTGGATAGGGGATTTCACTAACCATTTGCTTATTTTATGAACTTCCATTTAAATGCGGTTCAATATTTTTGGTTTGGTTTTTTTTTCGGTTATTCGGTCGCCATATTTTTTTGTCCAGGCCTTTCATACATATAAATATACAATGTTACGTTGGACCTGATTGTAGAAACAATATCGTAAAAATTTTAGATTTTTAGTTTTTGCCCAATTAAGATATAATGTGGCAAATACTGAAATTGAGTCCAAAATTAAGGGGGGTATTGAACGAATGAATGTGATGGAATTTAATAGAATATTGAATTCTGGTGTTATTCGTTTAGATACTTTATAAATTCTTTTAAACTCATGCGTTATTGGACTAATATGGAAAGAGATACATCTCGTAAAGCTAATATGGAAATGAGTAGCTTTGCTTGGGGATATGCAACATGGATAGTGGACTTAGAGCTAACCAAATCTCTCAAAGCTTGAAGGAACAATATCTCAAAATGTTTTAGTTATATGTAACTTTGATCTGGAGTTTATCTATGTTCTGAGTGGATGGGAGGGTTCGGCTCACGATTCAAGAGTGTTAAGTGATGCATTAAGTAAAAGAACAAACAATTTCCGAGTACTATAAGGTAGAACAATTACAAATTTATTTATAGATCATATGTCTTATAGTAACATATATTATCTAAATTTTCAGGAAAATTCTATCTGGTTGATTGTGGATTTGCAAATCGTCTCAATTTCTTAGCTCCATTTCGCGGAGTTAGATATCATCTTCAGGAATTTGCTGGTCAAAGGCGCGATCCTGAAACTCCACATGAGTTATTCAATCTTCGTCATGTTTCTTTGAGAAACGTAATAGAAAGGATATTTGGAATCTTTAAATCTCGGTTTGCTATTTTTAAATCTGCTCCTCCTTTTTCTTACAAGAAACAAGCTGGATTAGTCTTAACATGTGCAGCGTTGCATAACTTTCTTCGTAAAGAATGTCGATCAGATGAAGCCGACTTCCCTGATGAAGTGGGAAATGAAGGTGACGTAGTTAACAATGAAGGTAATGCAATGAACACCAATGAAATTGATAATGAGGAACCTCTCGAAGCACAAAAACAAGACAGAGAAAACACAAATATGTGGAGAAAATCTATGGCTGAAGACATGTGGAAAGATGCCACAAATTTGGAAATTCATTGATAGATGATTTTTTTTAGTTTTCCAGTTTTCATTTAATAAAAATTTGGTTGCAATAACGAAACATTGTTTTTTGTTCAATCACACACCATGCTCTTTGCTTCTACGTCCCTTTTCACACACCATACTCATTACCCATATACACGTATTGTTGTACATTTGCAGCAGACTTTACTTTCCTTCTTCTACTACCAAAATGCAGTCATTACAATGAACTGGGAGTCTAAGAACAATTGCAAAACCAAAGAGTCTTCATTCCACGCCAACAAGAGGGCGTTCTTTAATGATAAGGCAGTCTTCACTACAATATCTTCTGCTACCAATGTATGGGTGCTAGAACGATAAGGGACAGAAATGTCTCGCAAGGGAACTTCAAGTGTTTTAGAAAACAGCATGTCCAAACAAGATGCGACAGCGAGTCCACAAACACCAACCAAGCTTTCATTCCCTGCAAATAAAGATTTCCCAACAGGGGAATTTGATAAAACATAGATATGAGCTAATGTAGTTGATGAGCAATACGAAGAACCACAACACAATTTCTACTTTGATTGAAATACTTAACGAATCAAAATAACCATGAATAATAATAATATATAACTATATTTGTTGTTTACATGATGAATTGATGATATGTTATTTGTGAAGGGATGAAAAAGAAGATGAAGGAAGCCATTGATATTCATGTTGATGATACCTACACTTGAACGATCTTGGATGCTTCGACGGTGAACACACACACTTTTTCTTTCCATCGCCACTGTTACCACCGTTACGGTGACCAGCGGTGGCTTCCACATCTATTGCCACCGTCACTTCTGCCACCGGGGTAATTTCGTGGAAGCTCTCCGGAGAGATAGCAAAGAGGTAGAAGAATTTTGTAAATATATCTTTTAAGCTTCTCAGCCATATATATTTGAGAATTAGGCAAAACGTATCCAAACAAAATTATCTCACAAATATGTCAATTACGGTAAAATTGGATTCTATTAATATTTTTATTTGTCAGAATGGCATCACATATATAGAAATCAACATATAAATATTTAATTTAAAAAGATATTTTGAAATGTTGCATGTAGAAATAAGTTACTATAAATAGAAATATTTATATTAAAACAAAAAGGATAAATATATAAAGATATTTACATTTCAGTATAAAAATATATAAATATTCTGTGACTATTTTGAACTTGTAGTCATAGAATGATATGTTTTAATGAATAAGTTACATAGTCATAGAATGGATATTTCAAAAATGATTTAAGATCAAGGTGATAGATTTGAATAAACAAGTTACTTACTCACCATGTTGCAGCTGATTTGTTGGTGAAATATGAGAATATTAAATTCATAACTAATACACAAAATTACACAATCTCTATATGAAGTAACTCTATCTAAATCATACAAAAAAAGGTAACTCTATCTAAAGCATGCATGCCTTAGTAATATCACTAACATTCACATTCAGAAGAGAAAAACACATGTTTTTATACAAAAAGGTTCAGCTTTGATTCTCTTTGGTTATTAATTAGTAGCTTTTATAAACCCTATTAAATCAATGACAACTCATTTAACCAAAAAACTAAACAAATTTGTTGTTGATTAAGAATATTCTAACCTAATATAAATTAAATACCACAATCTCTATATAAGTAAGTCATATTGTACTCCAATAACATTCACAATAAACAAACATTTTCCATAACCTTCTATAATATTTCATCCTCTCAAGAAAAAAAAAAAAGGAAGAACTATTTGTACTCATATAAAATGGAGAACAAAAGAATGGGTGTATTTGTGGTGGTGATGTTGATGATTGGAACCCTAATGGTTGAATCAAGGGAAATAGCAACTACTCCAATCACTGTAAAACCAACTTTTCCTATTTGCTATACTACATGCTTTGCACTGTGCCTTCTTAATCCAATCTTTCTAAACAAAAAAAAATGTCCTGAAAAATGTGGCAATAAATGTCTAGAATCAAAACCAAATCCACCAAAATGATATTTCTGCAAAATCAGTTGTGTTTCTGTCGAATATCAAAGTAAGTTTATCGCAAGCTTAATCTTCATTTAAAATTTTAATATGGCTCATAGAGCTGCTTTTTGTGATGCTTATATGTATGTATCATATACAATATTATGACTCTTTTTAAGTATTAATATTTATCATTATTGTTTTTGTTATTATGTGTTATGAACAGATTTGGAGAAGTATGAAGCAGCATTGTATTTTCTATATTTACTATTTTTCTTATTTCAAATAATAGAAGCTTTAAGCCTTTCAGTAATGTGGTAAATTCGTATAAAATATAATATGAGTAAATAAAGGTAAATTTGGTGGCCTAAACTATATAGCTAATGTCACAAAATTTGTAGTTCTCAAAAAAAAATAAAAATATTTGGTGGGTAAATTAAATTAGTCCGAAAGAGAATTCGACCAAAATAATAATAAGCCTTAGAGAAATATAGCTAAACATTATGTTTATGAAGATAAAAGAATGAACTAATGAAAAAAATTCGAGATTATGACAATTTGAACAATTGCAATTTTTTTATATAAAAATTCTATATTGTGTGTACACATTGTAAACTAAATGTTATTGTTTTCTGCCTAAACAATTATACAATTTCGAGTTTAGACCGGTGATAAACAAAAATGAAATTGGAAATGAAAAAAAAAAGGTCCAATAAACAAAATAAAATAAAGTAGAACTTTAACAATTCAAAAATGAGGTTTACGTACACAATGTAAAACTTGTGTACCAAAACCCTCTTTGTTTGTATACATATCAAACCTTGTTCTTCTTTCTTTGTGTTTCCTTTGTGCCAATCAAAACTTCACGCAATAAACCAAAAAACAACGATCAAAATAAACATTCAAACGCGTCATGCATCTTTATTATTCTCACCATCAACCTCATCCTCATCATTGTCTGCCTTCGTCAGCAATTCTTGATCTTGGACAGTGGGACTGGACTCGGAAGCTCCATCAATGGACAAATTGGAGATTTCACCCGCTACAGAGTTTGCGTCGCCATCATCAGTGGCGTCTTCTGAGACAGTAGACTCTGTGTCTGATTGTTGTTGGAGGCTCCAGTACATGATGCTGGCTGCCAAGATAAGCATCATCTTCTGGTTCACCTGTATCCACCACACAAGTTTACTGACTCAGAAAAACCGAAGAAGCACTCAAGTCTGTTTCAATACCATATATATGTCTCTACCTCTATGATATCTTCAGGCAACAAGAATATGGAACATCCAAGCTTTCGTGCAACACTGATGATGTATGTGGCATTCAACTTCTTATCCTCCTCTGTTTAAGTGCCAATTACAAACAAACAAAAACGGTACAGACAATCAAAAATATGACTTAACACCGGAGAATAAGGACCCAGCAATGAAGTTGTAACATCATAGTTTTTACCTGTTTCTCCATTGGTAACGAGGCTCCAGTTGACAACTCTTGGCTCTACCGCACTAAGAAGTTCCAGAAAGAACATTCCACTAGACAGATTCTTGTCCTAATATCAGAAAAAAGCAACCATCAAACTATTAGGTTTCTGAAGATGAGTCTCCATGAATCACATCCGTACTTGGTTAACACTTACCCTGAAGCTATCAGCCTGACTAGTTCGGCCACCTCTCTTCACTTTCCTATTCGCCCAGTTAAGAATATCTGCATCTGTAATTTCTTTACCTTGCGAGTGTGATCTCAAGTTCCTCAGAAGTTGGAGCATTGTATATCTCATTAGTTGCCACAAAAATGCTGCAGAATCAATGATGGTACAAGAAATTATATACTGCTACCAATTAGAATGAACTTACTATAGCAGATGCATCTTTCAAGAAGAGAAAAGACAGAACAAAACAATACTAACAGTTATGTGAGTCTGTTATATGAAATTGCATAATCTTATCAGTGTGACTTTTAGGAGAACTCACCGAGAAGAAGTTTCTTATTTCCTTGCACAATGTCATTCCCAGCTACATTGACAAGGGAAAAGCGCAGTTCCTTCCCAATCTTTATAACTTCATTGCAGTTCTCAACCTTTTTGAATGGCATTTTTATGGGAGGTTTATTTGCGTGTTTCCAGTTGACCGAGCCAGGTGAAACTTTGTCGAGAACTTCAAGAAGAACCCACCTGAATAAAATGAGGTTTAGATTAAAGCAGATACAAAAATAAAACGTCCTCAAACAAAACTCCATAGCTCACCCATTCCTAAGATCCTCAAAAACATTATTGACATAAGTGGCTGTGCCAAGACTGTTAATCCAGAGGCGGAAACATCTTTCTTCTCGTGAAGTTTCCACATCATCTGTCATCATCTCAGCAAATGATGTCTTTGAATCGTCAACAGTCAATCCATTCCTGCAACAAACAAAACAGCACTAGTAATGTAGCAGAACAGAAATCATTATCATCATTTTCTTACTCATTTAGAAACTTCGTCAAGACACTATCAGAGACATAACAAATGCAAACATTGCCACACATTATCACGAACATCATTGGGATTTTAAGATAATCAATAATCCAAACACAACTGAAAAAATGCACTCAAATTGTTTAAAGCAGCCAGTTGCTACAGACCTGTGCTGAAATATTTGCGCCACAAATGCAAGGTTAAGATTTGCTGAGCCGTCCACTATGTCTTTGGGAGAAAGGTATCGTTTACAATCCAGCTTCTCAGCCTGCTCAAGAACCTTTTTCGCTCTTTCTGTGGGGTCTTTGGTCTCTAATGCCACATGTGTACTGTGTTCTGGAGCAAGGGCATTAAGCAGGTACGCATATGCCTCACCGTCCTAAAAATAGAAAAGAAAGCTCATGTTATGATCAACAAGAAATTGGACTTCATAACATTCTTAGTTGCTAAACAAATCATAAACAGATACCTAACATAAGGAGAATGTATCACTGTCAAGACTGGTATAAAGTCGTAACTCATGAGAAACGTCTATTATATGAGATATATGTTATTGAGGAGAAAGAGTAGCAGGGGCAAGTTACCTTCAAATCAGAAGAAAAATTCGTAACCTGCTTTTCATAACCAGCTTTCTTCAGATGGAAATTCATCCATTTTAGCAAAACTTTTTCAGGAGCCAATCCCATGAGCTCCTCTGCATCCTGCATCGTCAAGAACATTTTGTAATGTTTCAATATCATGAAAACAAATCTTCATGGAAAGCGCTGAACAACTCAAATATATTTACCTGAGTGTCGTCCACCAGTTGAAAAAGCGAAGGAGTTTTCTTAAAATTGAGATCAGCCAACATTTGGATCTGATATTTTGCACCAAGAACACCAAATTTGTCAGGAGTTAGTAAGTTTTTTAACAAGTCAACATTAAACAAAATGAAACCATCATATAAATTCCTATAAACTATCAATGAAAAAGCTTAAAGGTGGTACCTTTATAATCTGAGATATCAACCCAAGTACGAGATATGGCTGCAAGAAAATAAGAAGAAGGAGGAGGACCAATTAAAATTGATAAATCAAGCAAACAGAGGAACAATAGATATATGTTTTCATTGTAATTACTCACTCTTCCTTCAGCTATGTCCTGTGTTCCAATGTTGACCACTGTGCAGCCAATAGCTTTGGCAGAATTGAGACCTAAAGTAAGGTTCTCATTCCTCTCCCATGGGTTAAGCGTTTTCTTTGTGTTGATAGCTCGTTCGTCGATGGTCCCAGGAACAGCAACATTTATAAGCTTACTGCAAAAAAGTGACAAAGATGACTACTAAGAAACTTCAAAACAAACAGTAAACACCAAGGACGAAAGTAACCAAAGACATACCACAAAAGAACACCATCTTTAACAAGATCAAAGAAAGCATTTGTTGCGGGATCAATAGGAAGATAGCTCTTCAAGAAAGGATCATCTCTCAAGTAATTATTAACATGCGAAACATAAGAAGCCTTCTCGGATTCATTGATCGCATGGTGCACCGTTGTAGTACTGGTTTTGAGGAATGAAGAAGCACCTTTTGACCCTCCTGATTTCTCAACTCCTCGTGCTTGCACACTTAAAAAGGCCTATCAAACATGTCACCATAAACCATGTAAAAAAAATGACCTTCCTAGTTTCTATTCTAAACCTTCAGACTCATCATCATAAGTACAAAAACTCACCCGAAGAAAGAACTCAAAATCGACTTCATCATCAGCATTGGGATAAGACTTGTCCAATACAGATTTGATCTCATCCTCATCAATGGTACCGTTAAAAGCTTTCAACTTTTCGAAAACAGGTGGTAAATCTCCGACAGTGAAACGTCCTAATTGAGTTTTGTTCGAAACAAACTAAAATGTACAAAAAAAAATGAAAACTTTCAACACAGAGGTAATGTAATGATACACCTGAATCAAAAAGAATGCGATCTAGATATACCTTAGATTTAAGGGTACGCAATTCCACTTGTGTAAATTGGCTCTGTAACCAAGGATCAGAGACAAGAACACCAACGTAACTAGACATTTTTTCTAATCGATTTCTCCGCAGAATCAAGACAAAACAAATCCCTGCAACATAAAAATGTCTTTAATCAAACAGGAACCAGAAAATTTGTAAGAAAAAAGACCAAACTTTTTGACCCACAAGATCAAAAATGGCAATTCGATAAACAAACACGCAAAGAAACGATTTTGAGATAATTATGGCGTTGATGCATCGATCCGATGTAATGGGAAGAAGAAAAAAGAGATGATCAGAATCGAAATATTGAAAAGATGATAATAGACCTTAGAGCAGATTGAGAGATTGAATGTGGTTCGTGTTCATATTCTCTTTATCAGGATAAAGTTTTGATCTTTGAAGCTTAAAAAGAGATCTGTTTCGAAATAATGAATTTCGTGTTGAGTTTTTCGAGCGCACGACCTGCGATGAAATGGAATGATTTGACAGAGAGAGAAGAAGGTGAGGGTTTCTATTTGGCATTTATTTAATTTTGTTATTTAATTTTAATCATTTTTATCTTTCTTATTAACATTGAACAAATCGTTGAAATTACAAGAAAGATAAAAATGAAATCTTTCAACGATTGATAACATTGATAATCGTTGAAAGATTTCATCGTTAAAAGAATATAAGAAAGATAAAAAATAATTATTAACATTGAACAAATTGTTGAAATAATTAGATTTAATCGTTGTAAAAACACATTGGTGTTTAAGAAAAATTCGAATAAATTCTCGTAAAACTAAACTTATACATTATATTCTTTTATATAACTATATAAAGGATGATATTAATCTAACTATTTTAATATAAAATAAACATAAATATAAATAATATAGTTAAAGATAATTATAAATAACTTAAACTTTAATATTAATAATATTAGACCATCATTTTTGCTATGCTGCAATTTTATTTTTTTATAATATATTTTTATATATATAAATTTGAAATATTTAATCATCCACTCATTTAATGAGTACTACTTTTAGTGTTACAGCTTTTTTTAATAATATTCTCAATAATGTATCATTCACAATTTTTAAATAATCATTTGTTAGTTTTGAATTATAAACGCGTCATAAACTAATTTTGTAGATGTTAATGTTAGAATTATAGGCAGCCTCCTCCTCTTTGCCAAGTGTTGCTCTGATCTCGGCAAACTACGTCTCGCGTACACAAAACCAAAAATCGCACCAAGATAAACAACGCTTTACTCAAAAACAGACTTAGAATGGTAAAAATCAACAAACCTATCAGCTCAAATCTGACAACTGAATGACAAAGGGCTACCAAAGAAAGTGTCAATTGTGTGGCGTGTTTGGTCACATCGCCAAACGATGTCCTCAACTTCATCAGCAACAAACCAACCCACAACAATGTCTACTCCCGTCACCTTTCTGTCTGTGGCACTCACGAGCAAATCTCGCTGCAATATCCCCGCATCCACCAATATGTGGCTTCTAGACAATGGCGCAACACATCGCTTAAACAGTGATCTTCACAACCTAGCCTTGCATCATCCTTACTTTGCTGATGAATCTGTTCTCATCGGAGATGGTTCGGGTATTCCAATTACGCATACTGGTCACTTTCCCTACCCTCTACTACTCGAAACCTGACTTTAAACAATGCTTAATGTGTTCCAAATATTGCCAAAACTCTCATCTCTCATAATTTATGCACAAACCTACAACTGATCATCTTCAATCTGCCAAACGGGTTCTCTGTTACTTGGTCGGGAGTACTACTCATGGTATCTTCTTTGCAGCAAAGAATGAGCTAACTCTACATGGATTCTCGGATGTAGACTACCATTTTATTCGAGGGCAGATTCAGAATGGAGTTTTGCGCGTTGTTCATGACAACACCAACGATCATCTTGTTGACGCATTAACTAAACCGTTACCAAGAGCAAGATTCCTTAACTTTCGAGACAATATTGGCGTTGCCCTTGCACCTCCATCTTGAGGGGGGGTGTCAAGAATATTCAAAGATCCTCCATTATGATTAGAATGTTTTATTGATTCGATTATAGAATCCGTTGTAATTACCATTCTCTAGAATTAATATTTCTTTGTAAACACTATATATTCCTCTATACATTTTAAGGGTGATTGGATTAGACTTTTAAAACTTACGAAGTTTTTGAATGTTTTCAATGCTTTTTTCAATCAATTTATTTTGTCTTTCATATATTTTAAAGCTTTTGAAGTTTCTTTTTTATTTTTTACTCCTGTTTTCATATATTTTTATAAGTGGGGTATATGTGACCTTAGAAATAAATAAATAAAAAGCTTATACTAGTTTTCTTCTTTTCTTCTTCCCAATATTTATATAAACTCTCATAACATTCACAAATAAATTAATTTTTGAAAAATTTTAATTGATTTGTAACCGATTTTTTTTTGTTCTTTTAAGATCCATTTTCCCATATATTTGATAGTTATTTAAAATCGTAATTTTTATAGTCACAATCTTTACCAAGAGTATAAAATTTATGCAGTTAAAGTCTTTATAGCAAAAGTTTCTACAGCGAAAGTTCTTACCGTCAAAATCTTTACAACAACAATTAACAGTCGTTATCAATCCTCCCCTCTATTGGTAATATACAATTAATTATCATTCTCTAGAGAGAATAGCCAAAAAAAACTCAAAGATAGAAGAGAAGAGACATGATAGAACATAGAGAAAAGATGGTGGTCAAGAAGAAAAGGAAAGAAAAGAGACAAGGAGAGGAAACATCGGAGAAAACTAAGAGAAGGAAGCTCGACGATCAAAAACTTCAAAAAATAGCTAAAAAAAATAGTTAAAATTTTCTATTTTAAAAACTCTTTGCTTTTTTCAGGTTTCTCGAAATTTGTATCTGAGAGAGTCCCTTACCTACGCTTTTGAGAGAGTCTAGTTATTTTTTTCCATTTTAAACATTTAGGTGCTATATTCTTACACCCCACATTCAAGCATTCGATTTCAAAATCCAATCTACGTTAAGTAATATTATATGTCAGTTCAAATCCATTAAAAACTCAAATCCAATAACGTCCTCTTAGCAACATTTGTATGTGGGTTATTCACATAAAGCGTCTTTATTAACAGATAGAATATCCTTAAATATTAGTTTGAAATACTATGGATATTCTTCATGTATCTAGAAGAATCCCATAACATATTGTATCTAGAAGACTTTCAATATCTTTCACGGTATTAGAGCGCAGCTCTTTCTAAATCGCTTCTTTTCTGATTAAATCTTTTTCTTTTCTCTTTCTCGTCCTCTATTCTCTTCCTGTTTTCTCCAAATTCTTTCAATGGCCGACGCAGTCAATCCCTCTAACAAGATCTATGGAGTCTCTAACATCAAGTCTCACATCTCTGTGATTTTTGATATTGAAAAAAAACAACTAAGATACGTGGAGAGAACTTTTTCTCACCCACTGTCTCAGCTTTGACGTTCTCGGACACATCGACGACACTCTCCTCCCAGCCGATGACAATGATCTCGTGTGGCAGAAACGTGATGGGATTGTAAAGCTTTGGCTTCATGGTACCCTCACCCCAAAGCAGTTTCAAGGCTCATTCATTTCCGGATCGACGTCACGTGATATCTGGTTATAGATTTTTGTTAAATAAGCCAAATTATTCAGACTGTTAAATGGTTTGATTAAACCGATAATTTTTCCGTTAGATAACTTAACAATTCAGCGATGTAACTTATTTAGTAAAATCAACAAAAAAAATTAGGTTGAATTACATTGATTTTGTTTCTTTTATTTAAGAAGGAGTGAACCCAAGAATTGTTCTTTTAATATATTATTAGTAATTGAACTGAAAATGTTGAATTTCTAAACAATAATAAGAAGGAGATAATATACAATAAAATTAGAAATTTAATTCAATTGAGATCAAAAAGTTCGTTTACATCTGAGTTTCCTGCTTTTTGATGGATATTTTTTCTTATGGTTTTGATCCGATCAAAAACCTTATTATATTTCATATGAATTTGTAAGTTCATTCGGACCATCAATCCTGTTCACGAACAAATCAAGTTTGACCATCGATGACGACTTTCATTCCGGCATTAGTCCATGGAATTGTTTTCTTTTCTTTTTAACAAAATCAGTAATTATATTAGTTATTATTTTAAAAATTTAGCACATTATATTGAGATATCGAAACGCTATAAATCTTTTTTGGTCAACATTTGGACCACAACTGGCCGACCCATTAGCCAATTCACTACAAATTGTAGGGAGCGGGACTTGATCTCTAGTGTGATGGTGCCTGTCTTCAGTGGACTTATCTCTATTAATCCCGAAATAAATAAACCTCATAATAAATTTTTTTATGAAAGCCTACCATAGTTAATTTATGGCACTCTACGCGTGCTTGATTATTTTTTGTTTTCTTTAGGATATTTCATATTTCCCATATAATATAAAAATATTAAAAAAATCATCAAACTAAATTAGTTATGGTTTTTTTAACTAATTACCAAATTAGTTATGGCTACACGAATGAGTTCCACAAAAAATGTTTGGATTTGTAGCTTACCAGATTATGTTGTCGGTTTGGTTAGAGATAGAGCATTGCATCTAACCTGTGTTTTTTTTGTGGCTTTTCCCATTAAAAAGAAAACGATATGTCTCGAGAGAGTTGCCTTTAATTAATTCAATTCCTCTGCTTTCATATACAGTACTACAAAAGCCTAACCACATGCATTTCCTATATATTGCCTCTTCGAGAACAAAATGTTATTCACTCCAAATACAAAGGAAAACAGAAACGTAGCCAAAAAAAAAAAAAAAAAAA
>Ga0041059_1000601_pt1 | contig 27873 bp, 13 predicted proteins | sample AraColnosormetaG_FD_56232 | JGI IMG/M metagenome (GOLD analysis project Ga0041059, IMG submission 56232) | Arabidopsis roots microbial communities from North Carolina, USA - Col MF nosort | ecosystem: Host-associated > Plants > Roots > Unclassified | place: USA: North Carolina | collected... | reverse complement strand
AAAAAAAAAAAAAAAAAATAGTATCCACCATTTGTAAATGTATCTTCGATCAACAAAATATGCAAAACTAACTTCCAACTCATAAAAGACTCGTAGTATAACTTAAATTACGTCGTTTTGAATATTAATCTTAAACTAAAAATTGTGAGAAAGTACACTTGACCTTTTGACCCTCAAACAAATACAAGTCATACTAATAGGTTTAAAAGATCACTAACCGTTAATTAGACGACCGAAATAGGTTTAATGCCAAATAAAAAATCGAAAATTAATCGGAGTCACTGTAATTATGGTCGCCACGGTGATTTTTTGTACATAACTAAAAGAATGATTGATGATACCTCTTTCTCTTATTGTACTAAAATCTAAAGTTCAAATTCTAGACTAAAATGTTAAAGAAAACTATATGGAAACTGGAAGAAGCATCTATATCATGTGTATTGTGTCTGCATCGTTTTGACTTTTGAGCTAGCCATTGTTTCTGTCTATAAATCTCACACATCTCCATCTACAATCAGTTTTGGGCTTACCTATCCGATAATCATTTCACTATTTAAAGGTTCACAATGTTTTGACGATTGATGTTACGCGTCGTTTTAAAGTTTTTTTTTTCAGCTTGTGAATATTGATAATAATTTTCTAAAAGATCATTCACCATAACAAAAATAAAAAGAAGTTGCATGCTATTTACCATAGAATTTTGTGGAAAAAACAAGTTGCATGCTAATTACGGTAGAATATTGATGGAAAGACAAGAAAAAATAAATCTCATTAAAATTTTTGAATGGTAAACTAATGAGACTTTTGTTTAACACATTATCGTTATTTCTTAAGTTGTTTGTCTGACCCATTGAAACTACGGTTGCTTAGGCTCAAAGATCAGATAACTTCCGGGGTATAACATACTTCAACTGGAAGATGCTTTTCACGAAAGGTGCTAATCAAGTGCTTTCTCTTATTTTATAAAGAAATTGTGATAGATTTGTGAGTCTACATAGTTGAAGACTTCTTTAATAGTGGACGTAAGGAATTTTGGTAATTAAATGGATATATGTTGTCAAACTACAATATTCGTAGAATTATCGCAATTCGTGCAAAATACCTCATAAATTATATATCTTGATCGAATTGTTGATCAACGGTTTTAAATATGTATGTCATGTCTCAAGTTCAAATTTCAGAAATGTAAAAAAAAATAGATTCTCTAAGCAAATTTATTGGAGGTTTTAGTGTGTAGTAAGTTGTTGTATTTTTGTGAATGACGCAAAAAATATATCCAATGTAGTTGTCTTATGTGGCGTTGGAAGTTAGATTCAGTTCTTATGTTGTAAATGGTTGATCATCATTGTAATACGACAACAAAAAGATGATGATTTAGCATAGGGAATCTCTTTTTTCAAGACTATAAAATGTGAAATAATAATCAAGGGCACTTACAAAAAGTCTGTTTTGCTTCTTTTTTTTTTTTCTCTTTTTTCTTGGAATAGTTCTTTCATCTATTAACATACAAATAAGTAATACAACTGTTTGATTAGTTGGAGGAAACCTTAACAATCTTTTCCCAGTGTAAAGCAAAATAAAACCCTTACAAAAAAAAACTCAATTATGTTGGAAACTTAAAAAGACTAACAAAAGGTCCAAATTTTGTTTGAAAATTCAGAACACTTTGATGCTGCATGCTGACATTTTTTTTAACCAAAACGTAATAAACAATGTTTTCATCCAAAAAGATTAAGAAAACTATATATCTTGTTAGATAACTCTCTAGTCATACAGGAACTAATTTCCCAATAATCTAGTCAGCGACAAAAAGGCGTAGCTAATCTTTCGTGAATGGTTTGATCTCCTACGGCTTGAAAACGTGTGTGAAAGAATTCTCCAACTTTAAGTCTATAATCAAAGACGTGTAATATATCTCTATATAGTTTCGAGGGTGAACTTCAAATAGACGGTGGATAAAAATCGTTATCAGAATCTGTTACATGCATGTGATCAGTTTTCCAACCACAAACTGTGATAGATTTGCAGTTTTAAGATACAATGTATACGATCGCTTTTATTTCTAAACTTTTTAATTATCCAAATTTAATGGTTCAATCAATAAAAATGTTCGAATATGCAATATGCAATTTCAACAGTTGTACAACTAAATGGTGATCTAATTCCGAAATTAAGCTTCATCCCAAATATGAAGCATAGAGTCACAATTACAACTGATTTTTCAAAAGAAAAATCTGAAACAGATTTACAATAGATTTTTGATGGAAATTTGATACATGTGAGTATTGAACACCAATATAACTAGCATGTAAGTACACAATGAAATGTGCAGTACTATATGTTCATGAGTTCATCAATTAAAAAAAAAACTAAAGAGGTATGCATGAAATACACGGTAGTATATGAATATCATCGTGAAGGCCTTTAGACCAACAAGAGCGGAAACAGTCGACACTTACCATCATCTCACGTGTTATTATTATTATCCTTACACATCAATCACGCTTGCTCTAGTAAGATGTTCTAAGTATGCTAGCTAAGCTAAAAATATGGTCACATATCTCATGTGGAAGATCAACAAGTGGTCGACCTATCCATCTCATAAATTAATGTTTTGGTAACCCAAAAATGTTAAACTCTATAAAATACCAGTCCAAACCCAATATGAAAGGGATCTCAAAATTGAAACCACGATTCTTAATTAAAGATCGAATAATCAGTCCATACACTGTTCTTTTTCGTGAATTTAAATTAGTATTTTTTGACTTGAGCATCTTCTGATGCTTATAAAATGATTATAATAGAACCATATATATAGTCTAGTGGTTAAACCTCAATGGAAAATATTGATCTCCTCACAGTTTCGAGTCTCCATGGTTGAGTTTTTGTCATTTTTCATTGTGTTATTAATTTTTTTTTCTATTTTTGTTTCAAAGCCAAACTAAGCTTTAGGCCACATATATTCTAGGACCGGCCCTGCCTCTAGTATACAATTTCAGCGGTCACGAAGACCTTTAGTGTCTTCCGATCCTATTTGATATATGTCATATTCATGTCTCTTGTTCCCTTTTTTTTTTTCTGTCGTCATGTCACCTGTCTTCAGTTTGACATTTTCGTCTAACAAGAAATCGATTCCAAACTGCGACGTTCCGGTCACCCGTAAGAGTAGCTAAGTCAATTGTTTCTACATAGTTTGTCTTCATTCACAGGACTATATAAGTTTTACTATAAGGTACTTCAATTTTTAAACATAGATCTTCCCAACAAATTGCACCTATTAGTCCACCATTTCTTTGTAGCCTAATTTCAAAAATTCTCATATTGGTAATAATCATTTAAGCTCGAATCACATTGTAAAAGCATTTTGGATCTTACAAACACCATTATTTCAAAGTACAAAATATGGTTGTATATAGCATCAGCTGCTTGTTATTTCGCCATAGCATCTCTAATATAAAATGTTTTCTGATGATGAAGGAAAACTAAGAAAAGTTTTCTTGAAACGTATAGAAAGAAAATTTAGATTTCCAGACTCATGTATATTTATGATTTTCCCGTTTTATTAGTAGGCTCAATACCTAAATTAAGTAATACCACATGGACATTGATGTCGCCTCCATATAATTTACCAACTCAAAGGCATAAGTGCGTTGCATTTACTCTCTTTAACTATATAGTATCATTCTGAAACCTAGACTTAATTCTACTTTTTTTAAAAGGTGAAAATATTATCTTTTCTGTCAAAATCTTTTCTTTTTTTCTTTTTGCAAATAACCTTGATTGGTTGGTGATTATTAGATGCACTTAGTAAATAAAAAAAAATTGATCAAATGTAAGAAGGAAAGGTCTTAACCTCCTCATTTGTCCCACCTAATTTATCTGTATGCCTTGACAGCTCCGTCAAGCTATAATTCTCTATCACGCCTTCTTAGTCAAATACCGAACTCTCTGTTTTTTTCTCATTGGCTAATTATCAAAATAATCAAAATCAATATTTAGCATGTTCGGCGCAGTGACGTTAGCGACCACTTTAACGACATAAATAGAAGCTGACGGTTGCAAAAAAAACGGTGGTAAGAAAAAAAAAACATAAAGATAAACGGATTTGATCGAGTTACATTCAAATGTATGTAACAACACGTAAAATTTACTAGTTTTCTAAAACTATGGTATATCACGACAGAATCTTTGCATGTATCTTCACTATGAGCACCTTTTTCGAACAACGTGTTTGCATTACTGATTCTGGAGAGAAACAAACAACTTTCTCTATACCTCTATACGAATCATAGAATAACCTCTCCAATTAATGAATCATGGTGCAAAACCCCTTTCTTTTTTTTACTTTTTTATAACCACGATACTTTTTTTAGTGACTCTATCGGTGTCATCTCCCATATAACACATGCTTTAAACTCTAAATCAATGACAGTACGTTTGTTGCAACTTTCGATATAATTGTGGTGTACTTGAAAGTTTATCTTATGAAGCTTTTTGAACGGCTAAGAATCTAGGATAGACCAAGCTTAGTCGGGTTTTTGGGCTTTAATGAAATTGGGTCTGATGTTGGAAGCTGAGCCTGTTTATTTATAGTGGGGTAGTTCTTGTACGAGCCTTTCCTTGTGAGAGGTTGGGCCGATAGATGGTTTTGCTTGTACAACTAATAAATGTGGCCTCATTATATGGTCACATGCCGTCACCAATTTGTAACGGAACATTCATAGCAATTTGCTAGTGGGACTAGATTTGGCTCGGTTGTTAACCAATGACAGTTTTTTTTTTGGTGAAGAAAGTTCAAATGGCTACAGTTGCCATGAACATTTTTGGTTTGTTACAACAATCCTTCACTATATCAAAATTGGCCAATATATATTGCAAGTTAGTGTTTATATGGTGATGCCTTTAATTTTATTTTAGAAAATGAATTGTCTATAAATAATTGTTTTAAATCTTTTGATGAACTTTAATAAAGTAGCGTAAAGGAAAATCAAAAAGACTATTTAAGCCGGAAGCTCAGGCTCTTATCTTTTCCATTCAATGTCTGCCACCTCCTGTCAAATCCACTCGTGCAATTTAAGTAGGAAAATATAAAGACATAAAAATCTAAGATATTATTAAAAAATCGAATGGGAGACAAAATCAATCAAGAAAGTGGAAAATGGCCTCTCTAATTTTTTTACATTTACACAAAATATATTTTATCTTTATTTCGACGATGCGTTATTATGTATTTCCATAAGAAATCAACCGCAATTAATAACATTCCAACGAAGTCGAAAATTTATACGAAAGTTAAAAAAAATTCACCAAAAAGAAGTTTTTAAAAAAACTTCAGATAATTGACATAAGTTAATAGAATTTGATCAGAAATGGAATTGTGGGCTAGAGACTGGGCTCCGTAAAATTCCTAATTAAAATATAGAGCCCACAACGAAACTCGATATTGTCAGGACTCAGGACACACACGTGCATCAGTAGCGCGTATAGCGCGTGTATCGAAATGGCCTAGTCTGAAAACGCTGATTTTAGCCTAAATACGTTTCGTAGAAAAACTCGGCGCGTGGAACAATCCATGAGCATTTGGTTTTATTTTTCATTGTCTCCATAATTTATTTCACATTACAAAAAAAAAGGGATTTTGTAACTAAGTAAACAATTTTTATTTCTTAGTCTTTATTCAGTAATAAATCGAAACAATTGTTGTTTGTATATTAAGTGTACGAATTCAAACAAATACCTTTATAATAATCTTACTACACTAAACCACCAAATTTTTGTTTGTTAAAGTCAAACAAAATTAAAAAAATAAAAATAAAAAAATTTGAGGACATAATCTATCCAAATTTTATATCCGGAATGAATGTATATGATAATAAATTATTAAATGAGCTCTCAATAAATACCACGCGACATTCACGTGCCTTTTGTTTTTTGAGATATTGACTCTCCCTTCGTTTTCTATCGTTCGATCTTCATTTCCCAAAATGTTTGCTTCAGTTCTTCAGGTCGTTAAAGTCTGTCCACGAAGTCTCGAAGACAACCATTTCAATAACATAATCGCCCCTTGGCTTTTAACCAAGCGACCTAGAGATGAAATGTAATACGATGGGCAATCGGTAATTTCTGATATCAAATCATTTGTTGTGTTACGATCGAATGGGTCCTCAAGAGTTACTTGTGTTTTTTTAGTGGGGTCAGTTTGGGATAACGTCAAACATATAGATTCTAAAGAAAAGATAAGGTATAAATTCTTAGAAACAAAAAAATAAAATAAAAGTTCTAATAGGATACATTGTATAGTAGGGAATGTAATTAGATAAGTTTATCTAAAAACTTGAGAACATACGAAAATGTATTGATTTTTTTTTTTTTGGGACAAACGCGAAAATGTATTGATTTGATTGTAATTATAGGAACATTTACGAAACTAAAATATCATGAATTTTTTTTGTCATCATTCAATTGCAAGTGACGAAAAATAAATAAAAATTTCAAGTATGAAATTTTCATGGATGCGGGATAGTAGATTTTAATTTTTTATTTATTTATAAAATTGTGTTGATTTTGTTTTAAACCTCGTGATGTGAAGTTTTATAGAAATTTGTCAACTTAATTTTTTTTCTCAAAGCTACCCAAACAATCATGAAAAGGGGATAAAATTATTAGTACTAAAACTTTTAACATATGTGGAGTACTAGTCGTCCCCACTTACCTACTACTAAAAGATGAAAGAACACATTTATTCTCGACGAGGGCTCTTTTCTTAATTTCAACTTCTTTTTGTGATAATGGGGTTTAATTTCAACTTCATAATACTATTTTTTTGCTGTTAACATCGATTTGACCCTACACACTTAACATTACATACACCACCACTTTTGTGTTAATGGTCCTTCTTTCATCGTCCCTTTGTAATGGATCTTTAACAAACCAAAATTAGCTTTCCGTTCATTTTATTTTATTCTCATAACTTTGGAAAAGGAAACCCAGCCTGTGGTTAGGTTTATTTCTTTTTCTCTGGATATACGCTTGACCTTATTATACTAAATAAACTTTGGAGAAAAATTAAGAGAACGCTTTTTGTTTGGAATTCTAGCGTGTGTAAACAAATGATTTTCTTGTGTACAGGTGGATATGAATTTATTAGAAAACGAAATATGGTGGCCTGATGCTCACATGAATCCAACTAATAATTCAAATCATCTTCGTGACCCATTGAAATTCTTCTTCTCTTTTTCTAAGAACCATTGAAATTCTTACACAAGAAAGCAGGTGTAGCCTTTTCTTTAGCTCTGTTTTGTAATAACACTTTATTATAGCTGTTCTGGTTAGTAAAAAAAAGGTCCATATATAGAACGATACATTATCATGGCAAACCCGAAATACTTACAAAAGAACGATTTTGAATCATATTTTTTTTTTGATTAATATATGAGAAACTTTCACCTTATTTTACAAGATATCATAAGAAAAAAAATGCGGAGATTAATTTTTTGAAAATGTCTCTATTTCTCGACAACAAATAATCTCTAAGATAAACATCAATTAGAGAATTAAGTTTGGATCGTCAGTAAGAGACCCTTAGAAAGAGACCTTTAATCATCACTCAGTAACTAGGCCTTTAAGAACCTTTGTGGGTTACATTCCTTTCTAGCTAAGTCGGACCTTTGCTCCTAAGAAGGGTCAAAGTGTGGACTGTGGATGATTAACTTATAAACTTGTACGTTGAGCATGATGTATAAACTGGACTATGTGCCGTATCCTTTGGATGTTGATTTTGATTACTTACGTGTTAGCTAGGTTAGAGAAATGAGTCAATAAACCAAATGAACCTCTAGTGACATTTAGGATATTGGTAAGTGATAAGTAGGTATGTGTCCTAAAATTGGCTTGCATATTAAAAATAAAATAATGTATGCTATACCTCACTTTGTTTTATGTCTGAGTTCATAATTAACTCCTACTCTTAGTATGACGTTATGATCTACTTTGATCGTCTCTCACTCTTTTACGTACCGATTTAACGCCAAATTTATCAACTGTATGTTGTCCGTTATTTAGTTGGTGCGTATATGAATAATGTACCTCGTTATGGGATTTGTATATATATCTTCTTTCAATATATGTGAACGAAAAACAAAACAGAAAACTATGATTGATCCCTTCCTTCTGCCAGAAAAGATATATAATTGTTATTTTGTTTTCTTTTTTTTCAAGGTGAATACAAAATATTGATTGAGCACAGAAATATCTACGGTAGAGCAAATGGAGAGTAAACAAGATTTCCATTCATTTATTTTCTTTGGCTACATGTAATGAACTGTATGTAGTCGAACGACGAATTAAATCCAGACATATCTCACGTGGTGTTGTATCGGGAAAGTTAAGCATCTGACATTAATAACACAAACTTATGTATTTATATGCAGCACTGTGTTTTAATTTTAGTCTCATATGTGGGCATTAGTTTATGCAGTTCCTTCTTCTCTATACTTATATATGTACTTTTTAGTTTATACTTTCTCAGGTCCATTCTTCTCTATACTTATATATGTACTTTTTAGTTTATACTTTCTCAGGGTCAACAAACTCAAAAATTATAACTACGCAATCTGAAATAATGGAGAAAAAAAAAAGTCAAAGATCAATTTCCACCTTAGAAAGACCAAAATCTTACACATACGGAAAAAAATAAGAACCACACTTAATGAATATATACCTCAATGATCACTTGTTCTTATATTTCCAGCACGGAAGCTTACGAATGTTTCCCTTTATGTTCAACTTAGCATTAAACCAAAAAAATAATGATTTTGTACTAAATTACTCTAATTTTAGATTTACAGATTTCCAAAACTTCTTTTACCACAAAAAAAAAAGGGAAGCCGAAAAGTGAAGGTGAGACTCTTAAAGTTGTAGCCTGTAAGGTACAATAATCACAAATGCTTCATGCTTGGTCTAAAGATATTATCATGCAGACTCATGATTTTAGTTACCGCATTAGTTTGATGTTAACATAGTGCACCATGGAGCCCCTTTGAACTAAACATGTTTCTGAATCATCATCCATCTTTCAACATATCAGACAGTATAATCTGATTCTTCACCTTATTAAGACACATTTTTTGTTGAAAAAGATTTATTATCATAAGAAATTTGTCTATTAGATATTTAGAAATTTGTCAACTAGATCACAGCCAGTCCATGGTAGTGTGGATACTTATTTTCAAACCTCACATGTATAGTACTTAAACTTTATTTATATTGGATGATCTTTTCTCATTACCATTTTTTATACTTCTGAATTATTTTATAAGTCAACTCTACGGTTAATATTGGTTGTTGGATGGTTTTGACTTTTGACATTGTAAACTTATTCATATTGTTGACCTGGAAATTTAATAATATAAATTGAGTACACAGATATGACTCGACCTATATAGAGGCTTAATCAAATGAGATGGAACACATCGGGAAAGTAACGCCGGCGACGCAATCTCAGCCGCAGCCGACTATGGTGGTGGCTGTGGTTCCTTAAATCAAAATGTTTACCGACATTTTAAAAACATTTATTGCGATCTAATTTGAAATCTTGAAGAGTGAAAAATTACCTCTCCGAATCTGTTGACTTGGGTTTATTGTAGCCTTATGGTACTATTTATGGCAGTGTCTTTTTCATTTCTACTCTTGAACACTTTCATAAACGTATGTACCATGTAACAATGAATAAAATTTTTAATATATGTGTAGACTAATTACGTCATGCTGGTGTCACTTTCGCATCTAATCAAAGTATTAATTTGGACTGTAACTACAGTAAGAAAAATCGCCTAGGAACACTTTTTCATTCCACTAGTTTTCTATCAATTTACGAGTTTTGGTCTCTAACTAATTTGTGGATTGTTATAACAAATAACGTGTTCAACATATTCAGTATATAAAACTACAAATAAATATGAGTTGTGAAACACGATTTTTATTTAGATATCGAATTCACCATTTTAAATTGAGGAATAGCTACTATATTTTGACTACTATTTTCTCTCTTCTAATGTTTTTTTTAAAGAGACATTCTCTCTTCTAATGTTCTCACTACATAAAAGTATTATTATTATTTTTTGTAAAGATTAGCATTTATTCTTTTCATCTTTTGTATTATTATTTTTGGGTCATATTCTTCTTGACTAATTTAGTTTAACATAAATAAATTGAAATATTGGATAGTTTAACATTTATTCTATTATAATTTACCTACATATGGAAATCATGTTGCAGATATAATGAATAGGTTGGTCAACTAAATTAGAGCATCGGTCAAAGAATCTTAAAGTAAAATCCTTGGGAAATTTTAAAAATCATGTTATAGTTGTGCCATGGAGAATCTACGATAGATTCAAAAGTTTTGTTGACTACACCAAATAGTTCAAACCAAATATTCATTAAAACCACTCAAAAGCCATTTCAATAATCCATAAAGCAAGAGAAAATGATAAGATGTTTGTTCCTTGGTGTCGTTTCAGATAAATAACATTCACAAACAAACAATTTTCCAAACTAAAATGATTTTCTTGCACTCTTCCTTGTCGACAAACTACTTTATTTTCGAATGGCATAGAGTACAAGATCTGAATATATATCTTATTTTCATATTAATAGAAATTTATGAGAATTAACTGCTTTTAACTATCACCGTTTCTTATAAAAACTGGTCTTCAAAAAACTTTGTTCATAAAGAAAAAAACTTTGGCCATCAAAGTCGAAGTGGAATCTACTAAGGGTTCGTATGCCAATCAAATATTGATAGTTAAAAGCAGTTAACTAGAAACAAATGAAGTTGCCGATTCATGCATTAATAATTGAAACAAATGAAGTTGCCGATTCATGCATTAATAATTCATCAACGATAAGAAAAATAATATATCGATTTTTTTTTCGTAATTGAGCTGGAATATGGTCTGTTGAAAAAAATAAATAAAAAAATCTAGATCTAGTAATGGCATATATCTGTTGTTTTACTTATCAATTACACAGTAGAGGCCATTCAATACACTTTTTAAGTGGGATGTGTTTAAAATTTAGAGGATATCCAACAAAAAACACTTTAAACAAATACAAAAAATAAATTGATATATTTCTTTCCTTTTTTTTTACAAGGTTATCTAAGCACATGGAATCATAAGTAAAAATGGTTGACAAAGAATTAAAAAGGTGGAATTGAAGATAAAAATCAATAAAGGAAAAAGATATAAAAAAAAATGGAAAGGCCGCAAAAAAAAGGTGGGGTCAAATGAAGGGAGCAGAAGGGAACAAGGTCCGAAATTTGATCCCCGTTGGAAAGACCATCTTCTGCTCTCCATATCCTTCTCCTCATCATTACTTCTCCCACTCCCATATCTTTCTCATTTTCCATACACATCTTGCGTAATTTTTTACTATATCTTTTACATTGTTTATCATAACCACAAAAATTATAATGTAGAATACTAGAATTTGTTACTATACAACAACTCGTTGTGTACTTTTCTGTGCAGTGTTAGAATATGTACAGCAAGTCAGCAACAACCCAAATACCACTTCCAAAAGGGTATGTGTCATTACATAGTTATCATTACATAGTTATGTATTGTTGAACTTTGGTCGTATTCTTATAGTTCTCGTGCAGATAGTATATAACTCGTTTCAGCTATGTTTGTTAGAGGTGTAACATAACGAGCCGACAATAACTGAAACATTCATTCGGTCTTAGATTGGTGGTAAACACATCAATGGCTAAAATTACTGAACTCATTGGTCCGAGGGTCTTTATTGGTTTCAAGTTTCAACGAACATGTGTTTGTGTTTAATTTTCTACACCACTTGTTTTCGTTATTCGTCCAAATATTAGATTTTTTACGAATAATTTTAGGTTTTATTTGGTGGTCGTCGTATGTAAAACGGTGGACTTGCGTTTTTATCTTTTCTTGATAAATATATACATACTTTAGGCTTTGTTTCAACTTTGAAGACATTTAGGAAAGTTCATGAAATCAGGAGTAAGGAGGTTTCATAAGCTTTCCTAAATCAAAAGTCTTGATGGCTACATTGATCTAATACTGTCGTGAAAGAAAACACTTACTAAAGCAAGTTTATGAAAATGTTAGTTTTTAGTAAGAATTATGATTCAGTACTTGCTTTAGTAAGTGTTTTCGTTCGCTTTGGATGTAAACTACTTTTCTTATAAGATAATAAAATAATTATAAATTTTATCTTTTTAGGTTAGATTGTTGGTTGTTGGGTTTATAGTCATATATTACCAACCAGGATGCATGTTTGCTAAGTTCGGCTGATCGCTCATTTAATGTTTTCTGAAGAACTTCAGATGTTTTATGCTTCCGTATTGTAAAAATGTAATTGTCAAAAACACTGATAATTAATATGCGAGAACATTAAGCACGCAATTTTACCCAAATCCAATATCCAGATTGTCACACCAACGAATTTTAAATCATTAAATGTGTTAGTCATAAGATAAAATCTTTTTGTTTGTCAAAAAAAAATCATTCTCAAGATTTAAAATCTCTAATCGTTGCTGATATAACAAATGACAAAATAATAAAATAAAATATTAAATGTGTTTTATTTTACAAGACAGTAATATATTTGGTATGAAATGCTCCAGTTATAAATAATATATATATATATTGTTGATATTGTGCAAGCCATCGCCTGATTTTATTGTTTTTTGATCCCCAATTTGTATCTGCAAATATATGACTTCAAAGGGACAATATCGAGCGGATGTGAAAAGTCAAATTTGATATTTCTCAAAATATTTAATCACAACTCTGCCAATTGCATAAGGTTTGTATGCGTCTTAATTACCAGAGTGTACTATAACGTGAAGTCGCTTATCTTGTATTAACTGAGACCAAAGCCACGCTAAATAAGGGATTTGGCAGATCTGACTTGTAATAATTTTGCAAGAAAATCGATTCCTTTGTAACATATATCTAAGATTTTGTTTGTAATTATTCAATGCTGAAAATAATTGTATAGTGTTGGTGGCGACGTGGCTCCACCATTGGGCTTTTATAGTGTAGTCTTCCCCATGTGACCAACGATACGAGTCTAGTGTTTATTCATCAAATATTAGTTATTTTCAAAAGGAACCTCACTAACCAAATTTAAGGATTTTTAAAAATTAAACACGAGTAAAGATTCCCGAGATATGTCTACATGATAAATGGACCCAATCGACTTGATGGCTACATCGTCAAAATTTAATTAATATCTTGTAACAACAGTATTAGATACTATTTAAATTGAAGAATAAGTCATGTTAATGATCATCATAAATGGAGTAGATAGTCTGATAGGTTAATTATTAACGATAAGTCGAATCACAATCATATAGAAAGAATGTATAATATGGTTTATTTTTTGTAGATTATCACAAGGGTGTTTACAAACTTATAACAATAAATCAATAATTCATAACAATTGAGATATAAAAGAAATAATAACAAAATTGTTAAAACATCGTCAAAAAGAGGGTACTTAGAAAAGGAAAAAATAAAAATGTGAATAAAACATGGAAAGGAACAGAGGAAAACTATTATTTGACCCAAAACATATAAAATAAAAATGTAGGAAAAAGGAAATGGACCTACAAGCCGATAGGAGGCTCTCAATGGCAAAAAACGTTCGATAAAAAGGAGAAAAAGGCATCTTTGTAAATGATGAAACGGCGGCGTGTGGGGGCGCAGGTGTTCATAGTGCGCATGTTTCTTTTGCAAAGCTTTAAAGCTTGTGACTTCGTGGCTCGGCTCGGACTTGCTTAGCAACTTTTAAGTCTTTGGGTTCATAGATTCTCGAGTGTTTCCGCTCCCAGCCTACGCCGACACAAGAGCTCTTGGTCTTGGGTTCAGACTTTTTCATTTTTCTATATGTTTTAATTTCGTATTCTTTTTGTTGTTAAAGTTTTATTCTCAAACCAAGAAAACAAGAAATAAAACACACCTGATTATTGATCTAAAAATTATGAATGATGGAGTGTGAAAATCTATAATAATTTTGAGAATTATGGAAAGAAATTTCTGAGAGTGATGAAGCAATATAATTTTTGACTTTTATGCATGCGTGAGAAACATAGATATAATGTAATTAAAAGAATAAATGACAAGAATTGGGATAAAATTTCTCCATCAACATAAATTACAAATTCAATTTTTTATTATAATTTAACTTTAAGTTCATAGTTGGCTTAATTAAAAACACACACAGGTGTTTCAAACATTATATAACCGTTTATCTTTGACCAAAAAATTAATAACCGATTATAACAATTGCCATCTCCTTTAAAAACCGAGTATTAGTTATTAAGTATTAGTATTGATTATTTTTCTAGGTCTAGTAGAAATGCAATTTGGTTTCCAAGTGATGATCAAACTACCGTCAAATCATTTCGAAGTGTTTTTTTTATATCAGAAACTAAGTCGATTTCTGAAAAACGTTGTGATGTATAGCATACGCCTAACTTTTATGCTGAATGTAGATAGCTAGAAACCTAATTGTTTAAAGATGGAGAAAAAAAAACTATAGTGTCCTCCATAAAAAACAGGTCATCTCCGAAGAGTTATTTTCAAAATCGACATTAATGATCAGTTACATATTTTTTAATCATTATTTGAAACAATTATTTTATAATTTTAGCTAAGTATGTGATTAAAACAAATGAAAAAAAAAAACTCTAAAATGGAGGGATGAACATATTTGGGGAAGTGATAGACAATGATATTTCATATTTAACCATTCGTTATTGAATTTAGGAGTTGATAATTGAATGCCTATGAAAAATATGTTCCTATTGTTAGAGGTGGGTTGGAGTCTTGAAGACAGAAGACGCTCTAATATACAACTGAAGTTTGAGTTGCTTGTAAATTCAAGTTTTGTATAATTTATTTTCATTAACTGCAAACTAAAATTTATATAATATTGCGTGAAACAGAAGCAAAAGCAAGCAACTCGTTGGGTAAAATCTGCAGTTTCTGCACCAAATTAAAGAAGACCTGCAACATTGCCGCCTTTACATAAATACACACACTAGATACATAGGCTCTATGTATCTTATAGTATACGATATTTGTTTAGAATATTCTGCAAGTTGATTAAATTTCATGGATCAGTAGACTTGTTTATATTCTAAAGTTTCAAGAAATAGTCAATTTGTCTACGTATAATTAAACCGTTTCTTAGCTGGAAGTTTACGATAACGTATCCAACATTTAAGTATTGTCGAGCCATATAATTAGAGAAAATGACTAGTGAGAACACTGAGAGGTTTAGCAGCTGAGCAAGCAAGTTACTTACAAAACTTGGAAACAAAGGTTGTCACACTAATATTCACACTACGTGAGAATTCGTACAGTGCACATCAATATAATATTTTTAAAACAGCAAAGTGAAAAATGAACATGATACTATATATATCCAATTTATTAACAAAATTTTATAACTTATAGTATCAAAAATAGTAAGACTCATATTAGACCAATATATATTAATGCCTACCTACCTTTGACCTTAGGAGAAAGTATGAATAATTAACATGTATCCAGGAATGGCATTGTAGAAAATACTATTTTACATTACTATTTCATCTAAGGATTGAGATTTCATATGAATTCAATGATTTATATTTACTGCCAATATTTTTTTATCTTACTAATTTAAACGAAAGAGATATTTTAACTTGAAATAATTAGAAAATAGGTTATAGATCATTCAAACATAAAATTATTAAACTGTTCAACTATTTCTAAATGATTTATGTTAGCCGTCAGATAATTAACATGGAAAATTCTAGTTTCATCATGATAATACTCCAACTATATGTGTTAATATGCGTATAAGAGAGAGTATGGCGTAGTATCCAATCATTTCTTAGTATCATGTAGTATTTGGTATATGCCGTATAGTAGTACCCAATTATTTCTTTGATGGGCAAATGCTAATGACTAATGAGTATTTTGCAAACTCATGATCACTGAAAACATGAGCCTTCGGTCGACGATCAGGTGTCTTAAATTTGTCTGCTCTTTAATTTTTGTAGGATAAAAAATTGAAAAATTTGAACTTTAGACCATAGAATAGATTATTCCAGCTAGTAATCTAGAATAAGAATGATGTGAAAAACTTGTATTTAGTGGTTGATCATATAACCAAACCAAAGGATGATTACGTTTTCCTTAAACTCTAAAAACATGCAGATTATTGATCTGTCCATCCTAGTTTTAGGTACGGTATTAAATTTAGATAGCTGTTGAAAAAAAACAAAAGTGAAGATATCTAAATCTAGATATGTTGGAGCAAATCCAGTAGTGGATTCTAAGCAAAGTTTCTAACCTATAATAATAATAATAAAATAATAAATAATATTATTTAATTAAGATAGTTTATAAGGAAATGTGAGAGAGTTTCTAATTCAAGAGATTTTGAAGACTCTTCTAACTATTTTTAGAAACTTTTCAAATTAAATAATATTATTTCTTATTTTATTATTATTTTAGTAGATTAGAAACTATGGTTAGAAACCACCATTGAGTATGCTCTTAATTTATATCCTATAACAAGTCAATAAATCGTCAAACATTAATACGTTGCATTATTTGTTTGTCATCATATCTTAAATATTTCGAATTAAATGATACGTTTTCGTCACACAACTAATGCTTTTTAGTAGATGAAATATAGTAAAATACGATTTTATGTATTTTGAACCCATGTGGCGTTATGTTTTAATTTATTATTGGATAGTAGAAGAAGCCGGAAATTCTGGATGTCAAATAGTCACATTAATATTCAATGCGAAAACGTAAAAAAAAGTAAGATGCTACCGTTACCTAAACAAAAGTTAATGGTGTGATTTTACAGCACCTGTTTAATATTTTTAAAATTACATAAAAAAACCAAAGAGAAGTAAGAAAAAATGAAAAAGAGAGATTGGTATATAAAAAGGAGGAGTAGGGGGTGAAGCCCGAAGCATCTTATAGTATTTTTAGCTTCATTCCTTCTTTTGCTCTGATCAAAGTCTTCTCCTTCCCTTCTCTCTCTCTTTCCTCCTCTGCACATTTCTGGGTTCTTCTCTTCTTATGCTCTGTTTCTTTTAAGACACAGAAGAAACAGTACAGAGTTGAGATTTTCTTAAACAAAAGTGAAAAGAGAAGAAACAAGTGACAGCTCAAACGGACAAAAACCACTCTTGGGTCTTTCTTGCTTCTGATTCTTTCTCTTCTCTAATAGAAGAAAACGTAAGTCACTCTCTCTACTCTCTTTTTTCACACTGAAGAAGAGAAAAAACGTGAACAAAGAACTGTCAATTCTCTTTCCCTCTCTGTTTTATCTTCTTGAATTCTCCAAGATTGAGATCTCTCTCAGTCTCTTATGTGCTCTGTTTTCTCCTCTCTGTTTTCACTTAGTTACTAAACACAATCGATTCTTTCGCTCTGTTTTATTTCTCAGATCTAGAAGCTAAAAAAATGTCGGAAGGAGTAGAAGCGATAGTAGCAAATGACAACGGAACAGATCAGGTAAACGGAAACCGTACCGGGAAAGATAACGAAGAACACGACGGCTCCACCGGTTCTAACCTAAGCAATTTCCTATGGCACGGTGGCTCTGTCTGGGACGCTTGGTTCAGCTGCGCATCTAACCAAGTAAACCAATAAAACCATAAACTAAAGATTCAAAATTTCGGATTTCTCATAGTGAAGAAAGATCTGATTTGTAGTAATTATCGTTGGTTTCAGGTGGCTCAAGTGTTATTGACATTACCGTACTCGTTTAGTCAACTAGGAATGTTATCAGGAATAGTACTTCAGATCTTCTATGGTTTACTAGGAAGCTGGACTGCTTATCTCATCTCTGTTCTCTACGTCGAATACAGAGCTCGTAAAGAAAAAGAAGGCAAAAGCTTCAAAAACCACGTCATTCAGGTCCCCTCTTTAAACCCTCTCTCTCTAATCAGAATCACTAAATCATAATTATCTTTCACTAATCTAACACTTTTAAAAATCTCAACAGTGGTTTGAAGTACTTGATGGATTACTTGGTTCATACTGGAAAGCACTAGGACTCGCATTTAATTGCACTTTCCTCTTGTTTGGATCTGTTATCCAACTCATTGCTTGTGCCAGGTCTGTTATCTTTTAATCATTCTCTTTATCTTTTTAATCACTCTTTAATGATTAAGAATGGAGGATAATTGAAATATGATTGGTGTTTACTTGCAGTAACATTTATTACATAAACGATCATCTGGACAAGAGAACATGGACTTACATATTTGGCGCGTGTTGTGCAACCACTGTCTTTATACCGTCGTTTCACAATTACCGAATTTGGTCATTCCTTGGCCTTGGAATGACCACTTACACCGCTTGGTACTTAGCCATTGCCTCCATCATCCACGGCCAGGTAATGTTTTAATATATTTCACCAAAAATATATTTCATCACATTATAAAGATCACTACACTGTCGTTTTCATATTTATATGCTTTGCATTGAGGTGACAGTATATGCCTTAATTAAAAAGAAGAATAAAAAAAATTCGTATTTTCTCTTTAAGATCAGGGATTATTCTTTGCATCTTAACCCAAATTTGTATTAAAAAGTGTATGTATAATATAACTTAGACAAAATTAGCTGTTTAATATTCTCCTAATCAAATTTTTTTTTTGTTGTTTATTTTAGGCGGAAGGTGTGAAACATTCAGGTCCAACAAAGCTAGTGCTTTATTTTACGGGAGCCACAAATATTTTGTACACCTTTGGAGGTCACGCGGTTACTGTGTAAGTTACTCTTCTTTTGATTTCTTAATGATTATTAATTTTGTATCTAATAAAAGATCAATAAATTTTGTCAGACATAGTTGAATTACTATTTAAGTTAAAGCTAAATGGCAGAAAAAGTATATGGTAAATTAAAATGGTGCCATATTATTAAATTATGGGTGCTGCTGTATCGTTTCTTCGCCGCTTCTATTGCAGCTTTTGCCGGCAAATAAGGTGTAACTATTATTACAGTCATCATGATTGTCATTATTATTTTTAGCAATCCTTAAAATAGTAGTACTAATAAAATAAGCTCTTTTTAAATATAAAATAGAATAACCATTATTATTCCTATCCCTATAAAGAATAACAAACACTATTGCTACCAAAGCACTACTACTACTAGTAGGAATAGTACGCTTTTGCGAAATGTCAAATACACCCTTTTTATGCGTCAATGATTGTTGTGAATCCAATCTTTTACATAGTTAAAGTTTTGGATGAAATTATGAATATTAACAGTAATTTCTAATTTGCAGTGAGATTATGCATGCTATGTGGAAACCACAGAAGTTTAAGTACATTTACTTGATGGCGACGTTATACGTGTTCACGCTAACGATTCCGTCAGCTGCCGCCGTTTACTGGGCTTTCGGAGACGCACTTCTCGACCACTCCAACGCTTTCTCTCTTATGCCCAAGAACGCGTGGCGTGACGCCGCTGTTATCCTCATGCTCATTCATCAGGTATACACATACAACATTTTTGTTCTTTCTTTTTTAAGTAAATTTTGATCATGAGAGATTAATGCAACGTGTTCTTGTTCGTGCAGTTTATAACGTTCGGGTTCGCTTGTACACCTTTGTACTTTGTGTGGGAGAAAGTGATTGGGATGCATGACACAAAGAGCATTTGCTTAAGGGCTTTGGCTAGATTGCCTGTGGTCATACCTATTTGGTTCTTAGCTATTATCTTCCCCTTTTTCGGTCCAATCAATTCCGCTGTCGGTGCTCTTCTTGTTAGCTTCACCGTCTATATCATCCCATCTCTCGCTCACATGCTCACTTACCGATCTGCCTCCGCTCGTCAGGTATAACATCTTTACTAGCTCACTCTCTTTTAGCGTTTCAAAACTCGAACTTAACCTAAAATACATTGAGTTACCAATAATTTTTTAGAAATGAAATGAAGAGTCGGTGGAGGAATATTATAGTTGGGGGGTAGGGTTGTGAAATTGGAGGGCAAAAACGTCTTTTGTGGAAGATAGATGGGGTTCAGTGTTCCGTATCTTACGGAAGATAGGATCATCACCCACATTCCTTACTGGCGTCCCCTCCAAATAATATATTATTGAGTTGGTTTCAGCCATTTCTTTATTTGGTTACATTTAGAAGAAAAAATACAATATCCGGTTAGGTTAGTATTAGTAATTGACCATGACTTCTTTTTCTTTCTCTCTTTCAAAACAGTGTATATTAAATTTACGTAAGATAAAAGTAGAGGAAAATAGGGGAGAGGAATAGGTAAGAGTCATAATCAGAAATGAAAAGGAGCTGTACAATAGGGACTCTATGCCTAACATTAATCTAAAGTGAGAGTCTGAGTATGACAAATCACAATCATATCTCTCTCTCTCTCTCTCTATCTCATGGGTCAACAAAGCTTTGGATTTTGTCCATTACTATACGACCAAAACTCTAAAACACTTACACACTCTCTATTTCTTTAATGGTTCTCTGATTATTTTTGTGTTTTGGATCTTTCTTGTAGAATGCGGCGGAGAAGCCACCGTTCTTTATGCCGAGCTGGACGGCGATGTACGTGTTGAATGCTTTCGTGGTGGTTTGGGTTCTTATAGTCGGATTTGGGTTCGGTGGATGGGCTAGTGTAACCAACTTTGTTCGTCAAGTCGACACTTTTGGTCTCTTTGCCAAGTGTTACCAATGTAAACCAGCTGCAGCCGCCGCACATGCCCCGGTCTCCGCTTTACACCACCGTCTTTGAGAGATCGAGTCAGGGTTCTTCTAATGCGTTTGTGGAGGGTTCTTAAAATTATTTGTTCTTCTTTTGTGTTTTGTGTTCGTATACGTGAAGGGAGTAAAAGTCACGAAAATAGTGTACTTTTTACACACCCCTTTAAATGCGTGCTAAGCTCTTAATTATTTTTTTCTCTTTTGGGGTTTTGTATTTTTGTTTTCACTCCTTAGTTTTTTTTTTAAAATTGAATAGTCGATAATATGTAGTGTGTGATTTCTTAATTTGGTATTGTTAAAACAATAGGCTAAGAAAATGTATCGTCTTCTCTCCTTTTACTTGTCTTTAGTAACAAAAAACAATTCTTATCTTATACATTTATCCTAATTAGACTTATATAAACTATTTTACCATGAACAATATCTTCCGATACTAGATAATTCTTTAGGATCCTATTAGATCTTTTAATTATACAGTTTTGATCATAGCACAGCGACAATACTACTAAGTTTACATTAAAATTTTGAAATAACACTTTAATTTATTTGGAAAATTTGATTTAACGGCAGGGTGTGTTTAAAAATTAAATAGGGGAACATGGACAAGTTGGACCGACGGAGCCGGTCATATATCCTATGGGCCACATGGGTGTGGGGAGAGGACGCACGTGGATACTTCGTCCGAGTCACGTGCCATTATTTACTTGACACTCTTCATCTTCTCTCTGATCAAAAGAATGGATCAGAGGACCGTTCCTGTCCCTCATATTAAATATGGCATGTGTTCGTTCCATTCGTACTCAATCGTTTACCCCTTATCATATGCTCTGCTTTCACATGTACTTTGCCCCCAAAGATTATAACTATATATGTAAAATTATTAACTAATATTCTCGTTTGAATCCAGAGTCCGATTCTTGTACTTTCCATCTGACTTTTTTTTTGTTGGGGGTCAAAATAAAAAAGAACTTTGCAAAAATGTTTCTTCTAATAGCATAAAATCGTTAAAGAGAAAAGAAGAAGTGAATGTGAGTCATATTATGCGATATGGAGTAGGACCCTTGGTAACGTTTGGTTAGTGACCCTTGGTAACGAGTGGGTTCAAATTGTCAATAAACTATTATGTGGCGAGTGGTGAATCGTCTTTAATTTGTTCTGATTTAGGCCATGTGAGTTTTGCAACTACATTTGAGGCTTTTCTTCTTCTTTATATTAGACTTTTTTTTTTTTGTAAAGTGGACTATCTGGATACAAAAAAAATCTCGGCTAACATGGATAAATCTAAGATGGTTGTGTTTGTGAAAAGAAAATTGTTTTATAGTAAAATACGGTATGCAATAAAAGTATTTCATAAAATATCTCATACCAATTATTCAAGCATGTCTTTTCATAACATTTGACTGGCATCTTTCTCTCCTTTGGCCTTAAATCAATTTTTTGTCATCTTGGATTTCTTTTGAGGTATATAGAGCTGTTTGAAAATTTTGATGGCTGAAAATCACTTCACATCTCGATTTCTATATCATCCACTTAACTCGAAGTCAGGAGTAGCCTGAGACGATTAGGTTAAGTTAAGTGGTTATATGAATTTGTAACAACATTTAGATCTTTGTTTCCAATCATCAACCAAGTTTGAGAGACCTTAAAAACGTATATACGCACACCACAAAGTGATATGAATATGCTAAATTGTTTCTGTAGACACACAAGACCGTTGAAACGTCCAGATTAATCGCTTACTCCAGTCGAGAATACTTCATAAACATGGGACTAGAATTGTACCAACACATAATATTTCTTCATACGAAAGAGAACATAGTCTTAGCATGTTCAGGATTTAGAATACATTGAAGAAACACACATCTTCGTTCATGGCCTTAAGGTACACGAGGCCTAGGAAAGGTCTCATACTCTTGTTGGGTTTGAACTTGAGAAGGTATTTGAGGTACACGAGGCTTAGGGAACAAGAGCTTCAGGCGAAAAGCATCCATCCCATTCAAGTAATAGTGGTATAGCCGTTTGGCTCTTATAAACCCGAGTCGCCCATATAGTGCTAATGCTCCTTTGTTACTCACTTCTGCCTCCAGAGTTACCTTCAGCCATACATCTTTACATTAATTAGATTGCATAACCAGACAACCATACTCTCATGTTGTAATCAGGCTTGATTATGAGGAACTTGAAGAGCAAATGCCAATCACGAGGTTCTTTTTCCAATCTATTTACTACTGAGATTACAGTTAAGAGATCACACATACAACAGAAAATGATTCGTCGAATACGCAATTAGTAAGTGGGAGACAGGGATTTCTTATTTTATATTACTATCAGTTACATTCCAATGCGTGTGACTATAAAGAGTCATGGACTACATACAAGACTTATACAACATATGTATACTAAGTGAGAGACTGGGATTTTGATTTCCACTACAAAATTAGTAACTAAACGAATATCGAAAAGTTCCAACTCTTAGGAGTATGATTAACTACTTTTATACGTGGAACTAAACTTACACACACAGTTAGCTAAACAATCAAAAGCAATAGGTATACTTGCAATGATTAAAGGCAGCTACATCACCTCAGCTATGAAATTCTATTCTAGTAGATAAAAAGGAGGCACTATTTCAGGACATGTAATGGACTTATAACCTTCCGGAAAAGGTGGTTCATAAGGTCTTATCTACATTTATACTACCAGGAAAGGATATCACTCTAGTGCTACCAAATATCTAAGTTCTCCAAAGTGGGAATAAAGAGAGAAGTGAGAATGCAAGAACAGCATACCTCTTCACAGCCTGATTCCATCATCGCTTTTATCGCTCTTGTGACAAGCTCTGAGGCTGTAAAAAAACAATGACAAGTCAGCACACAAAATTATCGAACCTTAAGAGAGGCATGTATTTGCAGTAGATCAAACACTACTCCCACAGTCAAAATCTGATTCTGTAAGAAGTTAGGAAGCACTAGCTCAAGTATTACCTATGCCTCGGCCACGATATGGTTTAATCACAACCAACATAGCGATGTACCCTCTGAAAGTCTGTCGATGATCCCCCATCTTACAGACTATGGTTCCTACGCATTTACCTTTGTGAAAGGCCTATTAAAAGAAACAAAACAAATGCTACTCATAAATCCATCAAAACATAAGTATCATGAGGGTAAAGCAACGATAATCGAAAGCTGAGTGTCAAAATACCAGGAAGCATAGCTGCGGCCAGAGGTAGACGAAGTACCGGTAAGTAAAGATGGAGTAAGGTTCACTAAGTTCTTGGTCAACAAGAGACATAATCAATGGCAGATGATGCTCACCAGCATAACTCGTGTACTCAATCTCACCCTCATCGAATTCTTCTTTATCTTCCATCTCTTTCTCCATTGCAAGAAGTGATCAAGATCCCGAATTGTATACTTACAAAGAGAAATATGAACTTCTGATCAGTTGTTTATACATTGATGATCTTGTTCCTATAGGAAGTGATGAAACACATAATGCAAAGTTAGAGAATATAAATCATTTTCTGTGAATCGAAGTTGAGTGATTGTTTCAGAATTGAAAGTTCAATGTTTTCATAACAAACTCAGATTGCTCAAAGCCTCAAATAAACAGCTGAAGCAGAATCTATAACACTCTACTAAAGCAAACGACTTTGGCTAAAGCGAGCTATAGAAGATTTGAGAGTTCAGAAAAAAGAGAGCTTACCGATGTTATGTGACAATAGGATTAGTAAAGAATCCTGTGAAGCATAAGAATGAAAAAAACACACACAGATTTTAAATACCAAGTAATGAGAGATTTAGAAAGAGATGTGATTATAAAAATTGAAACTTTTTAGAAACCCAAGATCAATGAGATGATAAGAATACTTACCAAAAGTTTGAGCTTTGTGAAATTCGAAGATCAAAAGTTACGATCTGGGTGATATCTGAAGAAAAAAGCTCCGAAGAGAAGACGAAGAAGAACAAGAACAAGAACAAGAACAAGAACAAGGTCGATTACACACGTGACAAGCATGTGTAGGGTTTAGATATATTTGGGCTTTAAAATAAGCCCAATTGAAATTAAAGCCCAAATATGAAAAGATAATTAAAAGCCTATCCTAAAATCGTTTTTCTACTCTCACTGCCTTATCTTCTTCTGGATCTTCTTCTTCGAACAAATTCGAAAACAGCACACGGCGATGGCGTCGCTTATACTCGGAGCTCCTCCGCGAGTCACCGTCGCATTACCTTCCTCACGGTTATCATCTTCTCACTCTGAAACTGCCGGTGTCTCTCTCTCTTGCTTCACTCATCAATTCTCTCTCTCCACTTCCTCATCCAGCTCAATTCCACTCGGTAATCTCCCTCTCTTATCTAACTCTCTCTTAATTCGTCAATGGCGTAACTTTTCCGGTGTTCGCAGTGTACTGTGGCAGAGGTGACCGGAAAACAGCTAAAGGAAAGCGTTTCAATCACTCTTTTGGGAATGTAAGTAATCAAATTTCTCTTTCCGATTTCGTAATTTTACTTTGCAAATTCGCAATTTTGGTTTTGAATTTGGGGTTTATGTAAGCAGGCGAGGCCAAGAAACAAGAGCAAAGGAAGAGGACCGGAGAGAGTACCGGTTCCTCCAGCACCACCGAGGAAAGATAAGTTTGAGAACGACGAGAAGATCAAAATCGATATCGACGAGTCTCTCTTCTCTAATTAGAAATATGAGATTCTTCACTTGTTGTCTCTCACTGTAATTTTAATTTGTTTTTTGAAAAGCTTTGATGCTACGACTCTTTTGTTGTTAAAAACATCTCCAAAGTTCTCATCTTTTTATGAAAAGTTTGCTTCTTTATGAATCATTGAGTCTTTTACATTGAAAAAGTAAAGCAAACTAAGAACGAGAATCTATATACTTAGATAGATCAGATGGATGAATCATCTGTCTCTGTTTGGATCTTTAAATGTGAGAGTTTGTGATGTTTCCGCAGACTGTGCAGTGAGTGGAGACGAGAGTGTGCATTACACTTCCTTCTTCAATCTTAATCTTCCTTGTGACTTTGTTCCACAGATGTATCATGTAACTCCCTTTGTTCATGTCCTGTACTGTCTTCTCTACCCATTTTGCTTCTCTTGTGGTTGCAGGTTTCTTGAAAAGCTTTTGGATTTTGATCCAGTTTACTGGATAGAAAGCATCGGGAGAAAAGATTGTGAGATTGTTGTATCCAGGTTTGTTTCCTAATCTCTTGATAACTCTAGAGACTAGGTAAGGGCTGTTGTATCCCCATTTGTTTCCGTCGAAAGTTGTGGCATACTCTTGCAAGAATTCTCGCATTAGCGGATGGTAGATGTCAAAGACCATCACTGCGTTGTTTAGTCTCGTCCATCTCTTGGTTGCTGGATCACTACTCTGTGCTCCAATAGCGTTTCTTAGTCCTGTCATGTCGTTGAGGAAGATGATGTCTGTGTCTAGATAGACTCCTCCGTATTTGTAGAGTACTGCGAGTCTTGTTAGATCAGAGAGATTCATGAACAAGGGGATAGAACCGGGATCCATGTTGCCACTCTTTAGCCTTTTCAGCCAAGCTTCAGCAGGAGTGTTCTTGACGAGAAACGGGATATCTATAGTTACAGCAATGAGGTTGAAACCTTGATCAAACAATGGTTTAAGGATAGTGTATCCGTTTGGGGAGTCTAAGGAGTTGGACAAAATCGCCAAGCAAGCACCAGGATTGGTGGTGAAGAGAGTATCAATAGCTAACATCTCTCTTGGTCCAAAAGAATTTGCAGGAGAAAGCCAAATCATAAAGAACTGAGCAGAGCAATTCTTGTTGTACAAGTCCAAAACTCTTGTATGGAAACTCTTGCTCTTGGTAGTCGATTTCAGTATCTCCAGCTCAGGTAGCTTTCTTCTGAACCAGTCAATTCTCTGGTTCTTGCTAGCTTTACGAGGAGGTAACAACGGATCTAACTCCTTCTCTTTATGCTCCGAGTCCACAACTGAGTTGATATTACAACTACTACTCATGGGGCCATAGGGTCTGGGAAGAGGCACGTTTGGTTTGAACGGTAGGTTATTGTCATAGAGAGTTGATTTTGGAGATTCTATATAGAGGAGATACAATAATAATACAGAAAACGTGAAGTTCGCGAAGATCGATAACTTTCTTGCTCGCATCTTTAATCCTCTGAGTAAAAAACTCCTGCTCCTTGTTAATCCTCTTAGGTAGTTTATATATATACCACTCGAGGTGATCGATCAGTTACTAATCCTAGAGGTAATAAGAGCGTGTATTGCTGCCGCTCTTGAAAATTAAATCCATAAAACAAAGTTGTTTCGGTTTAGGGCACCTAGATAACCGGAAGGTCCTAATTGAAATTGGAGTTTGAGTTTCGTTAGGTTGATTTTCTTGCGAGGAACTACGATCTCAACCAATCTTTTGGTGCCACGTTTAAATATCTGTTTGATTTTTTGGAAATACCTTCATGGCCGTGAGACCCTCTCCCAAGCATGTTTGTATAGTTAGTTCCTCACAGGCAAGTTTTTTAATTGAATGACTTTGCTTGAAACACAAGTCATAATTCATAAATTTTGCATTTTCTTTATAAAAATTACGATTTCAATATGGGGAAACCATTTTGAGATTCTCAATTTCACCATATTATTTAAAGCTTATACTATAAACACACAAAAACAACTCGAAAACAGAAGGGAATTCAAAGCCAAAGAGAGAGTACTTACTGAAAAGTAAAAGTGAGATGGTCTAAAGATTTACATTACAATTATTCATTACGATAAAAGGTCTAACAAAAAGGAACTTCTGAACATTACCATTACGGCAAAAATAAGTTATAAGAAAAGGCAGTGTGGATAAAGCATTAGTTTGTTCCCAACTCCCAAGTAACGTGCAACACAATTACAATAGAGCTCAAATGAGAAGTCACACTCTCACAGCCAGAATAGGTAGCTCTTGTAAGTGAATATGGCTTAGCCTTCAAGATCAGATTAGCCAACAAAACATCACACACATGTCCTCTAGGTTAGATAATAAATCGTACTTGTTCTGCAGGAGGACCTATGGATTGTCATTATAAAAAAAAAAAAAAAAA
>Ga0041059_1000600_pt1 | contig 27876 bp, 29 predicted proteins | sample AraColnosormetaG_FD_56232 | JGI IMG/M metagenome (GOLD analysis project Ga0041059, IMG submission 56232) | Arabidopsis roots microbial communities from North Carolina, USA - Col MF nosort | ecosystem: Host-associated > Plants > Roots > Unclassified | place: USA: North Carolina | collected... | reverse complement strand
AAAAAAAAACGAACAACAATACTTTTATAAATAAACGTTGGACATACAACACCATGATGATATTAATATCATGTACGAGATGGACACACATTAATTAAGATAAATAAAAGGAGGATGTGATGATGATTAAGCATCGATCCATCATTCCTGGTTTTGGAGGATGTGGTCGTCCATGTGAGCAATCATCTGTTCCACGAACTTCATGAATTCGATGGGCTCTGGGGAGTCTTCGGTGCGTTTCTCCCAGACCATAGTAATTTTGCAGACGCAGCCATCTTTGGACTCGGGGATGAAATGTAACGTCGTGACATAAACCTTGAGGACCTCCATGACGTGACCATCGAGTCCATTGATCGTCACCGCCATATTCTCGTCGTCCATCTCTATCCTCTCCTTCAATACTTCCTCTTTCCCATCTTCACCACACACGCAAACACCACAAGATTGTATACTAATCAACATACACATTTATATCTAACCATAACCAAACCCTACTTTTCCATGTTAAAACAAATAACTTGTAAGGGAAACTCATGAATATCACATATAGCTAGGTGTACCCTTTAAGTCATTTGTATCATTATATAAAGAGAAAAAGAGTATAAATACGAACCACGAGTGTAGTTCCAGATTTTGATGGTGCCGTGAGAGTCCCAATCGCCGTCATGGACGGTGACACCTTGGATGAGGTGGCCGATAGCTTCAGGGACGAGGTGGTTCTCGCTCCTCCACCTCTTATAGTGTTTCTCCGCCGATCCCTTAAGAGGCACATCCGTCACGTATGTTCCCGACATCGCCATTGATGAATCAATTAGCTTTGGATTGTTTTTTGTGTGTGTGTGCGCGCGCGCGCTTTGACTTTTGAGTGCTTTTATTCCTGTTTTCTGATGCAAATACTATGATCTCTCCCTTCCTTTATATAGACAAGCTCAACACCAAGCTACGTTAACAAGGAAACTATTACCAAAATTTTTATACGGCTTTTAAATTGTTGACGGTTCATATATTATAAACAATTATAGTCACGTATTGATATATATATATATGCTATATGATCATGTGTTCAGTTAGCTAAATTAATCAGTTAATATGTTGATTGTTATAATTTTCATCCTTAGAAATTCGTTATAGAATTTTTTTTACTAGTACCCTTTAGATGGAAAAATTTACACCCTTAGAAATGATTAGCTAATATTCTAATATTAATGCAATCATTTCACACCATATATCAAATTGTGGATTATTCAACATGCTTAGAAAAATAATTGCGTATATTCTTGTCTCTCACAATATCACTAAATTTGTATTTTTAATGAACCGCGAATACTAGTTATACAATATAAAAACAGATGCCAGCCATTTGCTGACTCACACAAATTTTTCAAAAAGATTAGTCAATTGAGTAATGTCGTATATCAATCGAAAAAGAGATTTTAGAAAAAAAAGTAAGTTGAGAATGTTAAAAATCATTCAATATAATATATATATATATATATATATATATGTCATATTTAGATTAAATAGGACTCAATCATTACATTATAAGTCAACATCATAATTAGTTTTAAAGTTGAAATAACCATATATACTAAGACCAGAAATATATGTTCAAAGTTAAATATTTGAAATAATTAAACTAAGTCCTTCTTTCAAGTTAAACTAAGATCAATAATAGAGGGGTATCTCGATACTGAATTATTGATGATCTCATGTAAGATCTTTTGACATTGAATTCGGAAATTAATAATGGCACATGCATTCGGATGATATAACTTTTTTAAGTAAACATTGAAATAATAAACAACTTCAAACGTTCAGATGTAAAAAACAATAAAAATAAAAAAAAAACAAAAAAACAATACAAAGGCCCAATTGTTAAAGGCAAAGGCCCAAGCTCATCATAAAACAGGTAACACTAAACCGGGTTTTTTTCAGAACCCCGAAATAGTTGTGGTTAAGGCTTAACCACACTATAAGTCTATAACCACCATCGACGGCGAGGTTAATGACCACTTACGTAAGCAGACTAGCAGAGTCACGAAGATGTATACTCATTCAAATGTGAGCATGATGGCAGTGACACAAAAGTAGCGAGAGATACTAAACAAGGATTGATTAGCATTTAGTCCCCCTCCTTCCCTAATAAGATATGGTTCAGAACAAAAGCATGCAAAAGCGTCAAGGTGCACAATAAAGAGTCTCAATTGCGTACCAATCATATTCCAATTCATAGCCCTTCTTCAATAGAACTTATAGAGCTATGTAATCTGGCATGCCAACTGTGGAATAAGCATGTAGGTTCATGTGTTAATCAAGCGCATACAAAGCGAGAGTGGCCATTTTTAACAAGACGAATATTATTCAAGATCTTATTACTAAACATGGTTCTAGCTTCTAGGCCTTGTTTTCGTAGGAAACTAAAATGACAGACAGTAAAAAACATTGGACTCACCACATTCACTTGGAAGAACCATAAGAAAGATAATATTTAAAATGAAATGTAAACAAGATTAAACCAAAAAGGAACCAATCAATGTACAAATTTTTTTGGCAGCTCTCTTCTCCCCTATGATCTACATTTATTTATGGGCAAACCCAACACTAGACCACCAACTATACAAAACTCAAAAAACTTTTCAAACTGCAAAACACAAATGAACATCCAAATGCTATCCTCTCCGCCCAGAAACAAACGTGGGAACTAATCTCAGTTTCTCGTGTTAGATACATCAGCTTCAATGTGTTAAAAAATCTCCCCCAAGAAGAATGCTTGGGAAGTCCTCTCTGTCTCGCTCTCGCTCTGTTTGGATGCGGATGTGGCCAAAGAATTGAAAGAATTAGCAACACATGTAAATAAAAGAATGCACAAGAAGAATCCAGTAAAAGAATGTGTCAGGTGGCTGATGCTGTTGTTTTGTTCTTCCGGCACATACAATCAGGACAAGGGAATATGTAAATGGAGTCACTTGATCGTTTCAGCTCAAACCCCTTGGAGTCACTATGGGACCTCATACTTAGCATTTGCCGTTTAAAACTTTTCCATCTGCCGTAATATCAGAAACAACCATTGAGGGATCAACCAGATATTATTAACCAAAAAAGCATGTTTGTAGGTGGAAGAGGTTAGAGTTCTTACCCCAACTTGGGATTGTCAAAGAGTACGGCTAACTTTCGCTTGTCTGGCTGAATCGTCTTTGAATGTCCTCCAAACAAATACCTCCGATGCCCCATGAGGAAATGAGGGAAGTTTCCACCTTGTGTTGTCACAAATACCTCACTGTGGAGACACACCGTGTAATCTATTGCAGCCATTCTCGAGGAGAAGTTCTAAACACAGACACATAAGTTTACAAGTCAGAAAGGACTCATCCTGGATGAACAAACAGTGGAAAATCGTAGAAACCTTAAAAGGAGCCAGGTCTTCCTCAGAAGCAAGCATCTCCTTTGTCTGTAGATTAGGGAACATCTCGAGTAGTGGGGCCATAGTTCTATTTGCGCTATATATCGGGCCAGCGGCAAGGAATATATATGTACTTTTGTTGAAGCCCATTCCTCTAAGCATCAAACCGACCTGATAGGTTTACAAGAACGAAAATTGAACCAATATCAGCAAGTTAATCTACTCACATGCTCAAGGGTTTGCACAACTACTCTGATTATTCCACAGCAGTGTCCATGGATAAATAATATACAACAATATTCTCGTAACACTAATACTTAATATAGACCACAATCGTGGATAAGTAGAGTAATGTCCAGGTTCTAAAGTATTTATGCTTACCTCTAAAGGAGTTAAAGGGCATTTCCCATTGAGCCTGTTAGCTCCTGGTCGTATCACACGGCCCGGTTTTGTGAACTTCCCTTTCCATCCTCGTTCTCTAGCGGCAATCATGTCTTGTTTTTCTTGGTCTCCACCATCAAATACACAACAAGAGAACGCAACCATATCCTGCAACATGTTCTTATAGTGTATTATATCTCTCACCTTAGATACAGATCTGTTTTCAGAATAATCAGCCATGATAAAGGGACAAGTGAAAGATTCCTGATGCGTTTCTTCTTTACAGGTTACAAACCTCTTCAAAACGAAGATGCACAGAAACGTATTTCCCGGCGTTGTTTGCACTAAGACCCTTCATTTTGTTCACCAATGTTTCTCCTTGGGTCAGTATGGGTTTTGAAAATCGCAAGGCTACATTATTCGCCAAACATCTAAATCTCTGGACAGCTCGAGGAGCATCAAACGAAAGTCTATTTGCAAATGGGGAAATTCTTATAACCCTGTGCCGTCAAAAGACAACAAACAATTCAAAATCAGTGTAGTATAACAGAATAAAGAGCCCCTTACACAAAAACAAGACAGCTTATTATGGAAACTAAAGTTTATTAGTTAGCAAAAGAGGTGTGACTCACTTTTCTTCAAGCAGCTTTGGCAGGACTGAGTCCCGGTAATAGGAGGTGGGTGCCCATGCTTTAACTCTGAAGTTGTAGACATTTGTCAAGTTATAGTCAAAACGCTCCATCAAGTATTCAGGAACTGTATCGACCACCCGCACATCATTTGCTAAGGTATCGATAAAGTACTCTTCATCATAGATGTCCCCAAATTTACTGCAAGGAAAACCTTTTTTCAGAAAGTAGTTGAAACAGGGATGGCTTTGCTTAAATTTATAACACCAGGAGAAGATAAGAAAACAAATATCCGAAACCTCGGATCTTTCCATATGCTGTGATAGTGAAAGTTGGGAATTACAAGGGTCGCATTAAGGTAGCCTGCCACAGCAACCGCATTGCATATCTAAGTAAAACATGGAATAGACAAGTCAACAGCTTCACCTTTGACAAGTTTGCCAGACAATAGCAAGAAAGGCTTGTGTGAAAAAAATCAATTTGATGTAAGATGATTAACCTACCGAAGTCCGCTGCTGATTCAAGCCTCCATTTGCCTCAATAAATATGAAACCATTTGACACAGGTAAAACTACAATTGTTAACACAAACAACAACAAGAAAGCCTAATTGATTCAACTTATTACTTAGGACAAAGAACACTAACGAAGAAACTAGGAGAACAATGTAAAATACCTCCAGTAGACATGTTCACACATGGCTTCCATTCTACACCTTTATAGGAACGCTTCCAAATTGTTGATATCTTAAATGAATACAATTGCATTGACGATACATGACAAATGGGAACAAGAAAAGAACAGAGATCAATCTATGTTCAACATTGTTATACGTTCTCCTAGATATTATACTCTAATTGGATCAATCTATGTTCGACAATGGCCACATTCTCAAAACGATATCACAAGCGGGATAAAACGGAGGCAAACCTCACCGCATCAGCCGTGGTATTATCGGCTTCAATCTCGCCGCGAAGCCTAGCGTAAACCTGAGGGCTCCGGTAGACGGATCCCGGAGCAGGACGGCGGTGGATAATGGGAGAGGCATCAAACGACGCCGCGTGTAGGTGAAAAAGCATACAGGAGATGTAGATGATAGGAGCGAAAAGGAGAATTCCCTGACGCCGGAGAAGAACAGATAAAATGATCCATGAGAGACGGTGAGCGACGTTCCGACTTTGCTGTTGCCCGGAGACAGAGGAGGATTTCGACCGGCTCCGGCAGAGATGAGGAGATGTTGGCGGAGAAGGAGTAGTGTGATCGCTTCCCGGAAGCCGATTTTGAATCGACAGATCTCTCTCCACCTGGGAAATCATTGTTTCCCTGCTCTCTCTCTCTCTTCTCAATGCGCTACGCCATTAACGATATAATGCATTGCTTGTAACAATGGCAGGTGGCAAACGCCGATTGAACGGATTTATCCCGGCGGCGAAACTGTGAGTGAAGTAAGCAAAAGAGAGAGAAATTTTATTTATGTTATGTATGTATGCGCTCGTGCGGTGGAAGCATGATCGATTAATCACATGTACTTGAGTATTTATTTGGCTTTTCTTATGTGTTATAGTTCTTTAGTCTTTTTCTTTCTTCAATTCTTTGATTTCAGTTTCTATGGAAAACTATTGTTAAACGTGAGAATTCAATGCATCGGTTTCTACGTATGGTCTAATTTGTATTGGCAGAGAGACTTGTCCAAAAATAGCAATGAGTTTCATACACATTTTTCAGTTTTTGGTTAGAAAGATGAAATATTTTCAATCAACCAACCTATACTAAATTTGAAGGTGCGACAAGACAATATACTACAGTTGTCTTATCATCCAAACGAGTGGGTTAAACAACTGAAAATCCAAAATTAGTAGTTTTCCAACCATTGTGAAAAGGAAATCAAAAGACACAACTTTCAGAATGCATAGACATGGACCTACTTCTCGACCTGATTCAGTTGTCAATATGTGAAGAAGGAGATGCTATATAAAAAAAGCCATGCGGCCAAATGAGCTTATTTCTTTTGTTATAGCATGATCATGAATAAGCAAAGTCAACTAAGCTATCGTCTACATTGGCTATTGAAGTTGCTGCCTAAACGTAAACGAAAAGCATCCACAGATTACGGAAAAGCACAAAATGAGAAGATGCAACACTTGGGTTATCCATGTGATTGATGCCCATTTGTAAAAATTCAAAGACAGGTTCATAAAGGTAGATTCAATGATAAACGACAACAAAGTCCAACCACATCTTCAAGATAAACTAATTTATAAATGACTTCTCCTCATAACACAAACACCAACATGAACCCTCGTGGTTAAGTTGGCAAGCTTAGCCTTTTCAATCCTCGTGCAAAGTTCCCAAAACATCCTCGTCCCGGAAGAGATGGTACCTGCGTCCATCACACAAACACAAAAGTTACTCACTTTGAGTCAAATTCTTCTTCATTTGTAATTTCTTATTCGTTTCTAAAATCAACCCACCAATCAATATGTAAATCTGGTGTTCAAATTGGCATTATTAAACATTGATCAAAATGTTTTTAAATCCTCTGTTACAAAATTTTCAATATCTTCACAGTCTTACAAGTAATTCCCTTAGTTCCATCCATTAATCTAATTAATGGATAATGATTCCTGAACATGATTAGCTAAACATAAAGGTTCAATTAGATCAGATCAGAATTTTATCAGAATATTAGGGCAATAATAAGAAAGAAGCGGGTTTAACTTACTCGTTCTCGCCGAGCTTGACCTGTGTACCACCGTACTCTGGAAGAAGAACAGTGTCGCCTTCCTTCACAGAGACCGGAATCAATTTCCCGTCCTTATCCCTTGATCCAGGTCCAACAGCTATCACCTTGCCTGAGTTCAGCTGCAATCACCCAAAAATATGTTTATTTTTCAGATCTAAGAGGCGAAAATCAGAAGAATCAAATCGTGAAATCAAAGCTCTTTTACCTTGGAGGATTTCTCAGGTAGGAGAATGCCGCTTTCGGTTTTAGCGGGCTGGATGACTCTCTGCACCAAGATGCGGTTGAACGTTGGGATCAGACGCTTCATCATTTCTCAATTCTTCTTCTCTCTCAGTTGATGAATCGGAATTTTCTAGGGTTTCTGAGTTTTTAATTTGGGGCAGAGACACATAAGACGGAAGGTTCTAGATCGTAGGGTTTAGCGCGACAGAAAAAGGCCAAGGGTTTTGGGATTGTTTGGGCCTATAATATCATACTATTTCTTTAATGGGCCTCACTCATTAAAAAAAACCAGTCGCATTTGTGTTTGTCTAAATAAATTCTTGGAAGTGTTGTATGACCTTGCAGCTCAAATGGTTAGTTCCTTCCATGATTCTCTTTGCCAAGTTTTTCAAACTCCATGTACAATCCCATTTCATATACCACATCCAGAATGAGATGTTTATTTTCGGCAGATTTTTCGTGGAATGAAATCTTGACCTTTCTTTTATCAAACGTCTCTGCTGATGATGGAAAGCTTCTTGCTCTGTCAGTTTTCCCCATTTCTTTCAAGGTGGTAACCAAAGTTTTTCCCCGGATTGTTGCTTTGCTATGCTATATGTTTATTACATTGTGCCTCTGCGGGAATTACATGCTCTTAATTTTCAGAGTACAAATCTGAATAATCCATGTAAGCCAATGGTACGGTTCCGGACTTATACAAACACCATACAAATGTTCCAAGATACCAGGATTCGAATTTGCTATAACAAGATTAGGCACAAAGCTGAAACAAAGAGAGCTGGCGCCACTAGCCACTTCCATCGAGTTGGCCTTGAGATAGAAGGTGAGCCATGTATTGCTGCATTCACAATAAAATGAGCTCAATTCTTGGTTCTAACCCCACATGATTCGACAAACATTTCTATCAATGGCACCACAAAGTCAGTACCATCAAGATTCTAGACTTATGGAAACTGACCTTTACAACACTAAAATATCCGCACCACAGAGATTATCATAAAGAGATTGAAGAAACTTACGGAGTGGTAAACGTATGGAGATTTTCCCTGGCGATCAAAATGCTTAGCCATTATGCAGAATTCAACAGGACCCCAATCTTCAGATTCATAGCAATTCCCAAGCGCCGCTTTGTACAGCTTTACTCCAATAAACCCCAATCATCAGTTCCACACAGAACTAATCAACTATATAAACTGTAAACGACAACTCAAAATTGTCATCAAGGACAAACCTTAGCTGTGTCGGTCAAAAGTTCGGTGCCAGCAGGGTAAGATGCATAAAACTGATCTCCCCTGGAATATCCTGCTCTTGTTCTACACAACATTCGAATCAGTAACATTAAATCAAATTAAACCTGAAGCAGAAACCAAGAGAAGAACCCAGAAATTGAAATCATCTGCGAATTCCGATATTGAAAAGAAAGAACAACCAAAAGAAGCAAACTGAGATCGGACGAAAGACATTACGTGTTGTTTGTATAGAAGAATGTGAGGGCAGCAGTGAAGCAGTAGAATCCGGCGTAAGAGACAGCCCGTCGTAGCTTCTGGATCTTTATAACCTCTGAGCAAACATCCAAGATCATCATCTTCACACCTTCGGAAACTCTTTCAGGTATTATATCGAACACCTTGTGATCACTTTACCAAACAGAGATGACGAGTAGAAGAAGCATCTCACGAAATTTGCAATTGACAAATTGTAAACGCTTTGTATTGTCCAACTTTTTATGGGCCTATCTGACCTTTTTCTCTTTTCGGCCCAATAAAACTTTTAGATTTTATTTCTTTTGGCAACAATAAATTTAAAATAATATACATTATGGAAAATCATCTACAAACAAAAACCTTTAAATTAAAAAACTCACATGTTAATGCAATTAGGTTAGTAAGCAAGCACGTCTTGACAAAAATGTTATTGTTACACATTTAAAAATTCACATGTTATACAAGACAAAACATAAACGTAATGTTTTGCAGTCAAATAATGAAATAAATGAAATAATACAAAGGGATCTTTATGTAAAGGCGTCACCAATTAGTGGAAATAATGGAGCAAGCCACTACACTCTTCATATTGCTTTCCACTCTCCTCCTCGCCGTCTCCGTTGAGTCTCCTCAGCCACCGCTATTTCCCGATGAAGCTCTCCCCACTAAATCTGGCTACCTCCCGGTTAAACCCGCACCCGGCTCGTCCATGTTCTATGCCTTCTACGAAGCCCAAGAGCCAACCACACCTCTTCCTGACACTCCGCTCCTCGTTTGGCTCCAAGGTGGGCCAGGCTGCTCTTCAATGATTGGCAACTTTTACGAGCTCGGTCCCTGGCGTGTAGTTTCACGCGCCACAGACCTCGAGCGCAACCCCGGCGCATGGAACCGTCTATTCGGACTACTTTTTGTGGATAACCCAATAGGAGTCGGATTCAGCATCGCAGCCTCACAACAAGACATACCCACAAATCAGAGACAGGTCGCTGAGCATCTTTACGCCGCTCTCGTGGAGTTCCTTGAACAAAACCCAAGCTTCGAAAACCGACCGGTTTACTTCACTGGAGAGAGCTACGCCGGGAAGTACGTTCCAGCCATTGGATACTATATCCTTAAAGAGAAACCCAATGGGAAAGTGAATCTAAAGGGGCTAGCCATTGGAAACGGGCTGACCGACCCGGTGACCCAGGTTCAAACCCATGCGGTCAACGTCTACTACTCGGGTCTGGTCAACGCAAAACAGAGAGTTGAACTGCAAAAAGCGCAGGAGATATCTGTAGCTCTCGTGAAGTCCCAGAAATGGCGTGAAGCAGCAGACGCGAGGACCGAACTGTTGACGCTACTAAGTAACATGACAGGACTCGCGACGCTCTACAACACGGCACGGGCGATTCCATACAGAACAGACCTCGTGGTGGACCTCTTGAACCAGAGAGAAGCAAAACGTGTTTTGGGAGTGAGTGAAACGGTTCGTTTTGAGGAATGTAGTGATGAAGTAGAAGATGTGTTGCGGGCAGACGTGATGAAGAGCGTAAAGTTCATGGTGGAGTACGCATTGGAGAGGACTCAAGTCTTGCTGTATCAAGGTATGCTTGATCTAAGAGACGGCGTCGTTTCGACGGAGGAGTGGATGAAGACTATGAACTGGTCAGGATTGGGAATGTTCTCGACGGCGGAGAGGCGTGTGTGGAAGGATGAAGACGGTGTGGTCGCTGGTTATGTTCAGAGATGGGGGAATTTGTGCCACGTGGCGGTTACAGGAGCTGGTCATTTTGTTCCGACAGATAAAGCTGTGAATTCAAGGGATATGATTGAAGGTTGGGTTTTGGGGAAAGGATTGTTCGGTGGTAAAGATGTGAAGCAGACAACTTCGTCGAGCTTATACCATTCAATCTAAATATTGTGTACTTGTACTTAGTTCTGTAAGATTCAATTCAGATTCTAATTGTACTCTGGATTTAGATTTGTTACGTCATGTTCACAAGTTCATTTTAGTACGAATTGGTAACTTTTGCTACTTAGTTTATCATTTGCCTGTTCCTGAAGTCTTAAACTTTCTCAAAAAAGTTAGCATACAGTATACACTTAAGGATTGATTCAGATAAACTGTTTTGGTAAGAATAAGGAGATTTGAAGCATAAACTAAAGAATTTTTAAAAACATGTAATGGCGATTGGAGGCGGGATTGTGAATGAGATTCAAAGTGATTTGAGTATAAAAAATACACAAAACACAGAGAAAGCACAAAGAAACCCGTACTATGAAGCCATTTTGGTATTAGGGAAAGAAGAGCAAGGGCACCCCGTAGAAAACCTACAGGTATTTCAGAGCTATTTATCAAAATCTCTCCCCTGTTTTTTGCCTCTTTCCCGATTCAATTTTCTCGGAAAAACATTCGCGGAAAACAGAAAGAAAACTACTAATCATATGAAAATCAATCTTTCGCCTAATTGTTGAGAGAATGATATTCAGAACATCGAAAAATTGAAACAAAATTCATTGGAACCCTAATGACGGCTCCTGCTAAAACCTGTGAAACTCGCAACTTTATAGTGCGAAATTAGGAGAGTTAGGGCGGACGATAATCCTTTTAGTTGGGCCGAGAAAAAATTGGGTTCAGAGTTAGGTAACTATTAAGCCCATTGGGCTACTGTGTATAATCTATGTCCATCGTTTGACCTCACCATTGTTAGAACAAACAAAAAAAATAGACATCACTTCACCATTATTTCTTAAATTAATGTTAAGTATGAGAGTACCCCATGATTCCTTAATTAATCATATGGATTGATTCGTACGTTTTTTGGATGTAAACAAAGGAGAGGTCAATGTACATATAATTATTGGTTGATAAATTATGAGGATAGTACGTTAATGGGATTGACATTTAATGATATCTCCAATTTAACACCGATCCATCTTTTTCATCGGAGCTTCATGTTTGATGTTTTTTTATTTGGCCGTGTCGACAAATTTGTAAAAGACGTGTAAAGCTGAAATTGAGAAGAAACAAAAGTGAAATTGTAAGGAAACGTGATCGATGGTGACCCCATCAATATTACGATAAGGTAACGCGCTAAAGCAGCCTTAGCCGTTTTTATTAAATATTATCCAAATATAACTTATAAATAATCCCACCAATTGTGTCTCCTAAGCAACAGAAAATGGAAATGATACTGATCTCGTCATCGACACTCAGGTTCCATCCATTGAGGACATCACAAAGAATCGCCACCGGAACCAATAGAAGACGAACCACCACCGTGTGTGCAGACTACTACAGAGGAGGAAGAACGGTGGACGAGAACATGGTGGTCCTTAGGAAACGAATCCATGAGATGAAGATGGTTGAACGCAACTTTGAACCTCCTTCTCATTGGATGCAATGGGAGAAACGTTTCTACTGCAACTACGACGCTACTATATGTGATGCACTCACTCTTCTCCAAACTTTTCTCATGAACTCTCGTCCCAGCGTCGCGTTTGGAACGTGTCTTCTTCTCCTCGTCAGCGTTCCCGTCTCCTCCGCCGTTTTTGCTTTTCGCATCCTTGATCTAGCTCTTTGGCTTTTGGACGCCGTTCACGTAGTATGATCCGTAAATATCTTTGTTATTTTATCTAGAAACTATCTTTGTTATTTTATGTCGAAATTAAGGTAATTTTCCAAAACTAAAATGGAATTATTTATTATCAACAAATACCTTGAGAAATTCTATAATGATTTTGTTTAAAGAATCCTAATTTCATCTTTTTTGGAAAAATAAAAATAAAAAAAATCCGTACTTCATATGATTTAGGAAAAAAAAGTAATCAGTGTGAAGTAGTAGAAGAAAATCCTTGCTTCATATGACTAGAGATCCGTTGATTATTCGGAATACCGGAAAACTAGAGTCTCTCAGATCTGTTGATTTCTCAATACAAGAAACGAAAAAACGTGAAGAATTCGTTGATTCTCTGCGAATACCGAATCCTACGTCTTCTTATAATCGTTGAAATCTTTCAAGATCTACCGAAAAGAGAAGAGTATTCTAAAAACTCTTTAATTTAATTAATCAATTAACTGAATACAAAAGAATGTATAAACGGCTTATTTATAATAAAACCCAAAAATCAAAATAAACAGTAAAATAATCATATAATTATCTAAAATATAAATAATAAATAATATGGAGGATAATGATTGAAGATATTTGAAAATTATCCTAGTTACGCGCTGCAGTGTATATAAACTCTCAATGGATAGTTATCAAAAGAGTATGTAGCAAATAGAAAAGAGACGAGACAATTCAATGGACGTAACGTTACCTCATCATGTGGTAGAAGATATTCTTGAACGACTTCCTGTAAAAACACTCCGTAAATTCAAATGCGTTTGTAGCACATGGAGATCCACTATAGACTCACAACGTTTCAAGGATAGACATATGATTCATGGACAACTACTCGAAGATCCCGATATCCTCCTTCTCGGGCGTTGGGATCCTCCCAGTCTATCCAAAAACGCTTCTCTAATGACATTGACGTTTGACTCATCGACCATGCCGTTTTCTTTCAAGATTCAAACTATACCCGGAAAAGCCAACTTTTACAAAGTCACTCAAAGTCACTCAAAGTCACTCAAAGTTGTGACGGTCTATGATTCGAACATGGAGGCTACTGGTTTAGTGCTATATGATATGACTCAATCAGAAAGAACATTTGCTAACTTTTGTTTATCATTCAAAAACAGAGAGACACCCACTGCTTATTTCCCAAGCTTAATCACTATTTAACTTTGACATAGTTAATTGATAGTCTTTGTATTTTTTTTTTAAAGTTATACCTTCTGTTTTTTTGTTTTTTCATAGATGAGAGAGTGAAAAAACAATTTTTGAAGATACTGGTTCAGACTACAATGTCAGTGTTATGGTTTTCGTATCAACAAACTCATTCCACAAAGAAACCCAACCAAAACCAGTTATGAAGCTTTTTATGTATTAAAGTGGCCAACAGACTAAAAAGCCGTCGATATAGAAACTGCAGAAGAAGATGGTAACAATAATGAAAGGCGAGAGATTCAATAGGACTTCACAAAGGAGCTATTTTGGTATAACATATAGATTGAATTTTCCAAAAATTTGAAGAGAAGAATCTATACAATCCGTAAGAGGAGAAGAGGAAAGGGACCTGAAGCAGGCGACTTTGGCATCTCAACCTCAACGTCTTTGTATCTGTTGTCTGTAAGTTACAACAAAAACAAAGCTCAGTTTCAGAATGTTAAACCATGTGAGCTTTTTCTTTTTAAGTTAACTCATCTCTCCTTTTCCCTTTCACTTTCAGTGTTACTGAATGTGTTCATAACCATATAATTACTATTATATCTCTTTAAATAGTGCGGATTGTAATTATACTTCCGGTTCTTCTGCTGCGTCCTCCAGTAGCAGGCTAGTGCCCCAAATGCGCAGCTTGCAAGTGCTATGGCCAATGCAGCTCCCACTGGCACAACCAGAGCATTGGTCGGTACTGCCATCTCTTCTGCAGCTGCAATAACCTCCTCCTTGCTCACACTCTCACCATTTTTCTTGTAAACAGACACCAGTTTCTGTCCATAGTACTTCTTCAAGAACTTGTAGACTTGATCATGATCCCAGTCAATGTTTTTCTCGGTGCTCGAAAGATAACACGACGGGCAAAGCTGCTTTGGTGGCCATATCATCTTTGGGAACTTGGGGTCTCCTGTTCCCAGAGAATCTTCGTCCTTCTTGAGTCTCTCATTGACCTTATTGTGTGTGCTCCACAGCCACAGCGCAATATCACGTGCCTTTTTAAATGGAGTTTTGACGCTGTTAGTGAAACACATAAGCTGTTAGATGTGATAATCGAGCTTGTTAGCCAACCCCCAGATATGTCTTTACCTTAAGCACATGTCGTGAAAATGCCGACGGCAATCATCACACATGAAGAAGTTGTTGATGAAATCACAAATGGCCGTGAATGCAAACTGACTTTCTCCATCCTCAATCCTCACGGAAAGTGAATGCATCAAAACCCATAATCCGCAGCTGCAGCCAAAATATTTTGATAAGAGTTCAGGAGCTTCTGCTTGAATTATATGATATATGACAACAGATTAATTTTGCAGAAGACTACCTGAATCCCCTCGTTTCGTTTTTGCTGCCACGGCAAAACCTCTGCCAAAGTATGATTACGTACAGAAAGCAGGAGAATCAGATTTCTGTGTTTAAGCACACGAAAAAAGAAAGTGGTTGGTTGGGTGGCACTCACGTAGTATCCACGCGGAACATCCTTTCCACATATATGGAAGTTTCGAAGGGAATCTTTCGCTCCAGATTCCTGGTCATACGAGCATTCGCCTGACGGGCATATATCATCAAAATTCACAAGAATTTCAGCACTTCCGGTACGGCACCTATAGAAATTTTCAGCTTTTGATTAGCATGAGAGAAAAGAGTGAGCAGCAGATCGTAAATGGAAATATGAAGATGAGATACTACCTTCTTGATGGATGATGTGCCACTAAAAGCTGCAGAAACCTAATAAACGAAGCACTGGTTTCAGATGACTTGATTGCCTGTTGCCATGAAAACTATTCATAAACAAGGCTAAAAGGGATTTGGCTGCTTAGAACAATAAAGCAAAAACTCTTCTCTACCTTATGTGCCAAAATGATATCAAAAGCTTCTTCAGTTGCCTCCTCAATGTCAAATATGGCCTGAGAAATCTGCAATAATCAACAACCAGAACTATTTAGTGCGTTGGAATTAAAACAAATGCTTCCACAATGACAAAGTGGGGGCAGAACACACTATGAGAGACCTGTTCCTGGTCAGATATATTTGACAGAAGATTTCCTAATTTCTGATCATCTAAGCCGTAAGAGCTGCACAACATTAACAAGAAAACAGATTTATATTAGTATACAGTATTACCCAACTGAATAAGTTACAGGGGTTTTCATATTAGCCAACATAAAGAGAAACAGATTGCTGAATTCTATAAACATGACTTTTAACTTAAATGGTAGATATGACATTCCAGTGCGTACATACCTGCCTATCTGCTTGTTGATCCAGTTCAACAAAAGATCAGCAGTGCGCCATTCATTGACTACGCTTATCTCATTTTTCTCTTGTTTAGGTCCCCAGCTGCCACCAACGAACCTTTTAGGAGGAGCCCAAAAGAGCATTGGATAATGATTGATAGAGAACTTGTCACAAAGCTTTACATTCATCTGTGCTGCCAGAAAAGTCACAATAACAATTAGAAAGAAAAAAAACTATACACAACCTCATAAGATACAGTTTTCAAGCCCCACGCTCTGACTCACACGATCCACATGAAGTAAGAGAAAAAAGAGAAAGGAAGGTCAAGATACACGTTCATCTATATAAATAAAAAAGATGGTGCAAGTACCTTTATCGCACAATCAACTCTGGTCATCAAAACGACACCAGGATATACTGCGTCTGCTCCATTGAATAGCCTTGCAACTTTTTCATAATGTGGCTGCAGCAGAGTCACCCATTGGATATAAACAACATTGACAAGAGTAAGCATTGAATAATAAGACATTGAATGGCGTTGTTACCTTGTAGTTTCTACATGCAGGGCACCTTGAGCCAAACAAAAATTATGGGTCAATGTCAGTATACAAGCCTTTCGCATTTATATATAAAGTTAAGTTATTTCCGGATAAATCTCAGAGAATTGGATAACGTAAAGTCAGGTTCGAATATGAAGAACACTTGCAAACAAATTCCGTGTAAGATCCAGTGCTTAAAAGCCTAAAGTTTGAATTTTTTTCAGATTTTTTACGAGAGAGAGAGAGAATGAGAAAACTGACCAGTGAGCGAAGAACTCTAAAACGGCATATTTGGCGGGGGAATCTTGGAAAACTGAATCAAAGTTGGTAGCGTTCAATTCGATAGCGTTGTCTTTCTGATCGGCGACGTTACTGCCGATGTCCCGGAGAATCGAGCGCGATCCCGGTGAAAACGACGCCGCAGCTTCAAGGCTCAGCAGACCCAACAACAAGAACAAGTGTATCAAAGACATTAAATCGAATAAAGCATACAAATTTTGAAGCTTGATCCGGATGAGAGGGAAGATCTAAGAGCAAAAAGAGCTTCCCTCCTTCCGTTGAGAAACAAAGGTCTCTGGTGTTTATTACGACGTCGTAACGCCTTTGACCGGCGTCGATACTTTGTTCTCCTCCGACAACTTTCATACTGGGCTTTATTATAACGTTATAGGCCCATTACTAATCTCCATTTGATGTTTGTGTTTGTTTCCTTTTGACCCGCCCAAAAAGAAAGAATTTGAATGTAGATAAGATAACGCTATCTCTAGTCAATACTCAATAGTCAAATAAAAGTTGGCCATTTTGTTTGGAAATCGGAGGAACAGTTAATGTTATCCAATAGAAAAACTTATGGAGTGGTTTTATTTGAGATGTTTTTGTTTTTCTTTGTTTATAGATAAATTTCGGATTGGATATAAAACACCATCCGTTGGTAGTATTAATTTTACAAAAAAAATTAATCATATATTTATTTTCTTTGTATTCTCTCATCTATGAAGATAACATGAGAAAGTTATAAGAAAATATATATATGAGATAACATGAGAAAGTCTAAAAATGGATTAATTAGAACAGAGAGTCAACAAGTTCATGTCTCCTCCTCACTCTAACCACAAGTCAACACCATTTGTCTTAGTCATGAGGAGACACACATACACACCTCACATTAAGAAAATTTAACACATAGCTTCCTTATACTATTGCCACTTCTCTTGCACTATTCGGTATCAATTGTTTTTAAGTGCCCTTCTTGGTACTGGGGAAAAAATTGACACCAAAAAGTATCGATCATGTGCACATCCTCAACCTCTAATAATAATGTCACTTAAATAAGAATGCAGTAACACAGTCCACGTGCATGAATTCATTTTTCTGATATAGTTTGCATTCGTCTGACATATTTGGTTTCCTGATTTAGATGAATATTAAAATTCAGAACCATTTTAGTATAGTGTTCTCATTTCTCAACTCCTGCCTCGATCTCTATAGACGTTCATGTATGCTTTTTTTTGTTTTCGTTTATCAACTCTCAAAAGGATGAGATATTAACAACCATTCTTAATTTTTGGCAAGTATAACAAACTGAGAGAGAATGTTTAAAAGTCCAATTTTAAGATTCCAATATGCTTAAAAAATTCTTACGCAGCATCTACTATCCGCCGTTAGTTTTAGACCCTTTTATTATGCGGGAATTTCCCAATTGTACCTTTTTTGTTTTTAAAATCACCAATAAGGGGGTGATTTCAATTTTCAACTAATTATTTGGGTGTAATGTTGAATACGAAAAAAAGTTGAGCAATAAGTAATAAAACATGAAATACAAGGGTCAAATTATGCAAAAGAAAACAAAAATAAGAGGTGCTTCAATCTTTTTATTAAAGAGTCCCCTTTTATTGACTGTCCTCTCTCTCTCTCTCTTCTTTCTCTTTGTCATGAACCAGTAATCTTGTTTCTCTTCATCTTCCATTGACGTTTCCTTCTATCCTCGTTGCCTTCATTTTTCACTCGCACGCTAATCTTCGCCTACTTTGTTAGATTTTCGGTTTTGGGTTTTTGTCTTTTGGTCGATTTCCCCTGTTCCCAGAATCTCCGATTAAGCTGCTTCCTTAATCTCTTGTCTGAATATAAACTTTTTCCGGCGTGTAATTTAGATAGGTGGTTAAAATTACGAGTAGTGAGAGGAGTGTTGTTGCTGTTTTGTTTATTCGGTAAAACGAAATCGGAAGTTCTTTGTTGTCGTTTGATTCCTTTTGAGAAAGAGAGATGTTGGGAGCTGGATTTAACTTCACTCAGCTTCAGAGAGCTCAAATTGACGTCTCTTATGGCTGCAGATCGAGTCACACTAAGGATCGTGAGAACGGCTCTGCATTGTTGAAACACCATGTTTCTGAGGCATCGTCAAGTAATGTGGAACGGTTTTTGGATTCGGTGACACCATCTGTTCCGGCTCACTATTTATCTAAGGTTTGCTTCTACATGTCTAGTCAATACCTTTTTCTAAAAAGACAAAAACTTTCAGCTAATTGGTGTGAAATTTATGTGTAGACAATAGTTAGGGAAAGAGGAGGCAGTGATGTTGAGTCTCAAGTTCCTTATTTTCTTCTTGGAGATGTATGGGAATCGTTTGCAGAGTGGAGTGCTTATGGCATTGGAGTTCCTCTCACTTTGAATAACAATAAAGATCGTGTCTTTCAATACTACGTGCCCTCGCTTTCTGGTATTCAAGTATACGCTGATGTTGATGCTTTAACTTCATCTCTTCAAGCAAGGTAAGAACTGTTCAAGCTTACGTGTTCATAACTTGTAGTGGTTTTAGTCTATAAAGCTCAAGTCTTGTCTTTCTCTAAGAAATTTGGGGTGTTCTGTTTATTAATGTGCAGGCGGCAAGGTGAGGAGAGCGAAAGCGATTTTAGGGATTCAAGTAGTGAAGGAAGCAGTAGTGAATCTGAAAGAGGACTCTGTTATTCAAAAGAGCAGATCTCCGCTAGAATGGACAAACTCTCCTTAAGAAAGGAGCATCAAGAAGATTCGTCTAGTGATGATGGCGAGCCTTTAAGCTCTCAAGGTCGTTTGATATTTGAGTATCTTGAACGTGATCTTCCTTACGTCCGTGAACCCTTTGCCGACAAGGTTTAACTATTTTAACTCTATCATTCTATCAAGTCATCAAGGCATATGCAGGAGTTATTAGAAACCAAAAAGATTCAATTATGATGTTAAATGTCTCATATTTTGAAATAAATTTTGCATGAGGCTACACGGAAGTTAGGTATTGAAAGATGTATTTATTCATGTTTTGAGCTTCTTTTGTACTAATTTTACTGTTATTAGATAAGTTGTGACTTTCAAAACAAACAGTTGAAGTAACATCCAAGATTTATTTATGAAAGTAATGCTATTAGTCAAATGCAACAACTCTTCTGTTCGTTCCAAAGCATCCATTAAGGACTATCAACTAACTGTATAAAGTTCAATTACTGTCCAGCGACTTGTTTATTCTTGAATTTGAATACACCACTTATGATCTAAAAAAATGCAATTCCTATAGCTGTCTTATTCAATTGTTACCTTTGCAGATGTCTGACCTTGCCTCTAGATTTCCCGAGCTGAAGACGCTAAGAAGCTGTGATTTGCTTCCTTCAAGCTGGTTTTCTGTGGCATGGTATGAGTTCTTTGTGACATGCGTATGTACTTTGTTCCACATTACCGCATTGTCTCTCTTAGAATCCATTACTCTACTTTTGCAGGTACCCAATTTACAAAATACCCACAGGACCGACACTCAAGGATCTGGATGCTTGTTTCTTGACCTATCATTCCCTTCACACACCCTTTCAAGGTAAGATTGGTGTTGAGCATTGTTGATAGTAAGAAACACAAGTTCTTCGTTCTAACCATGACCACATCATCAGAATTTGTATGTTTCAAATGATCCGAGAGTAACAACTTTTTGAGTAAAGATACATGCACTATCTATCTTTGGCTCTTGCAGGTCCAGGCGTTACAACAGGGTCTATGCATGTGGTGCAGCCAAGGGAAAGTGTTGAGAAGATGGAACTGCCTGTCTTTGGTCTCGCCTCATACAAGTTGAGAGGTTCTGTATGGACAAGCTTTGGTGGCTCGGGCCACCAGCTCGCGAACTCTCTCTTCCAAGCCGCAGATAATTGGCTGAGGTTGCGTCAAGTCAACCATCCTGATTTCATCTTCTTCTGCCGCCGGTAATGATAGATTATACTATGATGACGAAAAATGATATAGGAAGTTATAAAAAGGAACTCTTTATGATTACTGTCTTGAGGAAACCTTACATATAGGATACTGTCAAAAGTTTTTCATTTGGTAGCTTCTGTAAATTCACAGAATGCTAGTTTTCTTATTGTGTGTAAAACTGTTTTTGCAATAAAGGCTAATAGTTGAGAAAAAAGGAGGACTCTATGGTCCTATCTGTGTGTTCGGGTTCTAGTAGTTTTCTCTTGATGGCATTGGAGCAAAGACGAGCCATCATATGGTGGAAGGAAAGCATATCAGACAGCCGCTCCGCCGAAAGTTTGTCCATTGCTCTCTCTTGTTCCTCTTTCATTTTCATCCTTTTCATATACACACATGAGTTCCTCACCGTCGCTCCCATCTGCTTCAGCCTATTCTCTTGTTGCTTGCTTAGAACTGTATTAGCCTGCATGATTCATTCAGCCATGTCAGAAAATCCAATATTGAGTGGCAAAACATAGAGCCTGTATGTATGTAAAACAAACGAATCTCTGACCTCTAGAAACTCAGCTTGGGAGAAGCTTTTGACGAGTGTGGTGGTCTTCCTCTTCATCTCAACCTGTGTTGCGTTTACTTGTTTCTTCTGAAATGCGATCACAGCTTTCACAAACTCCTGATAAACTAAAGCGCAGCCTGGATAATCAAACTCATCAGAGCCTGGAAGCCTCATCCTCTCTGGATGAAACTGCAGACCCATCAAGAACTGACCTTCCTTTGGATCATATCGATTCGGATCATAAAATCCTTCAATCAAACCATCAGGAGCATAAGCCATCGGCACAAAACGTTGAGCCAGTCTCTTCACACCTTGATGGTGATACGAGTTCACCATTATCTCCATCTCCTCGAACAACTTATGTAACGGAGTCTCCTCCACGATTCTAGCCTCGTGTCTGTGCCCATCGTAGTTGTCATAATCTATATGATTTGTCGTTGTCATCGTAGTTCCGAGTTCTTTGTCGATGTCTTGGTAAAGAGTTCCACCTGCGGCAACGTTGAGAATCTGAGAGCCACGACAAATGCCTAAGAAAGGAATGTTTCTTTCGAGACAGAGTCTAGCTAGAGTCAGCTCAATGCTGTCTTTCTCTCGGTCGATGGTCATGTCCTCTGCATGCGCCTTCTTAATCTCCTCCATGTCTTCTGGCGAGAGGTCTGATAATTCATCGTCCGCGTAGAGAGAAGGATCGACATCTTCTCCTTCGCAGAGGAGGACACCATGAATAGGCTCGAAGCTCTGGAGCATAGAATGGATCCCATTGACACGTGGGACAATGACAGGGACGGCACCGGAGGAGACGATGAGATCGAGATGGTATTCTCCTACGAAGTCCACGTACTTGTTCTTGCGGAGAGTCCGACGAGAGACGATGAGAACTCTGGGGAGAATCTTGGACGAGAGATCATTGGCGACAACCATTTTTATGTAATAAATAAATCTCTTCTTCTTGTTTTGTCTTGTTTATGTCTTAATCCTCTCTTTCTTAATTGGATGGTTATGTCTTAGTTCTCGTTCTTTATTTATAGATTGGAATGGAGGCGTCGAGGCGCAGCGTCCACTCAAAGCTGACGCACACTTTTTATTATCTGTATACGTTTTTGGTCAAACCTTTCCTATTGCCTATTGGATGCTGAGATGGACTTCTCTGGATATTCCAAATTATTCCTTCTTTTGATTTGGTTATGTTAAACAAAAAAACGTTTTCTTAGTAATAAATGGATATGGATCAGATTAGGTTCTTAGGAGGATTAGATATGAATGGATGACTCATTGACTTGTAACAATATTAAGCATGCAGAGCATATACTGTATATGTCTTTATTTTATACTATATAAATGCATGTCTTTCTGTATTTGGAGGGTGTTGAATTAATTATGGAAATCACGTCATCCTAATCAGCCACCGGTTCAGTCACTCTTACGTGTAAAAGATAACGTCGTAGACTTTCAACAACTCCGTATGAATGAAAATGTAAGAAAAAAGATCGAGGTTGTCGCCGGAGTTGAGCTCTCTTGTCTTCACAAGGCCTTCGATATCCTACTCATTTTTCGTTTATGCGGATTATGAATTGAAAAGTATGAAAGATAAAATGGCAAATTCACCATCGTAATTACACCACTATATCTTAAAACTGGATGGTTCACAATATCTTCGTATCATGGTAAGACGAGAATCCAGACGTAACATATCGGAGCTCTAGTGATCAGGATTTCACCGAAAAAAGTAGTTCGTGGTTCTTTCTTTATTTCGAATATAATCGTATTCAAAGTTACATTTACCTTTTCTCTTTTGTTTCATTTCCGATTCAAGGCTGACTTGGAAATTATAACAAAGAGTGAAGAAAGAGAGAAGCTAATATTAAAAGGGAAGTACAGCATCGTTTCTTCTTGTGATTCTCAGCCGCTCCACGCTTTCTATGAACTCACTGTCATTTACAAATCACAACACATGTAAACGCTTTATTTCAGTAATCTACAAAGAAAGTATCAAGAGCTTACTTCCATGGAACATCCCCAGCATTTCTCCACAGACCTTCTTCGTCTCTGTAGACCAAACAGAACTCAGACTCCATCTGGAACAACCTCAATCCCGACACACTCTGCATCCCTACAGATTGTAATGAACATCCGGTATAAGCCTACTAGGAACATTACTACTTATAGTACTTACTCATCTTTGAATCCCAAGCTTCCCATGAAAAACTTACCAAACATGTCCTCGAGTTGATGAGCAAGAGTTGAATAGCTTCCATGATCAAGAACACAGACCTTGCGACCTACCACCAAACCATCCATGGTGACCTTTACATAACCCCACTTCCGTCTGTATCCTTCATTACTACAATATCCTTTGCCACATGTCATAACTCATAAGTAAACACCGTCTCAGAGTTGAAAAAATTTACCAAGAAATTAAAGGTAATGGAAATACTAATGGAAACGGCAAAGAAACTCACTTTGGCCAGATGAGTGGTAAATCTCATGTTGTATGGTTCTCAGGCTGAGACCTAAATCGATTACGCCACCAAACTCCGTGGTCTGCGAGTAATATGGATGATACTTGGGAGAATTTGGGAAAACACCGAGTGGGTCTGAGTCCATTGTTGGTTTCTATAACAAATACATATTCAGCACATAACAGATACATAGAAAGGTGAGAATGATGTTGATTTATATCAAGCAGCTAAGGCTAAGAGTGTCAGGAGAGTTAAGAGACATCATTGCAGACAGGGAACAAACAAAAGACAAGAACACATTACCTTCCAGGAAAGGATCAGTTTGTGGTCTTTTTGTTGTTTGTCTGATGCCACTAAGTGCAAGGGATGGGGAGGATCGCTGCAATACATCTGGTCAGCCAACACAAAAACCTGAAATTATCGTGAAGTCAGAATTGTACTATACTAATCACAGCAAGCACATCTCTATCTAGTGAAGTGTCTCAATGTTATCAGAGAGTGTTGACAACTCATTGTCTCAAGTCAAAACCTGTAATCACTCAACATCAAACACGTTACAAAAGAAATAGGTAAGTCGTGCTAGAGAATTCTGTACCATAGAGAATCCAACGAATTAATTTATGGACAAAGAAAGAGAAGAACTAGGTATGGTCTTACATGATGGTGGAGAGACAATATCTTTCATGAAAGAGAGCTCTGTTGTTTAATACTAGACAATTCAGATCTATCATTACATCATGTATCCCACACATTATCTGAGAAGTAGGGCTGTGTCATTAATGGATCTAAGACAGAAAATGTACACATAAATCCATGTCTATACAATTGCTCTCATGGATAACTCAAGTCCTCCAAAAGAAGCAAAGCAGTACAAGAGAACACACCAGTTCTTCTAAAGATAAATGTTCAAATAAAAAGCTCGTTGCCATAACAAAACAAGGGAAATCATCACAGTAGACAAGAGCTTCCAGCATCTCATTCGATGCTTTTCCTAATTTACAGGTGTATGACTTGAAAAAACTGCATCCTAAGCTCATGTACAGTTTGCCCAGATACTAAATGTACGTGTCTTAAACGGAAATGGCATCCTTTTTAACAGGCGCTTCTGAAACACACTTCTTCGACACCACCTTAGTGCGACGTCTACAATCTACATGTGCTATAGCATGCAAGGAACAGAAACTCCCGAAATGTTTCACTTATGCGGAATCATGGTGGCTAAGAAATTCAGTTATGCAAGGATAGACTTGCTCCACTGCCTGCAGTAAGTTGTCAGAGAAACGATTAACAAACGAAACAAGCATGCACATGATACAGCATTGAACAAAGTTCCAACATAGGAGGAGACCTAGAAATGACTGGGGAACAAACATACCAGTCGTCCTCCAACCAAATCATAGTGTGCATAATGTGGTCCATCTGGTTCTCCAAGTAACTTATAAGTGACCAAGTTCTCCGGAAACAGCTTAACAGTGTCTGCCATATTCACAAGCATTTGTAATTAGTCATAATGGTGAAAATGCATGTGTGAGTAGCTTAAAAATTTATTTGGTGTGTGTGGAAAGTATCACAAAAGTTAATCCATCTACGCCTTATACAGCCTCTCATAACTCGAAAGAATTCAGTAACAGCAATGTAGAATTTAAAATGAAATGCATATCTGGGTAAATGAATGGTTTCATGTATATGCTAGAGTCATCTATGCAGAATTTCATAATAAACATTATGTTAGTATACCTTCCACAGCCGCAGGGGGGCAGATCAAGTCCCGATCACCTGCAAGAGCTAAGACAGGGACACTGGTTCTGGGAAGATGATCCTTATAGTAAAATTTACCACTACGATCACGTAAGCCTCCCTCTCGAAAGGCCGTTGTCAGCTGAATAAGTAGTTTTGCAGGTATGGTACCTAGATGTAAGAAAACAAAGAAACTCTTGAAAATCACCATAAAGGGAGCAATTACGGATTGCAAAAAAAGTCATGGTACATTCAAGCATCTAATAGTAACTGTTCCAGCATTTTCTTTTTCTTAATGAAGATACGTTTCTTTTCCACTTAAAATACATTAAGAACTCACATACTTAAATGGGATCAACTGTTTTTACTTACAGAAGTTATTCAAGACAAGCTTTTCTAACATTTCAGGGTGCATCATATCTGTTGATGATATCAAATCATTAAGCCAAGATAATACATATGGAGGACGTGTCGAAAGAGGAAAAGCGGCAGCCAACAAAGCACCCAGAGGAACAACTGGAACACTCAGAGCTTCTGCAGGATTGGCCTGTAAAAGAAGTATCTAGTAAATTAGCTACCAAAGATATTTATGGCACATCAATTCTTGTCAAAGATTCCTGCGCAGAGTGATATAACATAACGACACGTACAAGAGGTATGAGCAATTTGAGTGCAGAATTTGAGGTTGTGTAATCAACCGATGATGCCAGAGTTGCCACAGCTGCCACGGAAGGTTCTCGTCCTTCAAAAGCTAACAAAATAATAGAGAAGAAATGAATTTCGGCCTTAATATATGAGCCTCTGTTTGAAAGATGAATACTAACTTACCACAACGTGATAGCATTGCATAGAGTAGGATACCCCCCATGGAGTGCCCAATTGCGAATAGTTTGCCGTCCTTGGGCTTGCTTTGTGCTCTTACATACTCAATCTATAGCAAACCAAAGACGGACACCCAATTCAAACAAAATTCAGACACGATTATGCGAAGTATTCAGCAAGATCAACATTGCCTCACCGCAGCAGGGACATCCTCTTCCAGGTAGTGATCAAAATCCCAGTCATATTTAACTATCAAATCCAGTTGCTTCTGAAAATCTTCTATGGTCGCAGTGAGGCGCTCTTGTAAATCAATCAGCGGAGGCGAGACAGACCTTTGACCATCGTCGAAAAGATTCACAAGGCGCTGAGCCAAATCTCTGACTTGGTTAACAAGTCCTGAGTTTTGCTTTGACTCTATCAAACTCAAAAGCTTCGATCTTATATCATTAAAGCGCTCGTACAGCTGTGTATCATCTACAAGCATTGCAATTTTGTCAAACAACTTAGCAGACATGAACACAGACTGACCTTCACTGAGAAAGCCAGAAAGTCTTTCTGACAAACTCATGAAAGTTGATGTCAATCTCGCCACAAGCTGTGACTCGTCCCAAGCCGATGCTTCGCCAACAACTGAAACATCCGACGCTGGTGCAGGTGCACTACTGTCCATAATATCAGTAGTCTGCTTTTCATCAGAACAAGTTTCTTTACCTGCAGCAGCTCTAGCAGTAGATTCTATCTGATTCGACAATTCATGAGCAGATTCCTCAACGTCCTTAAGATCAGATACTCGTGTACTCAATCCAGCTCCACGAACCTCGAGAATCCAAGTCTCAAATCCCTGTCCAGACATATGCCTTGCAAAAGAGCACTGCAATGACATCAACGAAGATTTACTTGACATTGATCAACAATAAATCTACTTCCTCATCTAAAGATACACTAGTACAATGTAGATCTTGATGATAAAGATTGACATTAAAAACGATGAAGGTAACATACACCAGGAGATAAATCATATCCGATGGCATTAGTTCCTACTCCAGACAACAGTAACAATGGATGATTCCTCGTCGGAGCCTAAGAGAAGAGAGAAAATTCTTGATCACAAAAAAAAATATATAATCCAAATTGCAGATACAGAGAAAGGTGATTGTTGAAATTCGAAAACCTGAGGAGGAGGCAAGTAGCGCCAGAGAGCGAGACGCCAATCGGTGTTAGGAACGGAGACGTAATGAAGCTCGTCGGCGGTGCAAAGAGAAGGTTTCGTGGGGAGCTTAACAGAGGAAGAAGAGAAAGCTCTCGGTCGTAACAACGTCGTTCGGTGACGAAACGAAGGAGTAGTAGTGACGGTGCTGATGGAACGGTGGAGATAGACGGTGGAGGAAGCCCGGCGAAGAGCTGAGCGGATCTCCAAGGGAAATTGTGGAGGCATGGTGGACATGGTACGGACTCTGGCAGATTTGGAAAAAAACAATGGTGGCTCGGTTTCACTCCGGCGTGTTTTTAAGGATCTTCATTCATTTTCCGGTACACGTGGAGAGACGACCAGTGATGTTGATGATTGACGAAGACGTGACTTTCTTATTTTGACCGCAAATATTTTGGGCCAGTGATATTGCAAAAGCCCAAATTTACAGTGAGAGTTTTTTTTTT
>Ga0041059_1000599_pt1 | contig 27882 bp, 18 predicted proteins | sample AraColnosormetaG_FD_56232 | JGI IMG/M metagenome (GOLD analysis project Ga0041059, IMG submission 56232) | Arabidopsis roots microbial communities from North Carolina, USA - Col MF nosort | ecosystem: Host-associated > Plants > Roots > Unclassified | place: USA: North Carolina | collected... | reverse complement strand
AAATAAAAAAAAAAAAAAAAAAAGTACTTGTAAGTGTTTGAAAGAATACTCATAATGTGAAAAACGAATAATACCTGTTCTGATTCTCGGATTTCTTTATGTTCTATAAGAGATTGACTGTTGGAAGCATCCACGAATCTATAACACATCCCTATCTCATCGCTTTGATCATTGATGATTTTGAGGCCAACATCGTAGATCAAATTATTCACTTGCACTCTGTTTTCTGAAACAGTTACAAAACTTTTGTCCACAAGAGCTTCGATTCCAACTCGTGGAAAGAATCCACAACCGGCAAGAGATTGCATTACGTTGTCCACATTTGCTCCCCTAAAGGTAAACACAATGTCCAGAAAGATTTCCTTCTCACTGACACTAAGTGCATCATAGCTGCTTTTAAGTTTAACGAAAATCTTGTCGGAAAGATGTCGCTTGAGTTCAAGGACTACACTCTTCATATCTAAAGGTGTTTTGCCCTTCAGATTCTTGCCACAAATGCTGAGAGCTAACGGGTTTCCGTTAGCATAGTCAACGAATTTCATAGACAACTCCAGGAGGTTCTGATCTGGTACATCTTTTCCAAACGCACATCTGGAGAACAGCTGCAGAGACTCGTGCTTGTTTAAGCCTTGAACCTTATATATCTCGTTGACCTGACATTGGACAAGTACTTGCTTATCTTGAGAGGTTACGATTATCAAGCTTCCAGGACCAAGCCAGTCAAATTCACAAAGAAAACTCGTTGCACCCAGTGGCTTGCGCACATCATCGAGAACAAGAAGAATTCTTTTACTGCGTAATGTTTTTAAAAGAATGCTCAGTCTTGTAACTTGAGGGTTTACGCCAAGCTGTTTCTCCAACAACCCAAAGAAGCCCTTCTCCTGAAACTCCCTGTCGAAGTCTTCGATGAAGCAAGAAGCTTCAAAGTCACGGGAAAGTTGGTCATAAGCTGCTCTAGCAAGTGTCGTCTTTCCTATGCCTGCCATACCCCATATACCTAAGCTGCGGATGATGCAGCCTGGTTGCTTGCAAAGCAAGTATTCTATCTTCGTCAATCTGGAGTAGACTCCAATTCTACCCCTACGGTCAAGTTTTTGACGCACGTCGGCAACAATTTTTTCCACAAGTTCGGAGTCGCTGCATTTTTATACAAATCGTCTTATTAAAGATATTTTAATATATCAACTAACGAGGTCATGGTTAAAAGGATTTTCCGGATTAGACATTTTCAACATTTTCGGAGACATATTTATTGATCTAATTCAAAAATAATATTAAATTTGTATATTATTATTATCTATCTTCATTTCACAAAGCATGAAGGCTAAAAAAAATACAAAAAAGATCCCTTTTAAGGGGAAAAGGGGGAAAAAAATCTAAATTTTAGAAAAGTAGGCTAATTCTCTTTATTGTTCAGCAGAATTCAAGATATTTCGAAACGTTTTTTTTTTTTTCCCCACTAATATTTCAAAACGTTTTGTAAAATGGTTTGACTCCTAAAAATGAACACACAAAATATTTCCAAACGTTTTGTAAATCTAAGGACGCCGTTTTGATAAGTAAATTTGAACTTCAGAAAACCTCAATCACAAAATAATATATTTTCTTGATTAGGTTAGTTAACTATATTTGCGAAAAGAAGCAAAGAAGAACTCAATTTTCTTTGGGAACTCATTTAAGTCAACTGCTTTTTTTTGTTCTGAATTACCAAATTCGAACACTAATCAAGATATAAAAATGGTTCTACTTGTACAAACCTTCGCTTATGAGATGATACGTGTCCTCCTCGTAAGTCTGCGATGTCCCATAGAGCGTTCCGCCACTCGTCTACCTTATCGTCAGGATACATCTTTTTCAGTTCCAAGCAATGTTTCTTCACTATGGAATTTGTGAGTCCGTAGAAAACTGGAACCACAACTAGGCCCTTGCTACGTCGGCACTTAGAAACCTTCAAAAACTCGTTTAGGCATCCTTTGGACGAAGCGAAATTCTCAGAGAAAATCACCACTGAAACCCTTGCTTTCGCTATAGCTGCATCACTCTCCTCCGCAAATCTATCATCGCTTGCTGAGTCTTCACTGGCGAAAACAGAGACGCCTTTGCGTTGAAACTCTGCAGAGAGATGGCTTACAAAGGAGTGCCGTATCGTATCCTCCCATCTATTAAAGCTGATGTAAACCTCCTTACCGTCGACCATTATTCTAGAGCGTCTGCTTGAAGACTTTCAAAAATGATTTCCCGTTTTATGGATTCTATACAGAAAATTATATACAGGCCGTTCGTTGAAAATGTAAATACGTGTTAACAATAATTTTATCTTTCAACTAACGTGTACAAAGTTCTTTTCCCAAACATTTCCTTTCGTTTTCCTCGATGTTTCTTGGAAGTTTTAAAGTATTAAAAAAAAAAAAAAAACAAACAAACAAAGTCAATGGTGGAAGCTCCCTTGACATACATATTGGTTGACCAAGGATTTATTAACGCTTCTATACTGAGATTCGAATCCCAGATACTGCGGTTTATTAGCAGATTTGCAGATTAATGAAAGCAAATGTGCATGAAATTTCCAACGATGTACAATTATAACCGTTCGCCAGGATTCTACGCAGAGAATATCATTGAAGCTCTCCATCAAGAGCATTGAAAAGAAGAATGAGGTATCATATGTCGTAAATCTAATAAGGGTCAGAAAGAATTGTCCGTAGTAGAATCGTTTATATAACAGCTTTTATAATTTGCAATAAATAATAAATCTAAGACGACAAAAAAAAAGTAAGTGAAATTTTGAGAAAGTTCTTTCTTGTTTGCAAAAACAACCCTATTTTTATACCAAAAATTCTATTAAATATTGATATATTATTGTAAACAGTTTAATTCTAAAGAGTTTAAAAGACAAACACAAACTTATCCTTTCAAGAAGATTATTGAGTTTTATATTGTTTTACATGGTTTCGGAGCTGAAGTAAATTCAAACACATATAAACTATCCAAAGTATAAGTTTATCTCTAATATGAATGAAAATATTAATCATTTTAAGATGCCATGTTAGGAATATAATATTAATAAGAAAATGTGACATAATGTGTCCTTACACTTATTCATTGTTGACTAGTTTTCAGTTACAAATTGATAAAGTTAGTAACCCTCGCAAATAAGAAAAAAAAACAATTTGATCAATCCGACCAAGATGTAAAAGCCTTCAATTGTTTATTTCCTTTATAAGAACATCATGGTTTGAAAAAAAGGGGAATTTTTCAAAATCTCCCACATTTCAGAATGTAACATTCAAAATCTGCTACATTTGGTCAATTATTTTAAAATCTACTACATTGCAATTACTCGCGTGGAATTATGGACAAAAATGCCCAAGTGTGGGACAGAGTCTATGTCATAGACAGAGATATCTTTTGGTTGATATGATGACACAGAACAAAAAAATCATGGAAGAAACATAAGAAATTAGGGGAAAGATAGTGGAGAGCAGCTGACTTTTACTGTTGTTATTGGATATTTAAAAGTTGACTTGTTTAAATAATTTGGCTATCGAAAATTCTGCGAGGGACAACGTAATATAGAATGCATTAGAGGACATGATTACCTGTTAGCGGGGGACAACGTAATATATAATACATTAGGGGACATGATTACCGGTTAGCGAAGGACGACGTAATATAGAATGCATTCGAATTACTTGATCATTTGAATGTAATCCTTACTACGTTGTTCCCCGCGAACAAGTAAACATGTCCCCTAATGCATTCTATATTACGTTGTCTCCCGCGATTTATCATTAGTTTTGCCGATACATATTTCTTATGTTAATCTTATTTAGAGATCTAGAATGTTAATTAAGATTACAAAGAAAGACAAGAGTTATAGAACTATCAAGAAAGTAGCATCCAAGTAGAAAACAAAGTAGAATAAATAAAAATTACAAAAAAACATAAGTTCTTAAACAAAAATATTGAAAGGGGCATCAACCACGGAGAGGCTGAACAAACTCTTCATAGATGTCGACAGCAAATCTCATCCTGAGATTTTTCACGACTTCCTCAGTTATGCTCTCGTGGCTAATGCCTTGGAAATGAAGTTCAAAAAATTTCACAACAAGTGGGGGACAAAAACCCAAAAAATGCAGAAGGACAAAAAGCCTAGAATTTTGGGTACAAAACGATTATATCAAATTAGATGAGGACTAATAAGTAATTATGATGAATAAAACTAAGGGACAAAATCGATTGAAAGTTATATGTAGAGAATCTGTACAGATTGTCAGAGAAACTGAGAGAGAGACGAAACCGTTTCGTTTTGTTTTCAAGAAAATAATGATGTGTGGTTAAAGCGCACGAATGTCGAGAAAGAAGAGATAAAATATAAAAGTGAAATGGTACGAATATTATAAACAATTCAAATAGACTATAGTACGTATGAGTTGAAAGAAGTTTTCGATTGTTGTAGATTTTTTCTTTAAAAAACTATTAAGAAATTGCAGGGTTTTATTTGCAATAAATTAATCTACACTTATTTTAACTCCCGAACCATTTTATGCCCTTCCTCGTCTTGGTCTCATCTAATAAATGGAAAGGCCAAAAAAATATATATGCATATAGATAACGAAAACATATTGCTGTATAAAACATGGCCACATAAAAAGTGGTCCTAATTTGGGAAGATTTTTAAAACATTTTTCAATCAATTTAGTTTAATTTGTTTTTCGTCGGCAACTGAATTTCACTGGAAACAAACACTTGAATGGCCATTGAATGGCTATTGATTACCCATAAATACTAGACAACGATCCGCATGCACGCGGGATGAAACTATTCAGATAAAGCCATTATAGGTAACATTATTAGATGGGATCCAAGATCTGTTTGTATAAAACAAATAATTTAATAATTGTTTCTATTATATCCAAATTTAATTTGCAAATATTTTATATAATTTTTTTTCTCACCTATAAAATATTTCAACGTGGTGAAAAACTTCCACGTAGACAAGAAGATAGAGCAAGTAACTCCTGAATTTAGGGTGGTACATATATTTTTGTTTTTTTAATAATTAGAGATAAAGCAAGTAATATGCTTCACCAGCCTCTGCTTAGGGCCGGCTCTGGTTCAGCTAATTCCTATATTATCAATATTCGTTCAGATATTTGTATGTTGATAACTAAATTTGATATTTGTGATTTTTCTAAAAAAATAATACTAAAACTAAGTGCCTGCATTGGCAGGGGCCATAATGCTAGTTATCTTCTATATTAGAGCGTAAGTCAACGATCCTATTCTGTAAGGTCTACCATCTAGAATTGTAACAATTTCGCAATCATCCAGCTTTTGCTGACCCGCCCGCCACTCATCTACTAGTCGTTTGTATCACAATTCCAGGTCAGCTACAATTTGGCCAAGTTACTTCTAGATAAGAATCCTCTGGTCTAAAGTCCTCTCATATTGTACGTAACTTACAAAATTTTATTGCAAAAAAGAAAACCCTCTCATAATTAAATAACGACACATGGATCATTTTCAACTAGAATGGCCCATTGCTAGTTGTTTTTGGTAGTATGGCCCATTAACAGTTTGATTTAAGACCTGTTTTTAGGAAATTTTTCCAAGAAAACTCTTCAATTATCTTTTTATAAGGAAGTTTAATACCTAATATTTCTGGGTTGGAAGAATAATACATATATTTATAAAAATATGTAATTTAACACTCAAACAATTAAATGTTTTATACTTACAATCTCATAACAAAAAATAAAATTCTAATTACCGTTACCATCTCAATTAATTATTAATTTTTAGATGATTTGACATTAATTTATAATTTTGAATATAATTTTATTTTATGTTATCTCAAAAATATAAAATTTCATTTTTATCATAATTAATTTATTTTAAAATTCAACATAAAAAATTATGAGAAAATCTAAATACTTTAAAATAGTCATTTTTACAATCTTATTTCATCGTCTCAATATCAAAAAGATGTTTTTTCTTGAGATTCAATCTTCGATTCTAGATTTCCTCAATTAATCGCTACGAGAATCGCTGATAAACAATTTTTGTCGCCCTCTTTTGCCAACATCAAATTCGATAACCGTTCACAATCTCCTTTTAATCGCCACTAAAATTAATTTGATTTCATTCGTCGTAATGAATATGATATCAACGACCATTGATATGAACTTCTTCTTCGTCGTGAGAAACTCTCTATTCGAATTTAAATCCTTGACAAATAAACAATTTTCGACAAAATCTCAATTTGAATCTCATTGTATTTCTCATGATTTTTCAATTCATAAAAATGGCTAATTTTATTTTTACCTTTTTCAAAGTTTTTTTTGCTTTTTTCTTGAATTTAAAAAAGATAATATTTTTTTATAAAAACTTTTGGGATAATATAGAAACTAAATGTTAATAAAATAACTTTTAAAAATTAAATAAAATTAATGCTTCATCACCTAAACATTAGTAGTTAATTGAGCTAGAAATGGTAAAATTGGAATTGTATTTTTGTTCTGAGATTAAATTGTTTGAGTATTAAACTTTACAGTTTTATTAGTACTGTATGTGTATTTTTCTTCGAACCGGAAAGTAATGGGTAGTAAACATCCAAATAAAAAAATAATTGAGTTTTTTTTGAGAATTTTCCTTTCTTTTATTAACATATTTTACTTTTTTTGATTAAATTTTTTTAAAATATATTTAAAATCTTTGTAGAAGCACACTAATCCATTTGCTAACTAATTTAAATATGTTTCTAACATGTTCACATATATTAAAAGGCACGTTTTGAGCATACATATATTTTGGTTCTCAGTTCTTGATCATCTAGTGCATTATCTCTCAAAAACCCTAATCATTTGGCCTCTTCTTTTCCCCCTAGGCTAATTTACATATAATATCCTTAGAACGACCAAAACAATGTGCCACAGGGACTAATTAAATTAAACAGCTTGTAAAAATTGTAATTATCTTGGAATTGTTGGAGTTGGTTAAAACACTTTTTAGAGGCCTTTTTATTCCCATCTCCGACCATTCCACCAAAACCCAAACCATTTTTGTTTCGCAAAATCATTCTACCATGGCTACCTCATCCTCGGTGGTCAGCAGTGTACCTCAGCAGCACCAAGTGTTCCTCAATTTCCGTGGGGACGAACTTCGTAATAATTTCGTCAGCCATCTGGATAAGGCCTTAAGAGGGAAACAGATCAATGTCTTCATAGATGAGGCTGTGGAAAAAGGTGAAAATCTAGATAACCTTTTCAAGGAGATCGAAAAATCTAGAATCGCGCTGGCTATCATTTCCCAAAAGTACACAGAGTCAAAATGGTGCTTGAACGAGCTGGTTAAAATGAAAGAACTCGAGGGCAAACTCGTGACGATTCCCATCTTCTACAATGTGGAACCTGCTACGGTTAGGTATCAGAAGGAAGCGTTTGGTGCTGCGCTCACAAAAACGCAGGAAAATGATAGTGATGGCCAGATGAAGAAATGGAAAGAGGCTTTGACGTATGTTAGTCTCCTGGTGGGCTTCCCGTTTAACAGTAAAAGGTACAATTTTGTTTTTCTATTCATTTTTTTTTTGTGTGTTCATCCACATTATTTAATTAATTAAGAGCAAATGCATATTTTACTATATATAAGAGATTCAGCCGTTCAGATAGCAATTTATTTATTTAACTAGTAAGTTGTTGAGTTTGTATATGATTATGTTACTATTGCATATAGTATAGTAGTATAGCCATGTATGCTGGTTTACACAATCAAAATAGAAATTAGACGAATTACTTCCAAATTTAGCTAGACTATGCGCTGCTCTATTATAACTTCTTCTTGTAAAAAAATTTCGTCATCCTCACCATCAAATGTTTACTCTTATAGTTACTACAATGCTGAAAGGTTTTCTAAATTTGATGAACTTATTGTTCACATTACAATATATATATGATACCAAATCAACATTAATTTTCTTAAATCCATTTACAAATAAGTTTGTTAGTAATCTTTCAGGATAAATACCTCCCAAGAATTTTATATTTAAATCTATTGTTAATAACATAGTTGTTTATGATTATTTATTTGCAACAAAATCATTGTCGTTTTCTAATCTTTAAAATATGCTTGTGTATTATTTTTTTTTGTTGTTCCAATTACATGTACAATCTATGTTGACTCGTCGATGCAGTTTGTTACGGTTTTTCTATACTGTATTTGTTAAAATAGCTAAAATGACTGCAAAAATGTATATATAGATTATTATATAAAGTAATTTAGAAGGAAACTAAAAATTGTGAAAAGCTTTTCCTTTGCGATATGTCAATATGGCATGCCATATAAATATTATTTTTAAAAATCAGTTTAGTTTCTAAGAATGCTTCTCAGTTCTCAATTATATAGAAGGGAGTTTATCTAGGCGTGGGATAAATTAGTTTAAATACTTTTATACAGTTATATATAATGAAAGCTTGAAAGGTTAACATTATGTATATTTTTAAAAATACATCTTATAATATAACAAAATTATGAAACCATATCATTTTTGTTATTAATAAAATACCATAAATAGGAAAGAAAAAAAAAACTCTTGTCTATGTCAGTAAAGAACATATCAATTTACCTTGACTTGAGAAAATGACAAAGTTACGACGGACTGTAGCAGCTAGGCAAGACGTAGTTACACTTTTAGAATATATGATATCAATCATTTAAGTTAATTACATTGTAATTTTTTTTCTCACGTACTTATATATGATTGGTTCCTAGAGTTTTTTAGAAGTTAGATGAATAATTTGTTATTAAAATTTTGTCAATTTGACACTATTGCAGCAAGGAGAAGGAGACCACGCTCATCGATAAAATCGTCGACGCCGTTTTGCAAAAGCTGAGTAAAATATCGTCGGAAGAAAGCACAAGTGGATCAGTGGATCAAGGTCGGGGAGAAGAAGTAGAAGAAGCAAAGGCTGATAAGATTTCCGGGCTCAACCAGCGCCTAAAGGAACTGGAAGAAAAGGTAGCCATTACGGGTGACAAGAGAGACGAGACTCGTATTGTCGAAGTTGTTGGGATGCCTGGCATTGGTAAATCCACTCTCTTGAAGGCCTTCTATGAGACATGGAAAACCAGGTTCTTGAGCAGCGCCTTACTCCAAAATATAAGCGAACTTGTAAAAGCAATGGGATTGGGACGCTTGACTGGGATGCTCTTGAAGGAGTTGCTCCCAGATGAAAACATAGACGAGGAGACATACGAACCATACAAGGAGAAACTACTTAAAAACACAGTTTTCATTGTTCTAGATGGCATAAGTGACGAGACACATATACAAAAACTTCTTAAGGATCATCGAAAATGGGCTAAGAAAGGAAGCAAGATTGTGATTGCAAGACGCGCAGTGACTCGTGATCTGCTTCATGAGGATTCAATGGTCCGTTATACTTATTTTGTACCGCTGTTGAGCCATCGAGATGGGTTAAATCACTTTTGTCACTATGCGTTCCGTCATTTTGCGGCCCACCAAAACAACAAGGAAGCTTTCATGAAGGAGTCAAAAGAGTTTGTGCGTTACGCGAGAGGCCACCCACTAATTCTCAAGCTATTGGGTGAAGAGCTTCGTGAGAAAAGCCTCTCTTACTGGGAAGAGAAACTAAAATCACTCCCAAAAAGTCTCAGCCAAAATATTCGAGACCGTGTCTTGCAGGTAACTTATGATGAACTGAGTCAAGTGCAAAAGGATGCGTTTCTTGACATAGCTTGTTTCAGATCCCATGATTTGGTTTATGTAAAGAGCTTACTGGATTCATCTGGTCCCGCCTTTTCTAAAGCGACAGTTACAATAGACGCTCTCAAAGACATGTTCATGATTTACATTTCTGATAGTCGAGTGGAGATGCATGATCTTTTGTATACGTTTGCCATGGAACTTGGTCCAGAAGCCAGGGATGACGATGGAAGAGGGAGACACCGGATATGGCATCATCACAACCAAGATAATAAAGGCAGGCTCAATAGGCTGCTAAAAAGACCAGTGAGACTACATTCCCAAAACACTTGCACTTATTGGTCCAGCTAGAGCTTTCATTTACTTATCTTCTTCTCTTTGTTGACATTGTGGTGTATACAGGGAGGCAGCACCAGTGTGAGAAGTTTTTTCCTCGATATGTATGTCATGAAGACGGACGTGACCTTAGGCACTGATTACCTCAAGAACATGCGAAATCTCCGGTACCTCAAGTTTTACAGTTCTCATTGTCCTCAGGAATGTACGCCTAAGGAAAACATACACATCCCTGGAGAACTTGAGCTTCCACTTGAAGAGGTCCGATGTTTGCATTGGCTAAATTTCCCCAAAGATGAACTTCCACAAGATTTCATCCCCAAGAATCTCGTAGATCTTAAGCTCCCTTACAGTAAGATTAGACAGATTTGGAGAGAAGAGAAGGTGCGTATCTAGATAAAAAACTTGATTGCTTCGTTGTTTTTGGCCCAACATAGTAAGTTCATGGCTTAAACTAACTTAAGTCGCTGGATCCTTTCCATCACAGGATGCACCAAAACTAAGGTGGGTCGATCTCAATCACTCAAGTAAGTTGGAAAACTTGTCAGGGCTATCACAGGCTCTAAATCTTGAAAGATTGAACCTTGAAGGTTGCACAGCACTGAAAACGTTGCTTCTGGGTCCGGAAAATATGGCAAGTCTTGTTTTCCTGAATTTGAAAGGGTGCACGGGTCTTGAGTCTCTTCCCAAGATTAATTTGAGATCTCTGAAGACTCTCATCCTCAGCAACTGTTCAAACTTGGAGGAGTTTTGGGTGATTTCAGAAACTTTATATACGCTATATTTGGATGGCACTGCAATAAAAACACTTCCTCAAGACATGGTAAAGCTAACAAGCCTCGTCAAATTATACATGAAAGACTGCGAGATGCTCGTTAAGCTTCCCGAAGAATTTGACAAGCTGAAAGTTCTGCAAGAACTAGTATGCTCTGGTTGTAAAAGACTCAGTAGTCTCCCAGATGTGATGAAGAACATGCAATGCTTGCAGATTTTACTGCTTGATGGAACAGCAATAACAAAGATTCCTCATATATCCTCACTTGAGCGTCTATGCTTAAGCAGAAACGAGAAGATCAGTTGTCTTTCGAATGATATTCGTCTGCTTTCTCAACTGAAATGGCTGGACTTGAAGTACTGTACGAAACTTGTGTCTATTCCAGAGCTTCCAACAAATCTTCAGTGCTTAGATGCAAACGGATGTGAATCATTAACAACAGTTGCGAATCCACTGGCTACTCATTTGCCAACGGAGCAGATTCATTCCACATTCATTTTCACAAACTGCGACAAATTAGACCGTACTGCAAAGGAGGTAATCACAACCTATGCTCAAAGGAAATGTCAAATGCTATCAGATGCACTAAAACGCTGGAATGAGGTGATCTCTCTCACTATCTCCTCATTCATTTATCGCTCTCAAGTAACCATATGAACCTTTAACTTTTGTATGACTTTTTCTGCAGGGTTTTGTTCCAGAGGCTTTGTTCAGCACTTGCTTCCCTGGGTGTGAAGTACCTTCATGGTTTTGTCATGAAGCAGTTGGATCCGTCTTAAAGCTCAACCTGCTCCCACATTGGAACGAAAATAGGTTTGTCGGAATAGCTTTATGTGCTGTTGTGGGATCCTTACCAAATTGCCAAGAACAAACCAACTCTTGTTCAGTGACATGCACGTTTAACATAGCAAGTAAAGATTCCAAGAAAGGGGATCCTTACAAAATCTCCTTTGATCGACTGGTTGGGCGTTGGAACAAACATGGCAACAAACTAGACAAGAAAGGCAACAAACTAAAGAAGACGGAATCAGATCATGTCTTTATCTGCTATACCAGATGCTCAAACAGCATAAAATGTCTTCAAGACCAGCACTCAGGTACATGTACTCCAACCGAAGCTTTCCTTGAATTTGGTGTGACAGATAAGGAATCTCGACTCGAGGTGCTCAAGTGTGGGTTAAGATTGGTATATGCATCTGATGAACCCCAGAAGACAAACTCAGATATGGATCTTTCATTATCATCATCTGATTCAACTCCGACAAGGAACGGCAGTTCCAACACTACTACATCTAGTGGAAGTGTATCTACCAATACCATTAGAGAAGAAGATTCCAATATCTTACATGAAGCACAATCTCAAAATGGGAGAGGACTTTGACATCCAGAATTAATCAACTGAGTCGTCGTCTTTTCACTCTCTTTTGTGTTTGGCTATGTCTTATAAAACCCTCCATAATGTATTTCTCTATGTACAACACGATTTAGATTTGCGAGGACGTACGTACCTTACTTTAATCACTGCATTGAACGAGACCAATCGCAAATGCTGGGGCTGGGAGGGTAATGATGACGTTGACAGTTTTGCCCATGTCTATTGCTGTAATTTACGAGAAAACCCAACCTTTGTTTTTTCACCGATATAGAGATGATCTAAGCCGTCGTCTTTCGCCGTCGAGCCTGACAATTGAGTGATCTGATCCTCCTTCTTCGTCTTGTTAATAAGTCCAATTTGCTCGGATTTCGCTTAACTTTATCGCATTTCCTAAATTGCCCTCGTCACCACTTTCACACTCTCTCTCTCCCTATGGCCACCGTCGCGCTTCTTAGGTCTCTCCGCCGCCGTGAACTCCACGCAGCTCACATCTCTGCATATAAATTCGTAAGAAATGATCCTTAATCTCGTTCCTTTCGCAGGTATCTAATTAGCTTGAAATCACAGTTTTATCTTTCCTTTTCTTTTTTCGCAGAGTTCTGCTAGCGCCGGCGGGAGGACGACGGAGCTCCGACTACACGGAGTCAAAGATATCATCGCCGTTGCGTCTGGTAAAGGCGGAGTTGGAAAGTCTTCAACAGCTGGTACATTTTGGAACCTTCTTCAGTTTTACGTCTCTCCTAAACATTGGTCTTTGAGATTGAAATTGATAATGTGAGAAAATCTGTGAATTTTGTGGTTAATGTAGTAAACTTAGCTGTTGCATTGGCCAACAAATGTGAGCTGAAGATTGGATTGCTTGATGCGGATGTATATGGACCATCTGTTCCTATCATGATGAATATCAATCAAAAGCCTCAAGTTAACCAAGGTAAGATACATAGATAGATGCCTCTTGCATTTTAGATTAGGCGTTTCATGTATCTATTTGCATCATTTGAAGTACTTCTGTTTTTGAAGATATGAAGATGATTCCAGTTGAGAACTATGGAGTTAAATGCATGTCAATGGGACTTCTTGTTGAAAAAGATGCACCACTTGTCTGGAGAGGTCCTATGGTGTGTTAATTTGTTACATCCTTCCTTCTAGAGTTTATGTGACCACAAAAAGATTTCGTTTGGTAATCAAGCTTTGTGGTATTGCTACAGGTAATGAGTGCTCTTGCTAAGATGACAAAAGGAGTTGATTGGGGAGATCTTGATATTCTCGTTGTTGATATGCCACCTGGAACCGGTGATGCTCAAATCTCCATATCCCAAAACCTGAAACTCTCGGGTATATATACATATCTCGTTGTGTTTTTATGATAGAAACATATTGTGTAGTTATCAGAATGTGGCTTTGTTGTTTCTAGGTGCTGTAATTGTATCAACTCCACAAGATGTTGCGCTTGCTGATGCTAATAGAGGAATCTCCATGTTCGACAAAGTTAGAGTACCTGTATGGTCATCTTCTTTGTGATAGTTGACTGCTTCGGAGCATATATTTTGCTGTAGCTTCTTAACCTTTCTGCATTTATATACTAGATTTTGGGACTTGTAGAGAACATGAGTTGCTTCGTTTGTCCTCACTGTAATGAACCTTCTTTCATATTTGGGAAAGAAGGAGCACGCCGCACTGCTGCAAAGAAGGGTTTGAAACTTATCGGTGAGGTAAATAATCAAAGCCAGAACCGATTGTTTTTTGCGATTTTGAATGCTTTGAAGACCCTTATGCCTTACATAAAATAATACTATTTGGTTGTCTATATAGATTCCACTGGAAATGTCGATAAGAGAAGGTTCTGATGAAGGTGTTCCTGTAGTTGTTTCTTCACCGGGTTCTATAGTGTCAAAAGCTTATCAAGATCTAGCTCAAAACGTGGTGAAAGGACTCAAGGAGCTAAGAGAGAATCCAGATAATGAGATTCAGATGAAGCTAAATGTTCCTCATTCTAGCCACTCATCATAGAACAAACACTTATATATGACCAAAGTTTTGTCTTGCTGCCTCACTTTCTCATATTTTTGTACCAAAGAGAATGTTTGCAAAGAGAAGAATGTAATTTGCTGATGATAAAAGCAATAGAGCCAGTCACTGTTTATGAACCATGTGAAACAGCAGATCAATGTGGTTACTTTCATATATTAGATAGGAAGATGATGAATTTTAAACCAGACATGTAGAGATCACTATATAGTAATGTCAAAATTTTGAAGAAGAAACAAATACATTCGTTTTTCTGAGTAAAATAAAACATGTTGAGATCACTTCACAATGTAAGATGTGATCACCAAATTACCCCTTCATCATCTTCTTCATCGTCATCTAGATCTTCAAATTCAAGATTCTCATTGCCGTAGCATTCTTCGTTTCCTCTATACGCATCTTCATTACTGTAATCCTCATTCCAGTCTGGTTCTTCTGCTTCTTCTTCTTCTTCTTCAGAATACTGAGATTTCAAAAGGCTTTCTTCACTGTTTTGCTTTGAATATTCTATTTGGTCACCAACAACAACTGGTTTATCTAGCTTTGCCCTCTTGGGAGAGTTCTCCTACAAAGATGTGAATACACATAATAAACATAAGAGACTAAGCAGAGAAATAAGAGGTCCATTCTATCACCAAAAAGCAGATATCTCTGACACTTTGTATTCTTGCATAAAAGATAATTTACAAATTGGAAAGAGGGGAAAACTTACAGGATCAAATAGCTTATCCAAGACATTGTAATTGATTTCCAAACTCGGTCTCTGCATGAATTAAGACAAGTAAGAGAATTTTTCAGATAAATAAATTTAACTACAGATGAAAAATAAGGAAGATCCAAATAAATCCGAAAGGAAAGAAATGCAATAGTCTAGACATTGTTTCAGAGAGTGAGCTGAAGTAATGGTATCACTGACCTTTTTATTTTCAGTTTCTGCATTGCTTTCGGTTTTGGTTGCAGAAGTTTTCTTACTAGGAGCAATCTTATTAGCAGGATCCTTCTTTTTCCTAGTGGTGACTTTCCTATATTTTCCCTGATAAACAATCGTTAACAAGAACGTCAATGAAAGCATGCGAGGAACAACATGAAGTTCACTTAAACAGAAATTAAGAAGATTGAAGAAGACAGGTTAAGAGTAAAAACCTTCTGGTATTCAGGGTTCATCAATTCCCATGCTCTCTTCTTCAGAATGAATTCCTTATTATTACTTAGATTCTCAGCAACCTGATGAGCAGCAATAATAACCATCAAAATCAGAACAAGTATACATAAATTGTTTTTGTTCAGAAGCTAAACAAGAAGACATAGACAAGAAAGGCAAAGCACAAGAAAATAGTTTTGACTAGGTTATATGGTCGGAGTTCAGTGAAACCAAACGCGTGATGGACTTACATGTTAAGAAAAATGCTGGTTCGCCACAATCCAGGAACAATTGTTGTGGTTTATAGAGACTAAAAACCATAGATGGGATTCAAATTAGATAAACATCCACAAGAACAAAATTATACCATCCTTAAGAAAGGCCGAGAGATGCTAGCTACGATAAGCATCAGTTAATCATTATTTATTTTACCTCAGCATCACTGATATCAGATAAGTCCTCTGCAAGATCACCTTTAGACTGTCGAGAAGGAAAAACTCCTGAAAAATCAAATCACATCACCATTTAAGTATTTACCGGAAAATAAAAGATATCATCTGCATAATCTTTAACAATATAACACTCATGGAGAGGGGTCTTTGCATTACCTTTGTTGCCATATACTTTTAGGTTTCTAGCCAATAACTTTACTGATTTCTCCACCTGAAATTGATACACCAACGATCAAAAACATTCAAAACATAGCTTCTCAACAAAAAAGAGCAGATTGATACCATCAAACAAAGTTCCTCATAAGTAATGGAATCTATAGTTTTGTCATCGAGCCAATATCAATACCACAAAGAGACCACATATGGTAAACTAAGTTTCTTATTACATTACCATGATCACAAAGCTCTAAAATTTAATCTAGAATCAGATCAAAATCCGAATAAGGAGGGAGAAAATTTTACCATTGTTCACGAACCCAATGCGGCAAAGATAGATCGCCGGTGAGAATCTGGGTTTTAAAATAAAAAAATATCAGAAACCTAGAACGCCTGGGTTTGAATTAACACGTGTCCTAGTCAAATTGGTTATAGGCTTTGCCACGTAAGCACAGACCCTTTTGATAATAAGATATTTATATTTGTACCCTCTTTAATATCAAAATCTTCGATTTTCCCCCAAAAAGAAAATTTCCAGAAAACGAGCGTAGTGGTGGTGAATCACTGACTCTTCTCTCTTTCGCTCGTCGCTGCGAAAGAGCATTTGTTTTCGTTTACGCGTTTCTTTTTCTCGTTGAGTGCATTTGTTCTAGGTAAAGTAACAATCTTTTCTTCTGCTATATCCGAATTGATGATTTTTTTTTTTGGGTCGGTGAATTTTTGCTACGCAAATTTTGTTTTCTTTTCCTTTCCGAGTCATGGCATATGCATTGTTTCATGAATTTTTCACCATTCGTTCATCGAAATTTACAATCTTTACCTTTTGTTTGATGAAAATTTTCATTGCTCAGACTTATTCTTTTTTTCTCTGTTTTGTTTGAAACCATTTCCCCTTGTAATGCGTCTGTTTCAATGTTGATGTCTGTTCTTCAGTATCTTGTTAAGGTTTACAACAATCTAACAGCATTACAATTTACTCTGTTTTTTTTTTCCAGAATTTGTGTATTAGTCTAAGAAGATCATTACTGTTTACATACCACCAATGGATGAAGCATTGAATGAGAATGCTTCTGGCAGTGAGAGCGATGCTTCGTCAGTCGCGAGCAATCTCCATGATGATGAGATTATCCCTTGGTTCTTTTCAAGAGAAGAGATCGAAAGAAACTCACCGTCAAGGCGAGATGGTATTGATTTGAAGACTGAAACTCGCCTACGCGACTCATACTGTACATTTTTGGAAATACTCGGCGAAAGATTGAAAGTGTAAGTTTCTTTTTTCTTACCTGCGTTTGTTATGCTGCTTAGTTCTTTCTTGAGTTGGTATTTCGTAAACTTCCACCATCTTAGGGACATTAATACTCTTTTGACATATAAGCTTTGGTCTGCTAATTCGATAGTGTGATGTACTGCAGTCAATTAGGGACATTGATACTCTAAGTTAGTTTACTTTTACTTTTAGCATGAGATTTGTACATCCTTGTATCTTGATATCTTTATTAACATGAATCTTAGGAGCTAAAAGCCATTAAGGGCATACTTATTCCCAAGTTGTCTTCATTGTCATAGTTCCATCTATATGTATGAAGCTTTTCGTTTTTTGGATGAATGTTAGCTGATATGAATTTCTCAACGCAGTCCCCAGGTAACAATAGCCACTGCTATATTTTTCTGTCACCGATTCTTCCTTCGTCAATCACATGCGAAAAATGACAGACAGGTGAGTTTGGTTGGATGTGAAAAAATGGTCACTAAGGAAGTATATGTCTTTTTTCCTCTGTTGTTTTGAGTGAAACTATGAGTCTATTAGCTGTCTGGTGATTTAAACCATCCTGGCTTCTTGAGATTCATCTATTGATATCCATCTATGTGTCATCTTCTTTACTAGTTCTAGTCAAAGCGTATTAGTTGATTGATCAGATGAGTCTACCTGATTTTATTCACGATAAAACTGTCTGTGATAGAGATCAAGCTCTCTGTTTCTTCCCGTTTGGATCGATGTGTATGGTTAGTAAATTTTTGTGCTTGTTTTGCGATGATTGTATTCTTCTTGAAAAGTAAGAACAACTAGACTAGTACTTATGCCTTTGCCTGTTACATTTGCTCTCCAGACGATTGCAACAGTCTGCATGCTCCTAGCTGGGAAGGTTGAGGAAACTCCAGTGACATTAGAAGACGTTATTATTGCCTCATATGAGAGAATACACAAGAAGGATCTTGCTGGTGCTCAGAGAAAGGTTTTTTCTTCTTTTCATACTACCGATCCTACAACTCTCCTTGTCCATTTCTTTGTTGACTAGTTTAGTAGGTCTTGAAAAGATCTATTGTTTACTTTCTTTTGCATATTAATGTTATTTCACTTTTGCAGGAAGTATATGACCAACAGAAAGAGCTTGTATTAATCGGAGAGGAGCTTGTTCTTTCTACATTGAACTTTGATCTCTGTATTAGCCACCCTTATAAACCTCTTGTAGAAGCAATTAAGAAATATATGGTTGAAGATGCTAAGACCCAACTTGCCCAATTTGCATGGAATTTTGTCAACGATTGGTATGCTTGATTATGTTACTTGAAAGCTTTTTGAATTATGATGGTTCTCTATACGCCTTGTGTTTTCCTTCTTCATACAATCACAAGTCTATTGCAGTCTGCGAACGACACTCTGCCTGCAGTATCAGCCTCATCACATAGCGGCAGGTGCTATTCTCCTTGCTGCTGAGCTGCCAACAGTGGACTTACAATCTTACAGAGAGGTCTTGTGTCAAGAGTTTGATATCACACCTTGTCAATTAGAAGGTATGTGTTAGCTTTTTTCTTTTCTTAAAAATTATTGACTTTGATGACTGTAGACCTTGTTGATGTGGTTAATTTATCATTTGCGTTTTCAGATATCCGAGGCCAAATACTTGAGCTTTATGAGAGAATTCCTACATCTCAAGAAAGCAAAGTTGAAAGTAGTGGTGGTGTGGCCGTAGTGCATCAACCTATATCTAGAGATATGGCTTCCACAGAGAAGTGTCCAAGTTCTGATATTGAAGGAGGCTCATCGCAAGTCAATCTAAGCCAGAGCGATGATCATTCAGTCCACGATGGGTCTAGGTCTGAAGGAATTGGAGAGGTGAACTCAGAAAGTGAAGCTCAAAAGAATCTACAGGACCATTCTGTTGGTAATATAATGGTTGAGAAAAGTGATGATGTTGGGGTCGTCCAATTGAAGAAAGACTTGCAACTGCATCAAGAGGAGGTTGAGTCTAAACAAGAGAAAGATAAGAAGTCATTTGAAAAAGATATAACGAAAATAGATTTGATGGATGAGAAGGATTTGACTGAAAGTGAAGTAGAAGATGAGATTAACAAAACAATGCAGACAGGAAGACAAATCTTTATGAAAGTTGAGGACCCTGATGACAACATGACTGTCGAACACAGTGAGATTCGAAATGCAAACAACTCAGGTGTTGATGATGAATTGGTGGCTGATACTTGTCTGATAAATGACAGTGATTTGTAGGAAATGGTCGTTGAAGATGGTGAAATAGTGGTTTAGATGTTTAGCTCAGAAGCTTTCGAAGAGAACCAGTTTTGGTCCTGAGAAGAGCTTTTTAACTAGGTGAGTTTTGGAGAGACAACTATTATATGTTTTCTCCAAAAGACGAAGGTTTAGTTTCAAGATTTGTGGTAGATCATGACTTTGAATCTTTTCTCACTCTTAAGACTTTTAACTACAGTGGAACGAGAGCAAGTTCTCCTTGCATCGTCAATGTGTTGTGTAATGTCCTAAAGTTCTCTTAAACATTGTGGTATAGTTTCAAGATTTGTGGTAGATCCTTTTCATTCAAGTAAATTGGGTTTCATGACTTCGAATCCTTGCTTTTCTCTGTTTTGAACAACTGTTTAACTCCAACTACCAATGGAATTAGATTGAACTTGGATAGAGACATAAGATAAGTCCCTTGCAAGATCACCATCAAACAAAGATGCTCATGGCAGTATCCATACCACAAAAGACACCAAATTTGTTGAACATGCTTAAATCTTTACTGCACAGATTCTGATGACTATCTTCTCTAATCACAGCCACACAATTCAAGAAAATTCAAACGTTTGTTGTATACAATTTGTTTAGGCCTGAAGTAATTGGAGAGGAGAAGTCAGAAAGTGAAGCTGGAGATATAATTGTAGAGGCAAGAGGAGAAGTCACTGCACTAATAAATTTTTCCTTTTTTTTCCACTAACTAATAAAAATTCCTTTTTTCCCGCCATAAGCGTGACGTCTATTACACGCGTCACTCGTCTAGTGGTTTATAGAAATGTAAAAAAGGAAATCAAATCTTCGTTTAGTAAAAAAGGAAAATCAACCTATAAATTACTGAATTGTATTTGTAAATCAATAAAGTAAATTCAATTTTACCGTCTTTTAATTTCTTCCTCTTCTCTCGTCTCTCTCACGCGACGTTTCTAGGGTTCTTCTGCTTATCTGGAGATTTTGCATAAACTTTCTTTAATGGGTATTGTTTTATCCACCGAATCGTTGCTAATCTGTTTCTGATTTCGTGTGATTATTCGTTCTGTGAATTCCTGTTTAGATTCTGTAAACAAATCCACTGAACGCTTTTTTTTTTGTCGTTTCCTTCTCTGAAGAAACTCTATCAACGACATGGAATCTAACAAGGAAGAAGCGAAAAGAGCATTGGATATTGCTGAGAAGAAACTATCAAAGAATGATTACAACAGAGCGAAAAGATATGCTAAGAAGGCTCATCGTATGTATCCAAATCTCGTTGGTTTGGAACAAGTGTTGATAATGATCGATGTTTATATCTCTGCAACAAACAAGATCAACGGAGAAGCTGATTGGTACAGAGTTCTCGGTGTTGATCCTTTAGCTGATGATGAAGCTGTGAAGAAACGTTACAGGAAGTTAGCTCTTTTGCTTCATCCTGACAAAAACAGGTTTACTGGTGCTGAAGGTGCGTTTAAGTTGATTCTAGAAGCTTGGGATCTATTGTCTGATAAATCTCAGAGAAGTTCTTATGATCAGAAGAGGAAATCGAATCAAGTTAAACAGAGAACGAGTGGAATGCAGAAGCCTAAGAGAAGTTCTACGCCTAAACCAACAGAGTCAGACAAGCCAGCTTCTTCTTATGGACCTACGCCTCCACCTGAGCCTAGGCCTAAGCGTAGGCCTAGACCTAATATACCTGAGCCTGATATTCCTATGCCTATGCCTACTAGGCATAAACCTAAGTCTAAGCCTGATATTTCATTGACAACGGTGAAAGTTGGAACCTTTTGGACGGTTTGCAATAGATGCAAGACGTATTGTGAGTTTATGAGGGCTAGTTGTCTTAATAAGACTGTACCTTGTCCAAACTGCGGTAAGTATTTCATTGCAACCGTGATACCTTCAGAGTTAGTCAATGGGAGGCTAGTCATCAGATTGAGTCCTTGTAATCAGTCAACATGGAAAAAAGCAAGTGATGATACTTCTTCAACTTCAGCAATGGCAAAGACTGTACCCGAAAGAGTTAAAAGATGGTTTGACCCTATGCCTGAGATGGATTCTTCAACGCAAAAAATTGGTACGTTTTGGACAGTGTGCAGTAGATGCAAGACACATTGTAAGTTGGTGAGGGCTAATCATCTTAACAAGACCTTCCCTTGTCCTAACTGCAGTCAGGAATTTGTTGCGGCCGAGATGATTATAGAGGTAATCAATGGGGGTCCAGTCATAAAATTGAGTCCCTCTGTGCAGTCAAATAGCAAAAGGACACGTGATGCTTCTTCCACAACCTCAGCATCTGATAAGGCACAGAGGACTGCATATCAAAAAGAAGAAGTTTTGAAAAGAGAAAAGATTGATCCTGATGTTGCGTCTGCTGCTACTGGAGAAAATGTAAAAGTAGCAGAGACCCTTTTCAAGGAGCCGATGACAACAGGAAACGAAAACTCTACTACTGAAGAAGGAATTGTAAAAGAATCAGAGACCCTTTGCAAGGAGCCGATGACAACAGGAAATGAAAACTCTACTACTGAAGAAGGAAATGTAAAAGAAGCAGAGACCTTTTTCGAGGAGCCGATGACAACAGGCAATGTAAAAGAAGTAGAGACCCTTTTCGAGGAGCCGATGACAACAGACAATGAAAACTCTACTCCTGAAGCAGAGAGGCTTTTCAAGAAGCCGATGTCTACAGGAGACGAAAACTCTACTCATGAAGCTCAAAGGCTTTTCAAGAAGCCGATGACAACAGGAAATGCAAACTCTAATCTTGAAGCGCAGAGATGCTTTTTGAGGATATGGCAACGGGAAATGCAATCTCTACTCTTAAAGTAGAGAGAACACATGATAGATGTGATATAAGAAGTAAGACATTTGGATGTAGAAGTTAATATATATCTGCTTTTGTTTTTTGGTATGCATCAGTAATAGTTTTTTATTTGATTTTTGAAACATGAATTTACGACTTAACCTTTTGATTGAAATCTATTTCTTTTTCATTGAAATCATTCATCTCAATCTGCTGCTACCGAATGCTTCTCTGCTCATTCTCCACTTATCATAAAGGCTCTTTCTTCTTATGTTCACTCTCATAATTCATATAATGAACTACACAGAATTGGGATTATAACATTTTGTTGAAGTTGAATTCCTTGACTGAATCTGCACAAAGAAAATTAAGCTTGGGTGAGAAGAGATGAAGAAAAGATAAGAAGTAGTTAAAGCTAGAATATTAAGTGTGTGAATGTGTATCAAGTGGTGAAAGACAAACTATATGTATGTGCGTGAGGACTTGTAACAATCTATATCTATCCTTGTGATCCAATATTATCATTTATCAATGTAGAAGATTAAAGTAAAGTGTTTATCTTGTTTTCTATCTCCATTAAACGAACAAAACAAAGTGTTAGAGATAGAGAGAAACAGAGAACTAACCTCTAAAGAGTAAAACAGAGGTTAGGATGTGAGAATGTCAACACATTTTACTTGAGATTTTATAGTTAGAGAATGAAGTGGCTTAATTACCATATTTTAGTTGTGATTGCATGTCTTCACTTGAAATAGTAAGTTTTAATACTGAATGATTACATACATATTCACCGAGCTGATAAAGTTTCCTTTTTTCCATCCATCAAGAAAATAAGCGTTACGTGTCAGACACGCCCTAGTGGTTATAAAAAATCTACATTCAATAAAAATCAAATCTTCTTTCAGTAAAAGCAAAATCAACCTATAAATAAATTACTTAATAGTTAATACCAAACCATTATTTTACGTCTTTCAATATCTTCCTCTTCTCTCGTCTGTCTCTCGCGGCGGCTCTAGGGTTCTTCCGCTTAACTCGAGATTTTGCAAACACTTTCTTTATGGGTATTGTTATATTCACCGAATTGTTGCATATCTGTTTCTGATTTTGTGTAATATTTCCTGGATTTTTTTTTTGAAACTCTGTTATTTTGTCTGTTGCTTCTTTGATTGTTTATGTAGAGGAAGAAACTCTTTCAACGACATGGACTGTAATAAGGAAGAAGCCAAAAAAGCAATGGATATTGCCGAGAAGAAACTTTCGAAGAATGATTACGATGGAGCTAAAACATTCATCAGCAAGGCTCAGGCTTTGTATCCAAAGCTCGATGGTTTGGAACAAGTGGTGATGATGATCGATGTTTATATCTCTGCATCAAACAAAATCAACGGAGAAGCTGATTGGTATGGGATTCTCGGTATAGATCCTTTAGCTGATGAGGAAGCAGTGAAGAAACAATACAAGAAGTTGGCTCTTTTGCTTCATCCAGACAAGAACAGGTTTAATGGCGCGGAAGGCGCGTTTAAGCTTGTGCGACACGCTAGGGATTTATTATCTGACCAGCCTTGCCTAATTTACAATGTGTATTGCACTTATTGTTTTTGCACACTGTCCAAAAGGTAATGTCTTCCTCCTGTTTCCGTGGTTTCTTCTCTTTCCATGAAGAATCAGGTTCAGGGTCAGACTCAGACTCAGAAGAGTCAGAATCACACTCGTACGCGTACTTGTGTGGCTTACGATCATAAGAGAAAACCAAAACAAGTTAAACGGAAGAGGAGCAGAACGCAGGATCCACCAAAGCCACACAAGTACAAATATAAGTACGAGTTCCGGAAAAGGAACAGAATGCATAAGCCACACGAGTACGCTTACGAGTGTGATTCTGACTCTTCTGAGTCTGACCCTGAACCTGATTCTTCATGGAAACAGAAGAAACCACGAAAACAGGAGGAAGACATTACCTTTTGGACAGTGTGCAAAAACAATAAGTGCAATACACATTGTAAATTAGGCAAGGCTGGTTATCTTAACAAGACCTTGCATTGTCCAAACTGCCGTCAAGAATTCGTTGCGACAGAGGTAATTCCAGAGATGAAATATGGGAGGCCAGTCTACAGCTTTAATGCTAAATTTCAACCAACAAGCAAAAGCACAAGTGATGCTTCTTCTTCTTCTACAACTTCAACATCTGATACCGCAAATGAAGCACAAGATAGAGAGTCGTCACAAGAAGAGTTTGTTCCTGCTAATGCTTCACCTGCTGCTAGAGGAGATGCAAACGAAGCATAGAGGCTTTTTAACAAGGTGATGACAACAAGAAATGCAAACTCTACTCTCGAAGCATAGAGGCTTTTCAAGTAACCTATGACAAATGCGAAAATAATAAGTAAGACATGAGGACTTAGCACTCTATATCTCTATTTTTTATTTTGTGTGTCATTGATAGTTTTATTTTATTTTGATCTTATGAAACTTGGATTTACAGTAATGGAGACACTTCTCTTTGCTATAAAGGTAAGAGACTGATACATCATTCTTTTTTAATTTCTTTTCTTAGCTTGAAAACTTCTAATAATGATTTGGATCAATAGGTTTTTGAACAGCTAATATCATTGGCATCGGTATTGGATCAATAGTACTACACTGCACTATTTAAAGTAAAAGCATTGATGTTGGTTAAAGGTGTTGTCTATGTGCTGTGCAATTGAAAGTAGAGTAAAGGCTTAGATTTTGATTTTGACCGTGTGCAATAGCTGCCAGACATGTTTTGAATATGCAAGGATATTTTATCTTTAACAAGACCTTGCCGTGTCAAAACTGCGGTCAAGATTTCGTTTCGACCGAGATCACTCCAGAGATGGTCAATGGGAGGCAAGACATCAGACTCAGTACTAATTTTCAGTTTACAAGAAAAAGAGAAAGTGATGCTTCTTCTACAACTTCAGCATCTGATAGGGCATAGGCTGAAAAACAAGCACAAGAAACAATAAAAAACATAGTTTGAGGAGTCACGAAAAAAGCTTGATGCTGCTATTGCTGCTGCTAGAGGAAATGCAAACTCTGCTACATTTGGAGAAGAGAGACTTTCCAAGAAACCGATGAAAAACTCTACTTTCGAAGAAGAAAGGTTTATGAGAACTCAAAAGTTAGTAAAACAAAAGACAAATGGTTTATGAGAAGAACTGAAACTACTAAAAGAATGACGAAAGTCAGAGAGAGGGAAAAGAGAAAAGAAGGCGGGAAAGGGAGAGAGGAAAATAACTACTACACTAATAGTTTCCCTTTTCCGTCCCTAAAGTCTAAAATTATTTTTATGTTTGCCCCAATTGTTTTTAACAAACTCGAAAATAACCCTTTTGTTTCTAGTCAAAAATTACAATTTTTACACACTGGATCCTTCTTCTTTAATTTTTCGCTTCTCCACCGTTTAGGGCATTCTGTTATTCAATCGCACAATGTTGCTTGGTTAAGAAGTGGGTCTCCATCAAAAACTGGGCTTTTACACTTATTGGTAAGATGATTTTGCTTTGCACAAGAATCCCAAAAGTTTCTTCCTTCTATGGGTTTTGTGTAGTGTCGGAATCTTCAAATCTATTTTGTAATTCGTACGATTACTTTGTTGCTTTATATACAGTAACTTGAGAAATCTAGGGCTTGTTCTTTTGACTTGGTGATTTGCATGTATGGTTTTGCCTATAATTAAGATGTTACTTACTAGTTTACACGAGATTCTTCTTTTTATGAATTGTTTTTATCCATTCTTCGATTGTTGTTTGTGAAATTGTGATTGATTATGTGTAATTATGTAGTGGCTTTGGATAGAGTAACTTCAGATTCAGAGATCTGTGGCTAAGGACTTGTTTTTCTAACTTAGTGATTTTCATTTACGGTTTTGCTTCTGTTTTTCATCCTTCTTAATCCTTTTTCTTTTGGCTCCTCCAATTGGTTTTCCATAGAGACAAGGTGCAAAATCGTTTGAAGGATTCTTTGTTCAACAAAGATATGGAATGCAACAAGGAGGAAGCTATAAGAGCAATGGATATTGCTAAGAGGAAAGTTGCAGAGAATGATTACAACGGGGCTAAGCTTTTTGCTAACAAGGCTCAGGATTTGTATCCGAAACTTGATGGTTTAAGACAAGTGATGATGTTGATCGATGTGTATATCTCAGCAGGAAATACAATTAGTGGAGGAGAATCTGATTGGTATGGAATTCTTGGTGTTGATCCTTTGGCTGATGAGGAAGTAGTGAAGAAACAGTATAAGAGGCTAGCTCTTTTGCTTCATCCTGACAAGAACAATTGTGAAGGCGCAGAGGGTGCGTTTAAGCTTGTGTTAGCTGCTTGGTGTTTGTTATCTGATAAGGTTAAGAGAATTGCTTATGATCAGAAGAGGAAGTTGAACGAAGTTAAACCGAAAAGGAGTCGAAAGCAGAAACAACCTCCAAAGAAACCACCAAATCAGCCGAAACAACAACCAAATCAGCAGAAACAACCACCAGATCAGCAGAAGCAGCCACCAAATCAGCCTAGACAGCCACCAAACCAGCAGAAGCAACCACAAAACGAGCCGAAACAACCACCAAACCAGCCTAAACAACCACCAAATCAAGCAAGTACTAATGGTAGAGCTAGAAGCAAAAAGCCCACTTCCAAAGTTTCTATCTTTTGGACAATGTGCAACAAATGCGAGACACAATATGAGTATGTGAGGGTTTATTATCTTAACAAGACCGTACTTTGCCGAAATTGCCGTGGGAATTTTAAGGCAACTGAGATAGAGAAAACACCAACTGAGAAGGAAAAAACACCAACTGAGAAAGAGGAAACACCACAAGCAACAAACAAGAACACAAATGGTGCTTCGTCTTCTTGTGATAGAGATTCTTCACTAAATGTTAATTTTGATTCTAGTTTTCGACGGGATTCTTCTTTATCAAGAATGAGTTACTTTAACAGTGGAAATGTGGCAAATCAAGCAGAAGAAAGAGGGAAAAGAGAGGTAAGGGAGTCAGAAGAAGAAGCTGGTAGAGGAATTGCAAACTCTGATTTGAAAGTAGAAGAGAGAGTTTTTAAGAAGCTGAGGACAGATAACTATGCAGAGTCAAGTAGTGAAATCAAGGTGTGAAGTAAGCTGAGGACAGATAATTAGAAGTTTAACAGTGAAGTAGGAACTATGACATTTAGAAGTTTAACAATCAATGATTTTATGATTATGATATTTGAATATTTTGCATCTAGACTAGGATCTTGTACAGTGGAACCAGGTTAGTTCTTCTTCCTGTCATCTTCAATGTTGAATCTGAAATGTCAAAGCTTTATTTTATTTTTGTTAACAATGTGTGCTTTAACAACGTGAGTCAAATTAATCAAAGTGGGTTCACTTAAATTGTTGGAAGAAATTTTACTTCCACTAACTAAATATTTCCTTCTTCGGTCCCTTCATTCTCAAAAGTTTTTACTTTTGTCCCCAAATATTTTAACGGAGAAGATTTAGTCTCCTACTTCGGGTCATCATATATCACTTGAAAATCGGGATATTCGTTAAAAATCCCCCTTTTTTTTTTTTCTTTTCTTGCTTCCTCCCTTTTTTT
>Ga0041059_1000598_pt1 | contig 27883 bp, 21 predicted proteins | sample AraColnosormetaG_FD_56232 | JGI IMG/M metagenome (GOLD analysis project Ga0041059, IMG submission 56232) | Arabidopsis roots microbial communities from North Carolina, USA - Col MF nosort | ecosystem: Host-associated > Plants > Roots > Unclassified | place: USA: North Carolina | collected... | reverse complement strand
TTTTTTTTTTTTTTTTTTTTTTTTTTAAAACAGATTTCATTTAGACATAAAAGTGTAAGGATAGTAGGATAGTGTTACATTAACTTGTTTAGTGGTTATCATCATCCCATATGTCTAAGCTCGGTTTCCGCATATGCTTCACTCATTTATATATTGCGACAAGTTGATTATGTATAAGCTAGTTATCTTTGTGCTAATCCAATCTTCTATTCTAGGATGACACATGTTTAGGTTCACTAACAAAAAAAACACATGTTGAGGTAGATTATGACATAAGTTGGGCGGCCTTATTCAAAATGGTGCTTTACGAGTTAATTGTGTTAATGCTTGATCAGATTATTCCTCTATGTACACAGATATTGGTTTTAACTCCATCCGTCCATCTTGAAAACAGCGTTTTTGGATAATAATGAATAATCGATCTCTATAATGTATATTATTAGATTCATGTATATCTTGTACTTGTTCCTTTGGAATCTACATGTCTCTTTATATGTTTAAATGTTGTAAACGTTCCAGTTTGTTCAATAAAGAATAGATTTCTCTGCAATAAGAGCATGGTTAGTTTATTACACATTCACACCATGTAATGCTCTAGTTCCTCTTCGAAATTTGACACAAGATAACAATTATCTTTGAGATTTATAAGTTTCTTAGTAAGATTAGATACGATCTTTCATATGCAAACATCTATAAACACTGTTATTGACGAAAACTAAAATAAAGTAAGCACAATTATTTTCAGTTTTTCTTTTTAAATTGTGCTTACTTTCATATACTGTACAATTGAGTTTATAGAAAATTGGTTTCAAATTTCTAAAATGAAATACAAGGAATTTCTATTAGGAAGTAGACTTGCTATTTTAACTTGTAATCACAATAAAAATATCTATATCTATGTGTGTGCGAAGTGTGAACTGTGAATGGGTCTTGAATTTGTCACCGCCGTTTCTTTTAGGGTCAATGAGTATATCCACTAAACCCATCTTACACTTTTTTATATCACTTTTTTTTTTCTATCAATAACAAAAAATTCTATAAAACGTGTTTTAACCATTATAATTGTAAACCCTAAACCCCACGATCCTACACTTTTTATATCACAACTTGTGTGTTTGCTTAAAACGTTGTTAATAACCATTATAATATATATCTAACATAATAACATTAAACTTTTTAATTAGTCCAAAAAATGAACTTACAAATTATTATCTACTAATAACGATTTCAATGAGGTATGCAGCATGTTGTTGGGTTTGTTTTGAGAGTGACGCAAATCTGTCTTTTCTCCAATCTAATCAAAGATACATAGCGATTCGGTGACATCAATTCTAGAACCAAAAAGATTTGATTAAACAGAGAAATTGACTTAATATGCATTTATAATATAAGCTCTTATGTTGTAGAAAAATCCAAACCTGTTCCACAAGCAAAAACTAAGCTGTATGGGACCATGTTGATATAGACTAAGACCCTAAGCGATATGTACAAATACAGGTGTTATACATAGAAAGAAAAAGAAACCGTTTTTTTCTTTTTCTTATATCTAATTCATATACAGCTAGATATACATGTAATTTAAAATGTTATCTTTATGTAGTAATTTATTGCGAGGGATGAAATATCTGACGGAGGTTTTATGTGAAAACTCGAAGGTGTATTTGATTTTCGGTCAAATATATTTTAATGGCTCTCTCGTATATTGATGATCACGGCTCGGTACATTGTCCTATTACGAACTCGATAAAATTAATTATATTATTTTGTTGTGCAAATCCGATTTAGTAGCTCGTCGTTTGACCCTATATTGAGACATATAAAACATATAACAATTTGCAATAAATAATTAGTTGTTTTTGTGTATTTCTAGTTAAAAAAAAATTGAAAAAATTGTGATACAAAGAATTATAAAAACGTTGACAGCAACATGACTGACTAAACGAAGAAATATCTTACGTACATTACATTTTTTTTGGGGTCAACACGTAGATTATAAATTCAACAAATCCTTAATACGAGAGAGGTAAGTATATTATGGCCCATCAAGAAGGATAGTGGCTTATGGGCCTATGTTATAATATGAAATAAAAGCCCAATTATAAATGAATTTTTATATACTAGAGTGCAAAGTCTGGGCCCAAAGTAAACAGTCTAACGTGTCTTGTCGTTTGATTTCCTCCACTCTAATTATAAATTAATTAATTACGGGGAAAAAGATTAATTAACTTTAGTGAATCCATCATCAATCAAAGACTAATAAAATAAGCGTGAAGGACAAAAGCACTACGGGTCTCATTGTCTTGTCTCAACCCGCATTATTTGTACTCGCAAATGCTGCTAATCTGATCTACTGTTTACTTTTGCATTTTTGTAATAATTTATCTGTATTACTATTATTGTTTTTTACCAATCACTTTTTAATTAGACACATATTTTCATGTACTCATAATTTTAAATATAATGTCTGATGGTAGTTGTAGTAATTTGAAATAATTAATATCCTTTACTTATTATACAGACGATTAAACAAAATATGAGAAAGAGAAAATCAAAACTTTTTACGGGGAAGGTTAAGAAATGCCGTATTATTATTCTGGACGGTGAATATTTTTCTTTTACTTTCCTCTTTGTGCATAAGGTGTTAAAGACTTTTTTTTTTGATTAATCGTCTTTAAATCTTTGGTAAAAGGAAAGAAAAAAGGTTAAAAAGAATAGAGAGGGGTAAAAAAGAGATAACGTGAGTGGTACGGAAGAGTGATGATGAAAAAAAAAGAGTCAGAGAAGGTCATGATGATGATGAACGGACACAGGCCTCTCTTACTCTCTTACCATCAAATCCTACGGTCAGATTGAGATATTTTGTGCTTCCCATGCGTGTTCTTCAATCCCATTTCACCCCTTTTGTTATTATTATGCTCCCCTTTCCCCAATTCCCATTACCTTCCTTTTTTAATTACTTTGAATTTTTTACAGTAATTTTTTTTATGTATATTACACCCGACTATAATTTTTTTCTTTTTTTCTTTTTAACACGAAAAGAATGTAACCGACTATAAAAATTAACATACATAATTTACCTGTTTATTACCAACGAATTTACTTTTTTACTTTTTAACCAATCATCCTTATTACTATGGATTAAACGTTGTGTATGATGATCGTAACAGTGCAATTCAGACATATTTAATACTCCAGAAATATGTATGTTGTTCACATTCAAATTTTGTACTTCTAACAATAACACCACAAATTATACTTTCAAAAAATGAGATTTTTTTTTTAAACTCAATTCGGACAAACTTGTATGTATCTAATTTTTGTCATGACTATAATTTTGTTTCAATCAGTTTACTTATTTAAGTGCAAATTCAACAAAAATAAAAAACAAAAATCTAGCACGTGACGTAACCTTATGAAAAAGATTAATCTATAGTCATTATTAAAGTTACTTATACTATTTACCCATTCATCTATCTAGAAGACTACAATGAATGCCAAACCAAAAAAAAAAAGCAAAATGAAAAATTCAAGTTTGGGGGGACTAACATTTCTCAATGGGCCCCATCCAGTTGGGCCAATCTAAGTAAAAAAAATTGAAAGATAAGGAAACGTAATAATGAAAGTTAAAGAAATTAGGAAGGTGGCGGAATTTAATTAAATTTAATCCGAAAGAAAGAAAGTGATTATAAAAAAAGATTAACAAGTCTTAATTAATTTTAGATTAATAAAGTAGAGATAGAGAGAGAAAGGAAGAAAGTGGAAGAGGTTAGATGTCCCATTCACCACCCGGCAAACCGACTTGGAATGCCGCTTTCTTGTCCCCTCCTCACTCCTCTTTTTCTCTCTTTACCATTTTACCCTTCATTCCTCAATCACATTATCATCACATAGAGGTTACATTAGTCATTAAAAACAAAAGGATAGAATCGGAATTTAATATTTGCAGACAACCATCCCCTTTCGGGTGGAGCCAGAAAAGTGGCATAATTTTGTTTAAAGATCCGACTCCCGACATTTGTACATCAACGGTTCATATCTGCTGATTTAAATCCGACGGTTTAGAATTATCAGCACGATCAAATCTGAGCCGTTGGATTAGAATCCATTCGTAAATAAAAATACGCAACTTTTTCCACTTATTTTCTATTCTACCACTTTGTTTAGTTATTTTAATTTTAATCTCGGCTACGAGTTTCTGGGTAATGATAATTAAGCTTTTTTCTGCTTTAATGGAAGGACCTTGACACTTCTCTCTCTCTTTCTCTTTGCTATTCATCTTCTACAGTTTCTTAAAAATTATACTCTTCTTCTCCAAAATATCTCAGACTCTCTTATTTTTGATCGTCTTCTTCTTCTTCGTTGTGAGCTTCCATTTTTCATCCAGGATTTGTTTTTTCCGTTTGAGGTAATTATGTCTTCTCTGTTCTTCTTATACATAGTTTCAAATCCGGTAATTTTTAGCTTGTTGTTGTTTGTGTGTGTAGTTAGTAGTTATTAGATCTATTAGCTATTGAGTTTCTTTGCTGATTTCCTCACTATTTCTATGGCGAATTTTGGTTTGTTTGAGCTGTTGGCTTAAACCTTGCTAGGTTTAGTGATTTGTAGATAGAATTCTGTGGAAATTCAAATCTGAGATCAGCTCGAAAAATGTAACTCAACGGTGTAGTTTCTTCATCTGACCTTAAGTTGACTTCTATTTATTTTTAGCTTTCCATTTTTTTCTCAGATTGAGCTTTATTTTGCTCTAAATTTTGGTTGTGAGTTTTTCATAGATGCAATCTACTTTTGAAACCCTAATTGATACGGTTTCGAGTTTCTTCGAATTTTGATTGAAATTGAGTTCTTGATTTTTTCTGGTAATTTAGGGTTTTGTTTGAGGATTTGTTTATGGTTATGTGAATTTAATGTGGAGGACTTTGTGCTGTGTAAATCATCAGGTAAAGCAGCTTTGCAGTTAAAGAAACCTTGAGTATCCAATGTCCCCGGAAGAGGAGCTACAGAGCAATGTATCGGTGGCTAGTTCTTCACCTACTAGCAATTGCATCTCCAGGAACACTCTAGGAGGACTTAAAGAGCATAACTACTTGGGTCTCTCTGATTGTTCTTCTGTTGGAAGCTCTACTCTCTCTCCCCTTGCTGAAGATGACAAAGCTACTATCAGCCTCAAGGCTACGGAGCTGACACTTGGTCTTCCTGGATCACAATCTCCTGCGAGAGACACAGAGCTTAACCTTTTGAGCCCAGCAAAGCTAGATGAGAAGCCATTCTTTCCTTTGCTTCCTTCTAAAGATGAGATATGCTCCTCCTCGCAAAAGAACAATGCATCGGGAAACAAAAGAGGCTTTTCTGACACAATGGATCAGTTTGCTGAAGCTAAAAGTTCAGTGTATACTGAGAAAAACTGGATGTTCCCTGAAGCAGCAGCCACCCAGTCTGTAACAAAGAAAGATGTGCCACAAAACATACCCAAAGGACAGTCTAGCACTACAAACAATAGCTCTAGTCCACCTGCAGCCAAGTATGAATAGAAGATAGGAGCATTCGTTCGATTTTGATATGGATTACTTTCAACAGCTAGCTAACTGGTGTTTTTTCGGATTCTGGAATTTTCAGGGCACAAATTGTCGGTTGGCCTCCAGTGAGATCCTACAGGAAGAACACATTGGCCACTACTTGTAAGAACAGTGACGAAGTTGATGGGAGGCCAGGTTCTGGGGCTCTCTTCGTGAAGGTCAGTATGGATGGTGCTCCTTATCTGAGGAAAGTTGACCTGAGGAGCTACACTAACTACGGGGAGCTTTCTTCAGCCTTGGAGAAAATGTTCACCACTTTCACTCTTGGTGAGATGTTTCAGTGATTGCTAGTGATGTGTTTGAAAACCTCTTTCTATTTAAGGATCAATGAATGAGTGCAGTCAAAGTAGTTAACCTGCACTGTTTATTTGATGTTTAGGTCAATGTGGATCTAATGGAGCTGCTGGGAAGGATATGCTTAGTGAGACCAAGCTCAAGGATCTTTTGAATGGAAAAGACTATGTGCTCACTTATGAGGATAAGGATGGTGACTGGATGCTTGTTGGAGATGTTCCGTGGGAGTAAGTTTCCTCTCTTATATTCAAAACTTGTTAGAAGCTTTCTCTACTCTCTGCCAGATATCTTAGAATCAAATCTAACATGCCATAGAAGATTATATCATGGTGATTGGTATAAGCGCTCATGAGTGATTTCTGATCCGATGTATATTACAGGATGTTTATTGATGTCTGCAAGAAGCTGAAGATAATGAAAGGGTGTGATGCTATTGGGTTAGGTAAAGTCTATTCTTCTCTCTGCTCCTAAGCTACAACGTAAACTACTATCTCTACTAAAACCGATTACAAGTAGTGTGTATGATGAGATTAGTGGTTTGTTGGTGTGAGTTACTTGTAGCTGATTTAGAAATTTCAATTCATGTTTGATCACTCGTCTTCTTTTGGGAGTAAATACAACAAATTAACATGTAAATAAAATCGAAATTAAACTGATTTCAATTCATGTTTGATCACTCGTCTTCTCTGATTCAAAATGTCTTAATGATTCAATGTGGTGAACTGGTGATATTGCAGCTGCAGCTCCGAGAGCAATGGAGAAATCGAAGATGAGAGCTTAAAAGATGGAACATGACAAAGCTTTCTAACTATACAAAATATGTGCGATCTTTTGGTGGTGTTTTTAAATTTCAAAACATCAATATCTTTAGTTTCTGAATTTTTAAAATGAAGTAAGTAAGACTACGAATGTAAGGAAATGAAGAAGAATTAAAAATGATCTATTTTTGTTGTTTGTTTGTTGCTTTAGTCAGTAAACTGGTCGTTGTTTTATGTTTTGTGTTTGATTTGGATGTGTGGTTGACTTCTACCTTTGAGATATTATTTGATGTAACGTTTTTGTTATTCTCTTCTTTGCTTCTTCTCGAGAAGAGAAGATAGACAATCCGGTTTTACGATTTGGCTTTCTATCATTGAACATGGAGGTTCTTCTTCTGCATTTGCAAAACAATCTTAAATATTAATCAGTACTTAAATCTTTGAGGTGGATTGTTAAATTCTAACACATTTGAATGCGGAAGTGGTAAACCTACGTTTTTCTCAATGTCTATGACTCTATTCTAAATGGAATATCAAGATTAATCAGAAAGAAAAAAAAATCTTTTTATAACTGTCATAACTAAACTGTGCTACCAAATCATTGCCACCAACGGATCTTTAAACCAACTTGAATAATTCACCTGAAGAACCAAAAGCTACAAGACAAATCAAAGATAAATAAAAGTAATTTCGCCGGGAAAAGGTTTTGATATCATTATTTCACTTTTTAACCTTCCATGAAACTTTGTTTACCTTAGCAAGCATGGGCTGCGTACAAACTCATGATAACTATATAGTACAATCCCCAAACGAAGATATCATAAATTTCAACGAATCAGTTTTAGATTTAGTGAATAACTATAGTTTAATAGTATCGAATAATATCGTTTGAGAGAAAAATAGTCAAAGATACATGAACATAAATTCCCATATACTAATTTCCCATTTCTCATTCAAGGAACGTTTATTATTTTTCTGTTCCTGAAGGTGGAAGCATAGTGCGCCTCTTTGGGTTTGGCAATGGTGGTTTGCTTATTTGTTTTATGAAAATTATTTTTGTGATATCATTTATTGTTCATTTTTAATAATTCCGTTAGCGTTGACAAAACAATATGATTAAACCCCACCTAAAATGAAATGTTATATTCAACTGTCCAATTTTTCAAAGAGGCGTTAATTAATCAATTCCAAGGCATATATTCGATCAAGATAATTAAAGACTCATATAGTACTCTCATAGTTTAAGAGAACCTACGGGTCGAATTTAAATCACTCTTGTTACTTTAAAACTTTAATCCAAATAATGTAGTATATATCTGTGATTCTTGTAGCTAGCTTCACGTGAACTTAATAGTATACACATAAACAACAATCATTGGTCGTGAATCTCATTTAATTCGTTTCGCTTTGATGCACTTATTCGAATGGGACATACTATATACATCCATATAAGTTGATAAACTATATAGTAATATTCAATGTTTTTAAAATTAAATATATGAAATAGACTTAGGGAATGACATGTCGAATTTGTCTCCAAAAGATATGAATTGAATTATGCTTCTCAGTAATGGAACGTGGCAATACCTTTATCACTCATCTATATATGGTTGTTCCCCAAAATTATTTCTTCATCAAACGAGAAAAATAAGATTGTAAATGTAAATGATTTGATCATCTCAATGTTGCATTCAAGAATAGTATCTATAATATTTAGTTATAAGCATTAGGTATTAGGTCAATTATATTCAACTGAGTCTACGAATCGAATTGCATATTGCGTAAAAATTCAAATAAAAGAAGCTAGATAAATGAATATACGTACGATTACGAGAATGAATGTGTGTTTCTTCGATTTGGTAGACCTTCAACAAACCCACCGAATTGATGGTATCCATAGATTTCTTATCAGTTATCAGTCATGGGAGAGATTTACGATCTCATATATATGGACAAAATATATCGTATCAGCATTATTATTGATTTATTGTTTAGTTAAGTTCTTTTTTTTTTGGTTTTTCCTTTTTTTCTTTGAAAGGTTTGATTAGCAGTTTTGTCCGGACAGACCAAGTATATATATACAATAATTGTGATTGTGTTAGGACATTCAAAATCTTCCATACAGTTTTCGAATTAAGTTGGTATACAAGTTTTTCAAATGTTAAATCAAATCCAACTAAACTAGATTTGTTAAGGATACATAGGATCATCTCTCTTTAATATCATAATATTCCTCTATCTCCTTTATGGAACATTCTATATTTGTACAACCCTAGTGTAGCCTCCTCTGTACTTGTATATATACTTGTGTAAAGCTATTCGTATAATATAAGTCATTACATTCTTAACATGGTATCAAGAGCCTAATAAGAACATTGTTGGTTGTAAATGGGTATTTAAAAACAAATTTCTCCCTAATGGTTCTCTTGGCAGGTGCAAATCAAGGTTTGTGGCAAAAGGGTATAATCAACAACTTGGCCGTGATTATACAGACACTTTCAGTCCTGTGATCAAGTCGACCACCTTACGTCTTGTTCTTGATGTTGCGGTAACCCGATCGTGGCCAATCCGACAATTAGACGTCAACAACGCCTTTCTTCAAGGCACCTTGAAAGAAGAAGTTTACATGGAGCAACCTCCTGGGTTTATTGATCCCGACAATCCATCATTCGTTTGTCGACTACGTAAAGCGATTTACGGGTTAAAACAGGCTCCGCGTGCTTGGTATACGGAATTGAAGACTTATCTCCTCACCTTGGGATTTCAAAACTCGTTGGCTGACACTTCTCTGTTTATTCTGCAACGTGGCAAATAATTTGTCTATCTATTGGTGTATGTCGACGATATACTAATCATGGGTAGTCACAAAGGAAGCATTCAACAAGTTCTTGATGCACTCGCAGCTCGCTTCTCCATCAAAGACCCTGAAGATCTCAACTATTTTCTTGGTCTAGAAGATCATCGGACGTCTAAGGGCTTACATCTTTCGCAGCGAAAGTACATTCTTGATCTACTTCAACGCTACAACATGATTAACGCCAAACCAGTAGGAACACCAATGGCATCATCTCCTAAACTCACACTCATGTCTGGTATAACTCTCTCCGACCCTACTGAGTATAGAAAGCTTGTTGGAAGTTTGCAGTATCTTGCATTCACAAGACTTGATATTGCATATGCTGTAAACCGCCTCTCTCAGTTTATGCACAGACCAACCAATGATCATTGGCAAGCTGCAAAACGAGTTCTTAGATATTTGGCTGGAACTACGACTCACGACATTTTCTTTGCTGCTCAAAACGAGCTCTCCCTTCATGCCTTTTCAGATGCAGATTGGGCCGGAGACTCAGAAGATTGCGTTTCAACAAATGCTTACATCGTTTACCTCGGGAAAAATCCAATCTCATGGACTGCCAAGAAACAAAAGAGCGTTGCAAGGTCTTCAACAGAAGCTGAATATCGATCGGTGGCAAATACTGCTTGTGAAATCCAGTGGATATGCAGCCTTCTCACGGAGCTTGGGATCACACTTCCCAAACCGCCTGTGGTCTATTGTGATAATGTGGGTGCTACTTTCCTTTGCGCAAACCCGGTTTTCCATTCCAGGATGAAGCACATAGCCATAGACTATCACTTTATTCGTGGACAAGTTCAGCAAGGCATTCTTCGTGTGGCTCACGTCAACACTAGAGACCAACTCGCTGATGCATTAACAAAACCGCTTCCTCGAAATCACTTCACGGAACTTCGAGACAAGATTGGAGTGTGCATAGCCCCTCCATCTTGAGGGGGCGTGTTAAGGATACATAGGATCATCTCTCTTTAATATCATAATATTCCTCTGTCTCCTTTATGGAACATTCTATATTTGTACAACCCTAGTGTAACCTCCTCTGTACTTGTATATATACTTGTGTAAAGCTATTCGTATAATATAAGTCATTACATTCTTAACAAGATTAACTAACTAATATTTTCATTTTTTGGTTGATAATCAATGATTCCATGGCATGCACGCACGAAGTCATGTGTTGTCTCTACAATGGCAGCCACTTAAAAAACCTACCAAACCATTTACAAATGCTTAACTACAATTTTGTTTAGCAGCCCCCTTATCATATATGTACCCACCCATTTATTGTTTCATTCATTCATGTGGCTCTTCAGCATAACTGCAAGATACTAGAGGCCACAAATTGCAGTAATTTGTATTTTGGAGTTAATACCTTTGATTTAGGACACTAATTATCTCGAGCACTTGATCAGCCAATCTAAAAGGTTGTCAAATCAAAATAATAGAAGTGTCGAAATCAAAATCAGACCAAAACCATCAATTTTTTTGCAATAGCAAGAAGAATTCAAAATTTGCTGGACCTGGACCAGTCTAATCTTTATGTCATATCATTAGCTCTTGTCGTCACCATATATTATAAATCATTTTGTTGGTAAATAAATGAAAAAAAAAAACTTTTCGACCTTTCTCCATCAAAGACCTTTTACAAAATTCCAAACCCAAAACTTTAGGTTAAATTCCTCGCTCCAGCCAGTATGTAATTACGTAAGCAACTATCAATTAAATATACAACTCAATTCACAATCATGAAGATAACTCGAATACAACGTGTTTTAGTATCATTTATATTTCGTAAGGAAAATAAGCTTACCGTTTATTGCTCAGACTGTAACGTCACGTGCCCACATGTTTGACCTTACACTCCATCACAATCTGCATTTCGAAGAATCCGATAAGATTGGAAATGATTTATATAATCGAACCACATTGTGGAACATTCAAGAGGAATCCACATTAGACAATCTAATAAACTGTTTAATATTTTGAAAAGAAAGATTTTACATGCAAATGGAAAACAAAGATCTCCGCGTCTCAAGTTATTTGAAATCTCATTTTGCATATGGTCGGTTATTACCGTTGACTTTTAACTTTATCGTCCATCCCAATGAAACAACACTTGAAATATGTAAAAAAAATAGCAAAATTGACCCAAAAAAAAGAAGGACTTAACGGATCAGTGATTATTTTCTTCGAGGCAAAACAATTACATGCAAATGGAAACAAAAGCCAATTCACACGCATAAAAGTCACAATTTTTACCTTATAATATTCCTACAACTTAAAATAACATAAAAAAAAATGTCTTTATCGAAACATCACTAAAGAAAAAGAAATCTCTCTATAGTCTTTATCTTAGTATTTAATTTCTCCATCTTCCTTATGATCCATTATGCCCAAAGTCCTTCTTCTTCTTCTCTATAATTACTTCCACAAATAGAAGAAGAAGAAGAAGAAGAATAATATAGAAAAAAAGAGAGCTTCTCTTCTTATTTCTTTCTCACAGGAAATGGTGTTTGGTTGGAGAAAAGCGTTTTGCACTTCCGTTTCAAGTAATCAAGATAAACCTCAACAACATTCATCATTACACACTACTGATCCTCCAATTCCCACACCAAGATTCCGATCAAAGTTTGGTTTTTTATCCAACCCTTCAACTCCTCGTCTCCGATCACGCGGCGGAAGCGGCACTGGATGCCGCTCCTCAGCTTCCACATCAGTCACTATCCCATCTCTTCCAACTAGTCCCAAACTCCATTGCAGGACTACGAGCAATGCTACTCCAAGGACTAGTAACAGCTCAAGTCCCAAGTTTTTCTCTAACCCTTCTTCTCCTAAATCATCATCTTCTTCTTCCTCTCAAGGCGGCGGCGGCGTCTCTCTCCTCCGTGCCACGCTTCTTCTCAACAAGGTAGTTACTTTTGATTCAATCAAGTTCTTAATTTGAAAGACATAATCTAAAGCTCCGTTTTGTGTGTGTGTGGATGCAGAGTAATAGTAGTAGATGTGCGATTTGTTTGCAGAGAGTGAATTCAAATCAAAGCAACTCGACGGCGGCAATTTTCACGGCGGAGTGTTCACATTCGTTTCACCTTTCTTGCGTCAATGGATTAGAAGACAAGCGTTGTCCGTTTTGCTCTGCCGCATGGAATCACGCGCCAAAGTCGAATTATCCGGCTGTTAATAATAACTTCGGATCCGACCCGATTAGACGACCCGAGATCCGAGAGATCAAAACGGGGAAGTCACTGAGAGTGTACAACGACGATGAGCCGTTAGCTTATTCGCCGGTTTCTCTTGCTCAGATCAACACTATACATGAATCAGACGAAAACGACGACGTTGAAGATGACGATGACTTCCCCGGATTCTTCCGAGATTCTTCGATTACGTCTGATATGGTTCCTTCAATCTCAGGAAATCTGGAGGTTAAGTTGCTGCCGGAATCTGCCGTTGTGGAAACCGGGAAAAAGAAGGAGACACACGTCGTCATCATGAAACTAAAAGCGTCTCCGTCGCCGTCGTCCATCACCGATGCGATTAAGGCGCGAAGACCATCGATAGATCTGGTAACGGTTCTCGATTTAAGCAACGGCGGTGCTAATTTGCAAACGGTTAAACACGCGATGAGATCGGTGATCTCTCTTCTCCGAGAAATGGATCGTTTATCGATCGTCGTTTTCTCGACGGGGTCAAAACGGTTAATGCCGTTACGACGAATGACGGCGAAAGGAAGACGATCGGCGCGGCGAATGGTCGACGCACTCGGCGGAATGGAAACCACCGGCGGAGTTGGAATGAGCGTTAACGACGCGTTGAAGAAAGCGGTTAAAGTCGTTGAAGATCGGCGGGAGAAGAATCCGTCAACGAGCATCTTTGTTTTATCGGACGGTCAAGATCAACCGGAGGCAGTTTTGAAAGCTAAACTAAACGCAACGCGCATTCCGTTCGTCGTGTCTACCACGCGTTTCTCTCGTCCGGAGATCCCGGTTCATTCCGTTTACATTGCTTCTCCTGGAGCGTTGCTTCACGCGCCGCTACGAGACGCGTTCACCGAAAGAATCGCTTCGTTGCTCAACGTGACTCTCCATAACGTGAAGCTAAATCTCAGTTTGGTCAACGGATCTCATTTGACTGAGATTTCATCGGTTTACTCTTTAACCGGTCGACTCGAGAATTTCGGATCCGGTTCTGTCATCCAAGTCGGAGATTTGTTTGCGGAGGAGGAGAGAGAGTTTCTCGTTGAGCTCAAAGTGCCGACTTCGTCGAGTGGTTCCCACCAAGTAATGTCCGTACAGTCGTCGATCGTTGACCAAATGACACATCAGCCAATGACATGTCCTAAAGAAAAACGATTTTTGATCCCACGGCCACAATCCGTCAGATATGTATCTTCAAGCATCGAACGGCTGAGAAATTTACACTCCATGTGCCGCGCTGTAGCGGATTCACGCCGGCTTATCGAGCGTGAGGATTTATCCGGAGCGTATCAGGTTCTAACGACGGCTCGGTCCAATGCGTCTCATTCGGATGATAGTTTAAGGAGTTTGGAGGTTGAGCTAAATGAACTTAGCCGGATTAAACCGAGAAATAGTATATTAAACCGAACTGAAGATAAACCGGAGCAGCTTACCCCTACTTCGGCTTGGAGAGCCGCCGAGAAATTAGCTAAAGTGGCTATTATGAGGAAGCATTTAAATCGAGTCAGCGATATGCACGGCTTGGAAAACGCCAGATTTTAATTTTAATTTCCCTTTTTTTCGAAAATTCGATTTCAATGATTTTTGAATATATAATGGTACATAATTTATATAAGGAGGATAAGCAATAATTTAGTAAGGTATAAATAATAGAAGTATGATTATTCAGAAAAAGACCCACATAGGTGCATGATAGCGACAAGCAGTAGCCGACGGGTGTGGCCTTTTGTATTGCAGAGAGATTGAGACCCTACATTAGAAGGAATTAATTGGTCTTTTAGCATTTTTATCTTCTTCTTCCTTTTTGTAATCTTCAAAAACTCCAAATTAATGACTGAATAGTTAAAAAAAGTTGTAGATCAAATAAATGAAGTCTGCTTTTTTTGTGTACTATATAGAATTAAAAGTTGAGGTATAGTGGATTAGAGAGTGTGCTTGTAATGCTGGACTTCAAAATCAAAAGTTAAGTTTATATTATCATATGCCGTTTAACTTAAGAGGATCTATAATATATTATATCTTTCCAAATGAATGATCATGATTAGTCATGTGATCATCATTATAGCCTATTTTGTTATAGAAGGCACCGGGTTTGAATGATTTGAATAGTGCGTGGGGATTGTCTTTGTTGGTTGTTGGTGAATGGTTTGGTGGGTGCACCGTGGTAGAAACCAGGTCATGCGCCGTTGCAAAGCTTTCTTCTCGCTTAAATTCATTCATTTTATATCATTAAGACATTTACTAATTATATGTAGCTAGCGCCAAGTTGCAATTTGTTTTGAATGCAATGATTTTGTATACTTTTAAAATGGATGAAATGATTAACTATTGTCAAAGGTCCACTTCTCGATGTGATTCACTAAAATGATCAGTGGCAGAAGAATCTCGAACTATATATATGGTCAAATCATAACTAAAAAAACTAAGCTATTATTTTTTCACAAAAAAAAAAACTAAGCTATCATTCATCACGCAGTTACATATTGCATATGGACAATGTTAATGTCAACTAATGAAAGGGAAAGAATCTCGAACTATATATGGTCAAACGGTTTGACGCACCATACTTAAAAAAATACTAATCAAGGTGCATTACATTCATTGATGTTACAATTACTTGTACTAATGAACTCTGTGAAAATCAGAATAACCCGGTATAACACACTATTTGGAGTTATAATGGCTGATCCAACTTTTGGGAGATTTTGTCACAGTTGGGCTACAGTTTGTGCAATCGGCAACTGTAAAGCCCATTGAGAATTCCAAAAATAATGTAAACCAATTAATAAAGCATTTACCTTTGGCGCCTGGGACGAAAATAAGATACCGAAAACAACCTTTACTCTACAAACATAGGTCCATGTAAAATAGGCTTAGGCCCAAATAATGTAACTCTAAAACAAATCTATGAATCTATTAATCACCAAAGTTATCTTTTACATAATGTAATGGGTTATTTAAGGAGAGATTTAATAATTTCGAAAATGTTTGGTCAACTCCGAAAAGGTGAACGTGTTAATTAAAAAGTCCTGGTACTGCGGCAGAGAGAGAGATTAGCCCATATGACGTGGTTGTGATGTGTCCGAAAGCTGTCAACATTGAAAATCAACGGTCCAGATCAGTATACTGACACTTGGCTTTGTAAATTTGTTAATTTTCTTCTCTGGTCAAAAGTGAAAGTGTTAATTATAATTAAATTTTATCTAGTTTTCAAGTAACCATCCATTTAGTACAGCCAAGATTGGATTATCTTTAAGTTTTTAAGTTATTCTAACAGTCTTTATTGATGACTTTGTATTTGCAAGAGTTGCAACCACCAATATCTTCTATTACATATTTACATCAAATTCAGAGTATATGTCATCCATACAAAATAATACATTATCGTAATAACCACACAAACTCCGTTAATCCATTTGTTTTCATTGGCGGTGGACTATTTTAAAGAAGAAAAATATATTTATTTTTTTGTCAGAAAGTAAAATATTATAATGGTGTTGAAACTGTTAACACCATTATAATATATATATAAAATCTAAGTCAAACTACTGTGGGGAAATTTGATTAGGAAAACAAAAAACGTGCTTTAAAAACTATGTTTGTACGCTGTACGGATAAGATATTTGGAAACGACACACTATATTTATAATCCAAACATATTTTAAAAGAATTACCGGACTGTATTAGTTGAAATGTTATTGGAACTGTTTCTTAATTACATATATTAAAAGTATTACCGGACTGTATAATCTGTATTATTTGAAATGTTATTGGAATTGTTTCTTAATTACAAACGTGAAGACATGAATACGACGACAAGTATTATACAAAGTTATCCACACCCATGTGCACGTAAAGTATGCTTAATAAGATTTCCAAATCTATCTATAATCAACGTAATGTCTAGTCACCTAATTATCACAATAGTGGACAAATAGTTGCATTATCTACAAAATCAAGATTATACTCTCTATATGAGTATAACGTGAGTGTCATCATTTAATTATAGAAAAAACACGATTATGCAGGCTAATTAAAACGCGTTAATTACTGAGTCAATGAACCTATAAAACCGGCTTATGCTACCCCTCCCAATCTCATCACAACCATTAGTCTCTCTTTCAGACAATTTTGGTTCTTTTTCTTTTGTATTTATACATTCTTAATCTTCTACAAAACAAAAGAAGAAAGACACATTTCGGTACTAACATTGTTCTTCATACCTCTCTTTAAATTCATATACGTGTATATACTTTGTTTATACGTGTGTTTGTGTTAATTGTGTTGTTTAATCTTAATCCCAAGTTAGTAGAAATGGCGGGAAACGGAAACGAAAGTACCGGTGGAGACTTCAGTTTCTCGGCTGCGGCGGCCCGTGATGCGCTTCCGAGGATCACGACTGAGAAGGGCGGCAAATCTCCAGGGCCGGCAGACGTCTGCCAGGATGACATCGCACCGCGGGTCAACTTTCAGACCATCGACGAGCTTCACAGTCTCCAGAAGAAACGATCTGCCCCTACCACTCCTCTTAGAGATGGCAGCGCCAGCGGAGTCAGCGGAACTAGTGGTCCGACTACTCCTGTCTCCAGCGAGACCATGCTTCAATCCGTCAGGTATATTTACATTTGAATATAGCTCAACTTCCAAAAAACACAATTTATTTTCAATAATTAATGGGGAATGTAAAAAGTTATTAGGCCAATCTATGTTTACTAATTTTACAAATCACAAAATTATAAGGAATCGTGATTTAAGCAAAAAAAGATCTTTGATTTGAAGATTAAACATGTGAAATAGCGTAATGATATATATAGTGGTTTCTCATAATCGTATGATTGAATTTTGTTTAGTTTTGCATGCAATCATAAAAAATAAAATAAAAAAATGAATTTTGAGAAAACAATGATACGAATGCATAATTTGGTGAAATATTGGACAGTGCATCGTTGGCTTCGTTGACGAGAGAGACAGGACCGAAGTTAATAAGAGGAGATCCGACTTCGGCAGCTAAAGTAGCACACGTGCCAGTGACTCCTACGTCACTTCCGGCTGCTGACGTCAGCGACAGTGGCTTGAAGTTCACTCACATCCTTCACAACCTCTCTCCCGCCGGTAATACATCCCTAAAACGCCACCGTTTTAACTAAGAGCCCTATTTTTAATGTTGTTTCATGTTTTGTATCACCTTCCGAATTTTTATGATTGCAGAGTTGTACGAGCAAGCGATAAAGTTTGAGAAGGGATCGTTTGTGACATCGACCGGTGCGTTGGCTACATTGTCTGGAGCCAAAACCGGTCGGTCTCCTAAAGACAAGCGTGTGGTTAAGGATGATACCACTGAGGCCGAACTCTGGTGGGGAAAGTGAGTCACTTCCTATCTACATGCATTTCACTTCACATATATATTGAAGATCACCAAATTATATATGACAACACATGCATCAAAATTTAGTATTTGTTTTTCTAGTTTTGACATTAAAAAATAATAATTTCGTTTTGGTTACAGAGGATCACCAAACATTGAAATGGATGAAAAAACTTTTTTGGTGAACCGAGAGAGAGCTGTTGATTACTTAAACTCCTTGGACAAGGTAACTTGACATAGACTACTATATTCAAAATGAGATTGTAATTAAATTTCATAGACTATATATTAAAGACTTTGTATGATTTTATTGTTAGGTGTTTGTGAATGATCAATACCTAAACTGGGATCCAGAGAACAAAATCAAAGTGAGAATTGTTTCAGCAAGAGCTTACCATTCACTATTCATGCACAACATGTGTATCCGTCCAACACCTGAGGAGTTAGAGAATTTCGGGACACCCGATTTCACGATTTACAACGCGGGGAAATTCCCGTGTAACCGTTTCACTCATTACATGACATCTTCGACGAGTGTGGACATAAACCTAGGAAGAAGAGAGATGGTGATTCTAGGTACCCAATATGCTGGAGAAATGAAGAAAGGACTCTTTGGTGTGATGCATTATTTGATGCCTAAGAGAAAGATTTTGTCTCTTCACTCTGGTTGTAACATGGGCAAAGATGGAGATGTTGCTCTCTTTTTCGGACTCTCTGGTACCGGAAAGACTACGTTGTCGACTGACCATAACCGGTATTTGATCGGAGATGATGAACATTGTTGGAGTGAGGCTGGAGTTTCGAATATCGAAGGTGGTTGTTACGCGAAATGCATTGATTTGGCTAGGGACAAAGAGCCTGATATCTGGAACGCTATCAAGTTTGGAACCGGTACTTAAAAACAAAACTCACTTTACAAATGTTAGATTGTACGTTTCCATAACATTTTCACTTTTTTTGTTTTGGTTTTGGGGACAGTTTTGGAGAATGTTGTGTTTGATGAGCATACACGAGAAGTGGATTACACTGACAAATCAGTGACGGAGAACACACGTGCGGCTTATCCGATAGAGTACATTCCAAACTCGAAGATACCGTGCGTTGGACCACACCCGAAGAACGTGATCCTATTGGCTTGTGACGCCTTCGGTGTGTTGCCGCCAATCAGCAAGCTCAATCTTGCTCAGACTATGTACCATTTCATCAGTGGCTACACTGCTCTCGTAAGTGCCGGTTTGGTTTGGTTCGGTTCGGTTCTCTTTTAATTAATCGATTCGTAATGAATAATGTGATTTTGTAGGTTGCAGGAACAGAGGAAGGAGTTAAGGAACCTCGAGCGACATTCTCAGCTTGTTTTGGTGCTGCTTTCATTATGCTACACCCAACCAAGTACGCTGCTATGTTGGCTGAGAAAATGCAGGCTCAAGGAGCCACCGGTTGGCTTGTTAACACCGGTTGGTCCGGTGGAAGGTTAACCATCCATCTCTACTTCAATTATAAGTAACTAGCTAAACAAACAAGAAGAGTATTAAAATTGGTGATAAAATATGCAGCTACGGAACTGGAAGCCGAATCAAGTTGGCGTATACACGAAAGATAATCGATGCTATACATTCGGGTAGTCTACTGAATGCAAGTTACCGTAAAACAGATATTTTTGGTTTGGAGATTCCAAATGAAGTAGAAGGAGTTCCTTCTGAGATACTGGAACCTATTAATGCAGTAAGTCAGATAGACAGCAGAAAACATATATACTTTTTATTAATGAAATTAACTCCTTTATTTGACATCTTTGGTTATGTGTGTCTTGTGCAGTGGCCTGATAAAATGGCTTATGAGGACACATTGTTGAAATTGGCTGGTTTGTTTAAAAGCAATTTTGAGACATTCACAAGTCATAAGATTGGTGATGATGGAAAATTGACTGAAGAGATTCTTGCAGCTGGTCCTAACTTCTAAAGTGATTGAAGATGATGATGAAAAACAAACCTTTTTACTAACCAAAATAAGACTACTATTTTTTTTCACTTCCCAATTTTTTCCCATTTTTTGTTAATGACTTCAGTAAGAACGGCAATTTTAAATAAAACGAAAAAAACACCAATTTGTTTTGGTGTCACTTTGATTTATCTGTCATATTATTTCCAATTGAAATGAGAACAATTCTTTTATTTTCTTTCTTCCATGAATGTTCAAGTATGGAGATATTTGAACATGTTATTAGCTATTAACAAAAACAGAGAGTGAACATAAGTAATAAAAAAATCCATGAAATTAAGAAACAATTGTAATGGTTGAATCTTTTAGGGAAGCTCGAGAAGAAAAATTCCCTCTCTAAAACATATTATTCCAAAAAATTAGGTTTATGTACACAAAAGAAACAGAGAAATAGTATCTATAAGGAAAAGAAAATGAATCAAATGAATTGTTGTTCAATTAAACAATGGAGTAGGACTAAGGAATTATTTGGTCGTGTAGAAGAAGAAAAATGATAAAAATGTCTTCAAAAATTAGGCGAGAGTAGAGTTCTCTGTTTTGCTTTCCAATTTATCTTCTTCGACCTCATCGTCTTCACTTACTTCATTAGACCTATCCACACTATTCATAAATATCCCTACACACAAACAATTAAACAAACAAATTTACTAAGCTATACCAAAAGATTATGAGATGAGTGAAAAAAAATAAAAACAATTTGAGTCCTTACCAATTCCCCATATAATAGCTGCGAGGAAGAGGATTGAAGTAATGATAAGTGTTGATTTTCTCCAATTTTTTAAATGATCCTGCAAAACAATTGAGAGGGTTAATAAATCTAATCCTAAAAAGTAAAACTAATTTGTTTCAAGTCATTAATGATGAATGCAAACCTGCATTTTCCCATAAAGTGGAGAAGAAGGAACATCGCCTAAGATATGGATCAAAACAGTTGAAGAAGCCATTGACAATGGTCTCAAGTTTGGTCTCACGCAATGGAGACACACAAAGTTAACCGGAGCCTGCACAAGAAAGCAAAATGACATTCGGATCAAACAAGTCGAAAAAAAAGAAACAGAGATTAGCTTTTTGGCAAAATACTTGAGATTTGATTATGTTACCTGTGGTGCAAAGATTAGAATTTCTCCCACTGCGAATAAAGCGATGAAGGCATACATATTCTTCATCAAGAAAGCAGTGAAACAAAACGCTGCGCCGAGTAAAGTTGATGCAGCTAGTAACTGTACAAGATCAATTAAGAGGTAATCAGAAAAAACGGAGCACTCATAGTAACTAAGAGGTGTTTAGTGAGTTCTTTATTACCTTGAAGGTGTTTGAAAGAGTAGCGTTTATGCGATCAAGCACATAGCTTCCACCTAATGTTCCAATTATTCCGCATATGATTGTAAGTCCTCCAAAAATCATGTCCGCGTTTTTCATTTTGTAGATACCAAAACCGGCTTTTGGTCCCCAATATGAGTAAGCTCCAATCACAAAGTTGTAGGTGATGTAACCAAGAACATTTACAATAAATACTTTCTCGCTGAAAAGAGCCTTTAAGTCTTTTCCAAATAGGACAACCAGGTTCTTGGATCTGCCCCAAAAAGAAGTATATTAGTATATATAGTTGTCTTTTACATAGACAGTAACAAAGAAGAGAGGATAGCGAAACTCACTTGGGGGTTTTGGTTTTAATTTGTGAAGCTTCTGCATCTGTAGGAGCAACCGTTTCAATAGATGTAGAGGGTTTCTTAGAATCCTTATCAGCAAAACCTATACGCAAAGAAGAGGGACATTTTAGTCAAAAATTGGCAAAACATCCAGAAGGGATTATGCAATGTTGATTAAAAAGTATCTAGTATCACCTTTTAGCTGCTGCGGTGGTTTGATACAGAAGGACAAAATGACGAAGACAGCCATTGCGATTGCCTCTATGTAAAACGCCCAACGCCATCCTAAATGGTTTCCAATCTGAACAGGTAAAGCAAATAGATTATAAAAACATTTTCCTCAGAAGCAAAAAACTTGCACCCATAGAAAGAGTTAAGCAAACTTACGTATCCACCAAACACATAGCCTAGAGCAACTCCTGCTGGTATACACATGTAGAACAGTCCAAGCCAGAAATTTTTCTGGAAAGAAAGACAAAAAAAACAATCAGAAGTAAGTAAACTAGCAAAAAATTAAGACTAATAACAACAGAATTGAAAACTAACCCTTGCAACAGGAGCACTATCATCGATATAAGGTGCTGCAAGACTAATAAAGGAAGCCTCACCAACCCCAACAAACCTATAGGCAAAGTTACAAAAGAAAAGATTGTTAGTTAATATACAGAAACCAGAGTGAAAAAGGCGAAAACATGGAATTTTAAATAAAGCACTCACATTCTGAAAACAGCAATCATCCAGAAGTTGTAGGAAAACCCGCAACCGATAACAGCAATAGTCCAAACAGTTAATCCAACACCGATTAGTTTAAAAGGGTTGAATCTGCAAGAAAGTATAGAAAGACAGAGATAATCAAAACATTGATTCTTAAGTACACACCAAAAAACAAGAACACAAATATATGAAACTGTTGATAAAAATTAAACCTTTTTGACAATCCAGCGAATATTGGAGAAGCCACAAGAAGTCCAACCATAAACGCAGATGACAAAAGACCATCTTCAAAGTTAGTTAAGTTAAACTCTCCCCTGTATCAACAGACACACACAAAGTCTAAGTCTTTCTCATAAAACTATAAACATAATTATTCTCAAAATCAAAATTCAGAACAAAAAAACTTACTGAATTCCAGTTCCTGCAGAGCAAACCCCTTTGGCATCACATACTTTTGAGCTTCCATTAACACCATTACTCGCGATCACTCCTCGATCAACGTAATTTATCAAGTTAATGATACACAAGATTGTCACGAATCTACAACATAAAAAGCCCTCAAGAGTTAGAATCGCTTAGTCAAAAAAAAAACACAAAGCTAGGCAAATCACTTATCTAAACATGACACAACCCTAAAACACGAAATCTTTGCCTTACTTTTTGGAAATCTAAATTCACCCAATTCATAGATTTTGTTTTGTCATACAATCACGCTTAAATCGTTTTCACAAACCAGAGAGAGAGAGAAAGAGATCACAATCGTCATCAACTTCCAAAACCCACCAAAGAAATAAACAAAAGTTCCGATTTTTTTACCTTCCCGGAGTCAAAAATCGTTTTTTAGTCGCCGGCGGAGCTTCTTCTTTAGCCGGAGAATCTCTCTGGCCAACTCTCGTCATTATCTCTGTCTTTCGCTGTCAGATTCAATAACACTCTGTCTTTCTTTAGTAAAAAGGAACAAAATTTTGATAAATACAGAGAGAGACCTTCTCTGAATCCGATTCCTGTTTTGATTTGGGTATATCTTTTACTTCTGACGAACTGTTATTTCAATACTCTGATTTATCCGAATTTTAATTCTATTTTATCACTTTAATAACAAAAATCAAAACAATATCTTCTTGTTAACAAAAAATAAGGTGTACAATAATTTTCCTTTGACCAAAAACAAAAAAAAAAGTGTAATTTCCTTTTTTCTTAACAACATAAAATCTATTTTTAATTAATTCAGGAATCCAAATTTGTTAGTTGGAAAAACATTTAAGTAGATACAACTATTCTCACTAAACACAAGGACACAATTTTTTTTTTTAATGTGAAAATATGATAAATAATCATTCATCTTGTTCATCATTGTGTATTTTCATAGGTTCTTAATGGAAGTATATGCAGAGACGTGAAGGTCACAACACAAGTCTTTCTCCATTGAGTTGTCCATTCCAAAGGGAGCAAAAAACAACTTGTCCCTAGATTTCAAGAAAGGAGATTTCAATTATTATGCAGTGATTGATGGTATTGAGATAACTTGAAGTGTCAGTAACTTACTTGTGGATAGCTAAAGTTGGTTCGAGACCAGGGATTGAGCTATGTGAGGATGACATTATTACAACTTTGTTGGAGTAGACAACACCGCCCTAAGTAAAGAAATGTGAGAACAAGAATATGTAACTTGGAGATAATTCTTGTGTGTTATTGTCTTCCACTTACCTTCAAAATATTAACAAAATGTGGATTTGTGTTATCTTGTAAGCGATCAAGACGGTGAAGTTCAGCTGGATCGAGCCCACATAGCTCCAATTTTTCAGGAGGTACAAGACCCTAAAAAGCACAAGCACAAGAAGTTCTTTGTCAATTTTGCCAATGTAGACTGTAGAGTGTATAAAGTAGTATAAAGGGAAAAAGCAAAGTGGCATGCCTTGTCAAAGTCTTGGCATGTCAAGAGTATTCTAGTACCTTCAAGTCCCTACAAAGTTTGCAAAGAGATGGCAATAAGAAAACTATGAGGTGAACAAACGCTGAAAGTTTGAAGAGGTGTTTTACCTGATTAACAAAAACATCCCAAAACAACGGTCCAACTATTGCAGTTTGCCAGTTGTGAATGTGTAAAACATCAGGCTGCTTTCCAGATTTTGCAATGTAATCCAATGAAGCACGAGAGAAGTATGCAAATCTGATTTTGTTCTCAGATAACACATATAAACCAAACCAGTCTGAAAACAAATGTAGATTCAAGCTCAACTATATCAAATTGAAGTACTGACCTATCAAAATCGTCCTGATACCCGTATACTTTATCACGGCTAAACATTGACGAGTAATACACTGGTTGAATAAGTGTCACTCCTATTCCAGAGACAACTCTGCATAAACAAGGTTCTCTTTGCCTTAAATTTAGGAAGAAATGGAATGTTTTGACAATATTTTACCAATTCTTCTTTTACAAACACTGAAAAATATCAACATTATAAGAAGAATAACTTGCAACAGCTCACTCACCCGTTCCATATTCGGTTTGCATGCAGCTGGCCATCAAAATAAGAATATGCATCGGCTTCGATTTCACGAAGCCCTTCAATTTCGTCCAAATCAAGTGTAGAATATCTGTTAATGAATATAGTTAATAAGACTCTACTTCACAGTTGATATTATAAAGTATATTTTTCTGAAGGATTTGACTCATACTTTGGCAATATAACTTCAACCATGTAACCCTCTTCTTGGAGTGCACAAGACAATCCTGTTATATATGAGGCCAAAGGTCCAACAGAAACTAATGGAGCCATTTCGGTGCAAATATGAATCACATGGAGACCATTCCTGGAATCAATTGACAAATACAAGTCAAAACATAAATTAAAAAAATGTGAAATAAGCTTGAAGATAAAGTCCACTAGAATTTTCACCTTTTGCCTTTATTTGTGAACCGTCTAAGTTCTGCTAGAATTTCGGCATCTCCTTGTTGCAGGACATCAAGAGGAAATACAGAGATGTTCGCTTCATGCTCTTTAACCAGCTTTCTCATGGATGAAGCTTCTTCAATGTTAACTAGTCCATTGATAACCATAGAATCAATACGGAGAAGCAACTCCCAGAATAGAGACGACTTATCTGCTTATAACATGGTACAAGATAAGCTTCAGGGTTCAAAAGACTAGTATCACATCGCTCACTTGAATACAAATCATCAAAAACTATAGAGACTATTCAAAAAAATGAGACCTTTCTTGATTACAATCTGACTTTCTGCCTCCAATTGGTTTATCCTCTCTAACAATTCCTCTTTATCTTTCTTTAGCTGTTCTAACTCGTCAACTGCAGCTAGGCGTTGTTTGTTTAAGATCATTATATCTAATCACACAACAAAGACGACACAATCCAATCGGGTGAGTTAACTTTCAGAATATGAAACCGAAACAAATAGCAACCAATTTTGTTTTTACTTTTTTGAGCTTCTCTAAAGAGGTTCCATATGTCCTTATGTTTTGCTTCTTTTGTAATAGAAGATTGTCCAAGACTTTTCTGTGAACTAAACTAGTTACATTCTGCTAGAAAATCAGAGAAGATAGCAAACTTCAAACCAAAGAAGAGTAACCTGAGAATTGTCAAACTCTTCATGCCCTTCTGATCTGGAATCGAAAAGAATCCAGTTTAATTACAGAGAAGCAAAATCAATTCTTGCAACACAAAATATTCTTCTACACAAACCAGAAAGATTGAGAAAGGTTCACTCTAGATAAGCAATGATTTCATGAAATTAACTAAATTCTGTAAAATGCTACACTAATATTACTATCAACCTGAAGAATTCGGATCGAACAGAGCAGAAAGAGAAATCTCACGAAGGAGACGAAACTCAAAACCTCAAACAATGAAGCGCGTGAGACTTTCGATGCCTAGGGTTCACTATATGGACTTTAGAGGATGACCCACGAAGCGACAGATTCCATATCGTCGGAAGATTCGCCGTTGCTTGCATCGTTTGGAAAAGTTTCAATCTTCGCCGGCAAAATTTACCGGGAACGACAAAATAGAAAACAGCCGGTAATAATAAATGGAGCTTAAATAAATAGAAAACACGAAAACGCCCCATCATTATTAGAATCTTTAACATTAAACCTAGATACTATCTTTACTCTAAAATTGCACCCTATAAAAGGACAAATATAAGCCACACAGAAACTATATGGAAATTCGGTATTTACCACTACAATATTTTTAAAAATATACCCCAATATTATTGTTACTCTCAAAACTCACCTTACAATGTTTTTTTTTTTTGGTCGAGAGAGGGAAGACCCCATAATTTATTAAATAAAAGTAACCCAAAAATACATAAAAAAAACATAGTAAGTTAATTTTCTTAAGTGTTTAAAGACCTCATACTATGAACCGAATATTATGTTCAACTAGTTTACATATATTTAAATTTTAATATTTTTGTTTTAAAATATTATATATTTAAAAATATAAAATTTTACTTAAAAAATCAAAAACCTTAAAATAGTGGTATAAAATATAAATTTTAAAATATGTTTAAATAAAATTATAAGTGTTTAAAATTTATATGTGTAAAACATGTTGAACCTAGAACACCTTTTAATCACCTTTTACTATGAACCTAGAACACAATGTGTATTAAAAATATACAAATTTTTAAAAAACAAATCAATAAAAATATAAGTGTTACAATATTTATTTATGTGTAAAACATGTTGAACCTAAAACACCTCTTAAGGACCTCATACTATCGACGGGATGTTATGTCCAATTAGTTTACACATACAGTATTTAAATTTTAATACTTAAAAACATAAATATAATATATATTTAAAATATTACTTTAAAAATCAAAAACCTTAAAATAGTGGTATTAAAAAAAATATATATATTTTTAAATAAAATCATAAGTGTTAAAATTTATATATGTATAAAATTTATTGAACCTAGAACACCTCTTAAGTACCTCTTACTATGGACAAGATGTTATGTCCAACTAGTTTACACATATTTAAATTTTAACATTTAAAAGCAAAAATATTATATATTTAAAAATAAAAAATATTTTTATCTAAAATATTAGTTAAAAAATCGAAAACCTTAAAATAGTAGTAATTTAATTTTTAAATAAAAACATAAGTGTTAAAAATTTATATGTGTAAAACATATTGAACCTAGAACACCTCTAAAAGACCTCATACTATGGACGGGATGTTGTGTCCAATTAGTTTACACATATTTAAAATTTAACACTTAAAAACAAAAATATTATGTATATTTTAAAAAATAAAACATTTTATCTAAAATATTACTTAAAAATCAAAACAAAAATTAAATAGTGCATAAAATACAAATTTAAAAACAATTTTAAATAAAAAGAATAAGTGTTAAAAATTTATATGTGCAAAACATATTAAACCTAAAACACCTCTTAAAGACCTCATATTATGGACGGGATAATGTATCTAATAGTTTACACATATT
>Ga0041059_1000597_pt1 | contig 27910 bp, 15 predicted proteins | sample AraColnosormetaG_FD_56232 | JGI IMG/M metagenome (GOLD analysis project Ga0041059, IMG submission 56232) | Arabidopsis roots microbial communities from North Carolina, USA - Col MF nosort | ecosystem: Host-associated > Plants > Roots > Unclassified | place: USA: North Carolina | collected... | reverse complement strand
AAAAAAAAAAAAAAAAAAAAAACAATAAATCAATACTACCAAAAAAAAACCGAGTAACAATTTAATTGGTCAACAGAAATTGATCAAAACCAAATCGGACACGGAACTGCTAATTATATACAGTAGTATTCTTTTCCAAGTGAGATATAAATCACTAATTTCAGTTACCTTCTGGAACAGTAGAGCTAGAGAAAAATTCAAAGACTTTTACAAAGTCTTGTAAGCAATTTACCCTAAACAATAAGATATTGGTATTCTTCAGAAAACAATCAAAATTCTCTTCATATCATTTTTTTTTGTTCGTTCTTCTTCAGAAAACAATCTTCATTTTTTTTGTTTTTGAATTTTTTTTGGTTCAAGTAAAACCTAACACCACACGAGTCTTTAAAAGTATGAATCTTTAAAGAGTAAACACATCTTTAAACAAAGACCACAAGACACAGAATAAAACCAGAAAAATCAGAACCCAAAGCCAAAGCGTTTTTATCATTTCTGTCTTCTTCTGTGTAAACAGTAAGACCCCAAAGGTCAAACCTTTAGGCTTTGTTTCTTCCTTTAAGGCTTTTTTCCGACGTTTATATCAGATTTCTTCTTGTCAATTTCTTCATTTGGACAACCTCCATAATCCAAGACCGACCCTTTTCCTCTAATCTCTCCTGGTAATTGACTTCATCAACCAATTTTTGTTTCCTGGTCCTTTAGTCTTTTCTCTAAGCTTTAGATACTTGTTTGATTATGTTGTTTTGCTTTACTCTGGACTTTAATCCTTATGTAAGCTGTTTAAACCAGTCAATTTGCTATTAAGAAATAGATCTTAGTGCTCTGATTGTTCTGAATTGGGACTATGGAAGAGATTTATTGGTTAACTGGTTATGGTATTGAGAATTGCATAGATTTGGTAGGTATCAGAGGAAGAGTTTTTTTCAATTGATTTGGTGAGAGTTACATAATTTTTTTTTTCAATTCTCAATGGATTTTTGATGATAGTCTTTGCTTTGGAGAATCAGCTCTGAGATTTGGATCATAAAGTTTCAAACTTGCTTTATCTATGATGAATTAGTAACAAAAGGCTTAAACTTTAGGAATGATCTCTTGAAGCTTTGCATGATTTAATAAGCTTTTGTTAGAATCACAGTGCTTGAGGTTTTTCTGTGTGTGACATTGATAAGATTTTGACATTTGGGAACGTTGTAGTTGCAGCTGAATGGTGGAACAAACTGTGGTTAGAGAACATATCAAAGCGAGAGTCATGTCATTAGTGAGGTCTGCAGAGCCATCCTCATATAGGAACCCGAAGCTTTACACGTTGAATGAGAATGGTAATAACAATGGTGTCAGTTCTGCTCAAATCTTTGATCCAGATAGGTCAAAGAATCCTTGTCTGACTGATGATTCTTACCCAAGCCAAAGTTATGAGAAGTACTTTCTTGATTCGCCAACTGATGAGTTTGTTCAACATCCTATTGGCTCTGGTGCCTCGGTTAGCTCATTTGGCTCTTTAGACTCATTTCCTTATCAGTCAAGACCAGTTCTTGGATGTTCCATGGAATTTCAGTTACCGTTGGATTCAACCTCTACTTCATCTACAAGGCTTTTGGGAGATTACCAAGCGGTTTCTTACAGTCCGAGCATGGATGTAGTGGAGGAGTTTGATGATGAGCAAATGAGATCAAAGATTCAAGAGCTTGAAAGAGCGCTTCTCGGCGATGAAGATGATAAAATGGTTGGAATAGATAACCTCATGGAGATTGACAGCGAATGGTCGTACCAAAACGAAAGCGAACAGCATCAAGACTCGCCCAAAGAATCATCGTCTGCAGATTCCAACTCTCATGTAAGTAGCAAAGAAGTGGTGTCTCAAGCCACTCCAAAGCAAATCTTGATATCTTGTGCTCGTGCGCTATCTGAAGGAAAATTAGAAGAAGCTTTGTCAATGGTAAATGAGCTGAGGCAGATAGTTTCTATCCAAGGAGACCCTTCTCAGAGAATCGCAGCTTACATGGTGGAAGGTCTAGCTGCAAGAATGGCCGCTTCAGGAAAATTCATCTACAGAGCATTGAAATGCAAAGAGCCTCCTTCGGATGAGAGGCTTGCAGCTATGCAAGTCCTGTTTGAAGTCTGCCCTTGTTTCAAGTTCGGGTTTTTAGCAGCTAATGGTGCGATACTTGAAGCAATCAAAGGTGAAGAAGAAGTTCACATAATCGATTTCGATATAAACCAAGGGAACCAATACATGACACTGATACGAAGCATTGCTGAGTTGCCTGGTAAACGACCTCGCCTGAGGTTAACAGGAATTGATGACCCTGAATCAGTCCAACGCTCCATTGGAGGGCTAAGAATCATCGGTCTAAGACTCGAGCAACTCGCAGAGGATAATGGAGTATCCTTCAAATTCAAAGCAATGCCTTCAAAGACTTCGATTGTCTCTCCATCAACACTCGGTTGCAAACCAGGAGAAACCTTAATAGTGAACTTTGCATTCCAACTTCACCACATGCCTGACGAGAGTGTCACAACAGTAAACCAGCGGGACGAGCTACTTCACATGGTCAAAAGCTTAAACCCAAAGCTTGTCACGGTCGTTGAACAAGACGTGAACACAAACACTTCACCGTTCTTTCCCAGATTCATAGAGGCTTACGAATACTACTCAGCAGTTTTCGAGTCTCTAGACATGACACTTCCAAGAGAAAGCCAAGAGAGGATGAATGTAGAAAGACAGTGTCTCGCTAGAGACATAGTCAACATTGTTGCTTGCGAAGGAGAAGAACGGATAGAGAGATACGAGGCTGCGGGAAAATGGAGAGCAAGGATGATGATGGCTGGATTCAATCCAAAACCAATGAGTGCTAAAGTAACCAACAATATACAAAACCTGATAAAGCAACAATATTGCAATAAGTACAAGCTTAAAGAAGAAATGGGTGAGCTCCATTTTTGCTGGGAGGAGAAAAGCTTAATCGTTGCTTCAGCTTGGAGGTAAGATAAGTGACAAGAGCATATAGTCTTTATGTTTCATAAAACATAATTATGTTTTTACTGTAATCTTGGGTTATTGTGTAACTGGTTAAATCATCTCCATGTATTATTACCAGAGGTTAGGGGTGATCACAGGTACTAAAAGCTAATCTAACACTTATGGAAGAATTTTTCTTTCTTTTTTTTCCCTATTATATAAAAATAATTAGAGTTTTGGTTCTAAACCTATTTGCTAAGTGTGAATGAGTCTTTACATGTTCATATTTCAGTTCAAATGGTTAAATTTGTTAAGGTTCTCACTTACTATTAGGCTTATCAGTTTTAACTCTTAAACTCAAAAGCTCATTAGATCCATAAAACTCACAAAAGGCATCGTCATTCTTCATCAATCACTAGTGTATCAGTACGAAACTAGGAAACGTTACATTTTTCAGCATCATTTTTTTTACATTCCAACGAAACGAAAAGGAAAACTCTAGTTAAGCAGAGTTAATACGAAATCACATAACCAAATCATCCTCAAAAGCTCTTTTAAACTTGAAGGTCTTGCTTTCCATTAACCACATTCTGCTTCTTCTCATCATCTTTCATCTCCACTGACTTCTCATCTTTCTGAGCATCTGCAGATTTCTCTCCTTTGTTTCCACAGTAGATGAAGTATAGTATCAATTGCAGTGTCCCTAATGCACATCCAAACCCATTTGGGATCTTCGCAACAACAAAAACCCAAAGTTAGAAACAAAGTTTTGATATTTACCAAAGAAAACAACACAAGAAGGAGAAATTGTAACTTACTGCAACAAAAGGGTCACGACCGATTAGACCATAGACGAACCACGAAGTACCACAGAGGAAGACAAAGAGTGACAAAAAGAATGGCATAAACTCTACACTCTTCGTCTTTACCACCAATCTCTGTAAATCAATGAACCAAACACAAAATTTAACAAAATGAATCCAAAAGTAAAGAGTAGAACTTTAAAAAGATCCAATCCTGAGTTTGCTTACCATGATGGAGAGTGGAGAAGCGTACATGATGATGGAGAAAACAGTAGCTGCGAGACCACAAAAGAGTTTTCTACCGTTTCCTTGAAGAGCAAAGAGAGAGACGAGAGCTACTGTTGCGAATACAGCCAAAACGCAAGAGAAGATACCAAAGATCTTAATTTTCTCCTTCTTTGGTGCGTAGAAAAGAAAGATTAACACGTAGACTGTTTCGATCACTGCTCCTGTGCCATTGATTGTGCTCACAAGTGTGTTGTCTTTTGACACAAAGGGAAGTCCATACCTGAAAAAAACAGAGAAACGCAGAAACAGAGGAAGTAAGAAACAGAGCTATACTCTAATGGAAGATTAAAAACGTAAAAGAGGGAATTTTTTTTACCAAGCAGAGAGGAGACAGTTGAGGAGAGTCATTGGATAAGGGATACCAGAGAATTGTTCAGTGGATTTGTTCTTGATGATTCTCTTGAATGTTATCCTAATTTCATTCACGAACAAAAAAGAATCTTGAGTTTTTTTTTTCCAGAACAGAACAACAAGAAATCGAAAGAATCATAAATCGGTTCACTATAGAAGAGAGAAGTGATACGTACGAAGGAGCCAAGAAAAGAAACAGAGCAGTTGCATTTCCTGTAAAAAGTAGAAAAACGACAAAAACGGATTAGTAGTACTCTCAGTGATTTCTCATGGAAGAAAGACGAAGAAGATAGAAAGACAGAGAGAGAGGTTGAGGAAATGAGTTGCTACCGAAAACGCCGAAGATAGTGTGAGCGATGTTCATCTTTTGATCTCAAAGGTGGCTAAAGATTCTTCTTTTTTTCTTGTTCGTAAGCTGAGAGAGAAAGTGAGAGAATATGAGCTAAGTGTTTTCTATCGGCAAGCGTATATATATCGAGATTCAGCGTGTGTTAACCGCTTCACTGTGGAACACCAATAATTACAAAATTAATAAAAGTATAATAAATTATGAAATAATGGTATTAAATATTAAATTTTAAAAATACATGGTTCTGTTATTAATTTTTGTAGTATGAATAAAATTTGAAAAAAAAGTTATGGTTAAGAACTAATGTTTTGAGAAAACCTAAGTTTTAAATTTGAGTTAATTGAGTTATTTCTTATATAAAAAAAAAAAAGTTCCCATGATTTTGAATTCTAGTGTATATATACAGATTTTTTCTTGATACCAAATTAATTTTTGGAACGAGGTTTTTTATCTGTTACTTGTTTTTACGTCCTCGAGAGGTGAACCTGACTCTTTGGATCGACGTTTCTTTTGTAGATAGTTATAGAGATATGGTTAAATACTTAAAAATGAAATAAACACCTAAAAAGAGCAATGTCTTTTCTTCTTTTGTTTTTTGTTTGATACTAAAAGTAGCTCTGAACAAGCCAGAGTGTTCTGGGCTTGACGTTGATATGTGACTCGAGGCCCGAGCCTGTATTTTCTGCGGGGCAGTGGCTAGTGGTTCATCTTCTCCATGATGTGTTACTTTTTTTTTTTCGTTGCCCTCTTTAATAGAGATTCTAGATAAAATTTGACAGTTTAGGAAGTTTCTGGTTACATAAGCGAAACCAAACCTAACAAACTGTCAAGTTTATTTAAGGGCACCAATAAGTTTCACTAAATTTCAGTTATTCTATACCGTTGAACCACAGCCGCAGGATATACTTTTTAGTATAGTGAGTGATCTTTTTGGAATGTTTTCTAGTCACCACGAGTTAGCTTATTCAGCTTTACCCAAACCATATCGGTTCATTCATGATCATTTTAACCGGAGTAAAACCAACAAAAAGAACATTAGGTTATGATTGTGAGGCTAAGGTTAATGGATCAACGTCGGTAGATGAGTTGATTATTGAAGATGACCAAATTTGTTGAATTTTTTTTTTTTGTAGGAAAAAATCATGAAATTGGCTGTTCTCGCGTACGTGTTCATTATATATTTTTAATACGTCTAGTTCAAGAAAACAATTTAGCTATGTACGCAGTATTTAGCTAAAATTCAAGAACCTATCATAAGTCCACTGCAAATCTAATTTAGTTTATGATACCGTATTTCATCAAATGGCAGATTTTTATCAACCCATTTTTTCTTTTTTGTCGTTGGCTACATCAATATTTGTTGAGATTTTGATATTTACCTAGAACAATGTGATCTAATTACTATATGAAGGCAAAACCAAAATTTAGCACAGTAACATGATTACTAGACTGCTAGATGATTCAGTCTGCATACTTTTATGCTCTCTCATCTTTTGTGAGTTGAAAACACCTTTTAACTTGTTATCCACAATAGTCTTACTTTTAAATCCGAATCTAAAATGCAGAAGCTTGAAAATCTTTGGATGTGGACGAACAAATGCCATTATATATTAAGCTTTCACTAGGTAGGCACAAATTATCTGATAATTGTAATAAATTATCACCAAAAACAAAGAAAATCGAGGATTGAGGTTTGGTTTGAGTCCGACGTCAATGATTGAAAGCAAAAGAGTACTGAACTAGAGAGAAAAGGAAAAGACTATCAGAAGAGTGAAATGATGATGACGTTGGTATCAGCAAGCACCACATGGCATGGCACAACTCTTCACACGAGTCACGTAGCTCTTTCCTTTTCCAGACATATTCGACCTTCCTTGTCCAAGTTGTCCTCTCTTTCAAATTTGTTTTTTTAATAAGAAATTGGACCACTATTGTGTACTTTTTGGTTAGAAGGATCGTTAATATCGAAAAAATCAGAATGAATGGAACAAGCGGAATAAATAATTAACATTTTCTCGTTTTATTAAATTTTAGTGTATTCATTCATTTTCGATTTTATTTTGTAGGTGATCACACATCAATATTTAAATAAGAGTTTGCCTAATACATATATACAAGTGACCTAACGATTATGTAACTCTAGAGACGATGAAAAAAAAGTCACCTAACGTAACTTCTACTACCTTAAAGATAAGCTCTAGAGACGAGCAATAAATATATACAATCTCTCGATATCGATCATCATATTCTTGATGTAACAATTCAGCAGATAAATTTTTCTTTTTTAATCGAAGTTCAAAGAGTTTTCTTGATACGATCGAATCAAACGATAACGATATATATATATAAGAAGGGTACTTACATTCATCGATTGGGGACACATATTTATGAAGAGATTGATTATAACTCCTCAGAATTAAATATTTACTTGCCCTCAAAGGTAGGGGAATTTAAATATTAGCTTTCCCTCAAAGGTAGGGCTCTCTTCTCGACCTTTCTAACTTTCTATGCTTAACTGCATTTCTTTGAAAATTTTGCACGTTGTAATGTAATAGTAATAATGTCTTTGCACTGCTCTTACCTACTTTTGGCTTCTAGCTTCTTATGATATTTTTGTATTGATGGACTTACAGTAACCACCAAATTGTATCAGTCTTATCATCACCAATCAATCATCACAGAGTTGCAAGTTCGTCCACGAAACTTTGGAATCATTCACCTAAGTTTTAAACTTATTAACGCTTTTGGTATATGCCAGATTTCCAAAGCAAACAAACGATTCAGATCGTACAAAAGAATTGTGTTAGGAAGACGCCACATTGTTGATGTTCCATAGCCACACTAAACTTAAATCATATTACATGATCCCAAAGCGGACTGGCTTCGACAATACGTAAAACCTTAGAAATAAAAGAAAATTGCAATTGAAATGAACTTAATTCACTAGAAATGTGCACTTATGAAAACGAAAGATGTGCTACGTACATAGCGTTTATTCATCCCACATCTCTTTGTAAGTCCACTTGTTCGCAACAACAATGTGTGTTGAGTGTCAACAGCTCCACATGATCTGCTTTTCTTTTTGGCCTGAAGATGAAATATCTCCACGCATAGAGCCTTTACCTCGCCACGAAGCAAACCAGCCTGTTCAAAAACTCAATGATATTGCTTACGTTCAGTCACTAAGAGCTTATTAAGCAAAGTCACTCTTTATCGACTGGAATCTATTTATAATGCAACTTTTTTCTTTTACCTCGGTCCGCATGTTGCTAGCGTTTGCACCATAATTGGCCAGAGACTGAGCAGCTAAACATCTTTCATCGCTAAGCATACCAAGCAGAAGATGTCCACATCCAATACAGTCATGCCCTATCAACCGAACAAACGAACATTAGAAGAAAGTCACATATCAAGATTTTGAATTTGACAGATACAAAATTTGTCAGATAACTGACCAAGTTTCCGAGCTTCCTGACAACTCAAGAATGTACTTAGCACGGAGTCCAAATGGGATATTTATTGCCCTGATTTCCATCTTTTCAACCTCAATAGGCTCATTAAGTCCTCGTTGCCTATCTATTTTTATTGCCTCCACACGCACATCTTTGGCATTGATTCCTATGGATTAATCAAGAACCTTTGCAGCAATATTTCGGGGGCCAAGTAGTAGACCCACAAGTATGTGATCAGTCGTTACATATACGTGGCCAAACCTGCGGGTTTCCTCTTTGGCCAGCATTATAGCTTTCATTGTTTCCTCGGTAAACCGCTCAAACAACATCCTTAGGAAAAGTCTTGAGGGTTTTCTTAATAGCAGCAGCTCTTTGCCCCGAGATTCACCGTAAAGCTGCGGCCTTCCTAGCTGCGATTCACTTGGAAAGGCTGCAGTTGATAAGGGTAGACAATAGATCATAAGACCACCATATCTATATCTCTATATATGTATAGGGCTAAAAACAAAAACAAAAAAACACAACACTCTTGAAGTATAAGTTAATCCAAAGCTAATGTTATTTGAAACACAAGAATAACTTCCTCAGCATGCCAATTCACAAACACAGCAAGCAACACAAAGGAACAGTTTTTGTTAGTTCTCTACCAATCGAAGCCGAGAACAACCTAATTCTCATGGCACCCACCTAATTTGCGAAACCCTAAATACAAAAAGAATCCATTCTTCCTTTTTTTTCCCAAATCATATTCACTGTGCCCAAGCCACAATTGAAGCAGAAAATCAAGTTACAAAATCCATAGAGCTTACTTTAAAAGTATGTCCATAGCGTGACCTAGACTCTTTTTTTGTGTCGGCCGTCAGAGTCTTGTAGAAGAAGCAAAGAGGGGAAGATGTTAGGTTTTGGTTAGAGTTACAAGGAACATGCCTATTAATTTAAAGGATACTCACTAGCCGAACCTAATTTGGCTTTAGGTCTCATACTCACTAGCCGAACCTATTTGGCTTTAGGTTTTTTCAGTTTTTTTTGTCAATGAGCCATTTCCCCATTTTATTAGCTGAATTTAGGTCTTTGAAATATCTGGTAAAAATGATTATCAAATAATGAATTTCTATATATTATTCTGCAATCTTCACAATCTTTCATATTTGAATCGAAGCTAAAAGAGTTTTCTTGTTACGATCGAATCAAACAATAACGATATATACAAAGAAGGCACTTACACTCAACGTTCGGGGACACATTTTAATGAAGAGGTTGATTATAGCTTCCTAGAATTAAAAATTAGCTTGCCCTCAAAGTTAGGGCTCTCTTCTCGACCTTTCTATGTATAATTAACTGCATTTCTTTGAATACAATTTGCACCTTCGAGTGTAATACTAATAATGTCTTTGCACTCTTCTTACCTACTTTTGGCTTCTTATGATCCGTTTGTATTGATGGACTTATAGACTTATAGTAACCACCAAACTCGTAAGCCTTATCATCACCAATCATCACAAAGTTACAAGTTCGTCCTCCAAACTTCGGAATCAAGTTCATAAACTTTTTAATGCTTTCTGTATATATTTCCTGATTTCCAAAGATCGCTTCAAACAAACGATTAAGCTCATTCAAGAAGATTTCCATGGGAATTTTTTTACAATCGAATCAATTGTTCAAAAGCAGAATAATTGTGTTAGGAAGATGTCAAATCTTTGATGTTCCATAGCCACACCATTATTTGTTACTTAAAATAGAAAGTTCCTATTTACTGTGGTGAGCTGTGTATACACGGAGGCTTGTTTTTGGATTAACATCACCGATCACTCCAAGAAAACAGATTTGGACTCGTTCTGATTTCCGTGTGGAACTCTGTTTCGTGGGATCATATTATTGGTTCCTTGTCGGTAGATTACTGAACAAAACTTTGTCCTTCCATAGACAACCATCTCTTTCATCTATCTGGATCCTTCTATTCAGCCAAATCACATGTCGGCCGAAATAAAACTCAGTGTCCTTTGATCCGTCCAGATCAATCTACAGGTAAAATAATTTACAAGCAGATCAATATAGTATGCACTGTGCTTGATCAATATGTGGATATGATTCTGATTTCTCAAACGATAGCTTTGTAACATATTACTCTGCCTTCTTGTTGTGACCAGTTTAGTCTCTGCATAAATCTTAGATCATTCCCATGAGAGATGCTTTTGTTTATGGTACTATAAACCGTAAACATCGAAGAGAAGCCATCAATTTTGTTGGTTCGTCATTTTTCTATCAAATTTTAGTCAAACAAATTCCACTGAAGAGTGATATGTACAAAAAAATCAAGTTCACAAAAAAACTGTACTCAAATGTATCATTCATTTTGTTTCGTAAACACAAGATATTCTAGTGGAATGTTGAAACCGGTCAAGGTAGAGGCATAGGAGGTCTCCAGCTACTGAACTGGACCAGTTCTCTATTCACAAAACTGCCATTGTGCAGCCAAAACGTCTCAGTCGATTGCTGGAAATGTCTAACTTTGCGTTGAAGCTCCCATAGAATCCCTTTAACCGCACTGCAGGGTGCGGAATCTGGACCGTACACAAACAAACATCTAATCTTCCGACCTCGGGCTATCATTCCTTCTATGTCTCTATCTGAAAGACAAGCCGGGAAGAAGTTCTTAAATCTCAAGAATCTGAGCAAATCCATTGATATTGGCGAAGAGAAAGCGGTTCTGAAGTAACTTAATGTTACCTGATATTGAAGCTAAGTAATCAAGAAACTCTGAGCCTATTCGAGTTGATGGCCATTTGATCGATACTTGGGCATAGTCGATAACATTCTGGAAAGGCAGCTCGGCGTGGTCAGATAAAAGAACCGGGACACATTCCTGAACAAGCACAATCACAATATTACACAACGTAAGGTAAGTAATAAAGAAAGTGAAATCAAAAGTTGGGGTAAAGAGAAAATAGAGATCAGACCACAAAGAATGATTCATAAAAGCGAAGTGTCCATGATGATTCCCCACGAGGAGCGAGGCAGAACTTGGCATTCCTCAGATGTTCAAAATATGTTGTCCTTCCAAACTTTTCAGTTCCGCTAAACTTCAAATCTGGACATTCTAGCTGTTCACAAAACCACTCATGAGAAGCAAGCAAGGAAAAGAAAACATCGAAATAACAAGTAATAGCTTAGCAGATCCTCGATGGAAAATGAAAAACGTGTATAAGTAGTCTTTGAAGAAATAATGTGAGACTAACCTTATCTGGAAATTGCTTTGATAGGTCAATCAATTTAAGTCGACCAGCCTTCCCTTGTGCACGACCTAAATAATTTGCTAAATACTTCCTCTTTGACAGAGGCAAAGGCTGAACATCAGGTTGTCCATTTTTAGTCATAGCATCATCGACGTTTCCTGGTATGATTATATCTTTCCATGAATTAAAGGCAGTTGTGTCTTTCTTGTCAGTCCGGTCAGCCTGCATCCACAATCATTGAAGCATTCATGTTTCTGTAAAACAAACTCTAAGAACCTAGCTCAATGATTCCATTGTATGATTCTACAAGTAGGCACATAGACCATTCAGTTTATTCGAAACCACCCCTAAAAATGTCCAATGAAAACTCTGAAAGCCAGAAGAGACAGATATGGACCAAAGAACTTTCACATTAGCGCTTCACTACCAAATATACTTCAAAATACAAGAAACTCCTAAGCAGAGAGCAAGCTAAGTACCTCGGGAGTGAGGATAATAGAGCGGTTGATAAATGTTGACCAGGATCTAAACAAGTGAGCTCCAGCACCACTACAATAGCATAACAAAGAAAAGTAATGTCAAAGTTAGTATAAAAAGAATACAGTTCATCGAGAAAACTTTATATACTATTGATTAAGTGCCACATACCTCGGAAAAACAAATATATGATCACGACCACCAGATCTTCGGAAATACGGCATTTGACTCAAAACCTAGTGAATCCGAAACAATGTCAATAATACATATCACTGTAATTCGAAACAACAAAATAAAACATCAGCATCAACAATTTGAATGAGTGAGTGATGATTTCGTTAACCTTGACATAGGTCTGATTGATCTCCTTGTCATTAAGACCTCCCAACATTCTCACACATTTAACATAAGCTGGCACAAAGAACAAATCCGCTTCATCTTTCTTAATCGTCCTAAATTTGGACTCCAAAAGCAACTTGTGAATTTTAACCTATCATCAACACAATCGTAAGAATCACAAGTAGCTAGCAAATCCACACTTAACTACATTGCTATTTCCAGAAATTCCCAGATTGAATCGTTAATTCAATGTGAAATTAAGAAAGAAGAAGATAAATCACCTGAGATCCCCATTGACCTTTCAAGCATGCGGTGGTCTTAACACTACCATCCCTACCGTACAACAGCTCTTTAAGACCGTCGATCTCATTCTCATCATAAACGTAGATCTTCAGCGAGAGGTGAGACCCATAACCTCGCTCCGGCCACCGTATAATACCGTTATCAGTTTTGATTCCGTAAGAAGAAGAAGTACGACGGAGATCAATCACCGGAGTAACGGAATTGGATTCCGAGAACCACTGATCGAAAAGCCTAGTGACGAAGAAGGTAGAGACGACGAGAAAAAGAGCTCCAATCTGGTGCGTGCGAGTGCAGGGAGTAGCGTAGTGACTATACGCACCAAAATTTCTAGGCTTATTACTAGTTAAGCTCGCCATTTCTATCTCTCTCACTGTTTCTTCGTTTTGCTTCTTCAAATGTTTTAAGGCATTTTTTTTTGTTTTCGCTTAGATCTTGCATAGATGATAGATGACGAGAACATAACGTTTGGTGTTAGTGAAACGGCAACGTTCTCATGGAAATAAATTAATTTCTGAGAAAGGCCCATTATGGGCTCAGAAGAAGAGTTCGTATACGGCCCGACGTTCCTATGGTCAGTCCCATCTGATCTTGTTTTCCGCAAACCTATAACAATCTTCTAATTTAATTTAATGTCTTAAATTTAAACCTATAACTTCTGTTTTGTCGGTTGTTTACTAAATCTACTTCTAAGCCCATAATAGGCCTATTTATAATTTTAAACGACCCATTATGTATTATCAAACGTTATACAATCTAGGCGTTTGTGCAAGTTCAAAGCAAAAAAAAAAAAAACTTTTATTGATAAAATGGGAGAAAAAAAGTGTTCATAATCTTTCGTATTTGTTGGGTAGTAAACAGAGAACCATTGAGAAGATTAGGAAAGATTCAAAAACCCTAATCTCTTATTCTCATTTTCACAAATACAACTGTGTATGAATAAGAAAGAGAGATTTTCGAGTGTTTGAGACTCTTTCTATGGTGCAGTCAAAACACTCCCACATTGCATTGAAACTTTAGCCGATGGGCGTTCTAGTGTTACTCTCTTCTTTGAAGATAAAGACTTCAATCCAAACTGGTTCGATTTCGATGGTAACTTCAAGTATAAGTTTCATCATCTCTTATTCTTATTTTTGTGAGTCTTGGATAGATTTACTAAATTTTTCTCCTTACATCATACAAGATTAATAGGAGAAGATCTGGATTTTTACCACTGCTCCAGAATCAGTTCATGTCCTGCTTTGCAAGAAAGATCCACATTGCCCGCTTGCAGGTTTCTACTCTCTGTCTTTCTCTCTCTCTTCAAACGTTAGAACAAGAACAAAAACAAAATAAAATATGCTATGTTATAAATTATTTTAGCTTACATAACAATTTCTAATGTCAATGAAACTTATTTTTCTTTATCAAAAAAACAACTAAATTCTAGAAGAAAAAAATCGTAAATTCAAATTTGGAAATAATAAATTACAAACGAATTTGTTTTATTTATGTCTTACTATAATAGTTTATTTGGTTTCTTTTCCGTTTCTTCTTCGTCAAGTTACTTTCAAATTAGGTTCTTTGATAGATTTATTCCTACTAAGTTTTGGAAAACAATTGGATAAATTTCTCTTAATTTATTCGACCTGAAATTTGGGTTTCATACGAATTAAAATAATACTTTTTTGCTGACAAACCATTTTAATACAAGAAAATAAAATAAAATACAAGAGTCTATGAATTTGTGCTATCATTTTGACGTTTTCTCTCGGTTACTACTACACTATCCAACAAATTTTACAAAGGATTGTAACATTTAGTGTTTCTGAGAGCCATCAAAGTCACTAGTTCAACTCTATTTAAGAGGTGTGATTAACGCTTTAAACGCGGTATTATTATCGAGTACATGCAGTACATAATTTCTAAGTTTATCGAAAAACAAAAAAAAATATTGTTTAAAGATGTCTTAATATTAAACTAGTACTCACTAATAAAACTCAATAAACGTAAATATATAGTGTTATTAATTAGTCAAACAAATGTTTTCGGAAAAAAAGCATAAATGTTCTAAACTTTCTTTTTAACAAAAAGAATTAAAATACATAGCGAACATGCATTAATTAATCTAAAGATGGCTATTATGATTAAGTTGTTATTCATAAGGCAAAACAATTTTATACAGCGTCGATTGGTTGTTGGCTACTAAATACCATTTTTTTTTTTTTAAAGAATAATATTTTGCAATTGAATCTCTTTTCTCATCTTGTAATTTGATTTGCATTGTGATCGTGACCTTCTATCTGCTCTGCCTTTTCCTTAACTTCTTCTTCTTTTTCCACACGCTAATTGATAATTTATTTAACCAAATTTGGGTATACCTTTTGTTGTTTTATGTCACCATCATACACTACTAAGGTTCTCCTCCATTGAGGAACCAGGAGCCGTGTGTAGTGTGTTATACAAATCAGAAATATTTGTACTTTGACAAAAAAAAAAGCTTTACGAAAGGTGGTTTATATTCAGATATCTCCACGCCATATATATAACGATGGCAATTAATGTATGCATGAGCGGTGTTCATGTTGTTAAGCGTTCATTACTCATACATTGGTTGAGATCATAGATTCATAGTTGGAACATATCTGAGTATCTGACCGTTTGTACGTACGTACGCTTTTGCATGACCCACTTTTGGAAATTCAATGTGAATATGTCAACAGATTTTAAAAGAGATATATCATAACATATATGACTGTTTGCCTAATGTCGTTTATGTGATACAAGTCAGAAATATTAAGAGACAGAGAGAGTTATAAAATGGAAGTCCTTTATTAATTATAAGAGAGAGAGACATCTTAATCTTAAATCTTTTTTTTATTACTGATTAATTAGTTAAGAGTGTCTATAACAGTGAAACGACAACGGAAGTATCTATACATGACTAAGCGAAACCACGACGGAATTGTCTATATATTACGTGCGCAAATTTAAACGACAATGTGTAACTAAAATAACCTAGGAAACAGCCCATCGGGCTTAGATACCGTTACGGGCAAGCCATTTAGATAGAAGGGCTTCCTCAACTCCTTCGTCGGAAATAGTTGCTACGAGACGGCGTATATCATCGCCGGTTCCGACGAACGCGACCGGCACATCCTTCTCGAGGTTTTCAGGAATTTCCATGACTTGGTGAAGCCCGTCGTACATATCTATGTCGGCGATCAACCGTTCGTTTGTTGGGTAATGTATGACTTCGATGATGTCATATGTCTGCGCTTTGCCGTCATCGGACGTCCATGACGTCTTGATAATCTCTGCCACGTGGTGCTTTTGGCGGAATAGATTTATCACCTTTGTCAAGTACTGTGTCCTCAGATTATGTAGGTTGTTGGATACGTACTCGTCAGCTAACGCCGATTTGCATCCCCTTTCCATGTCCCTTTTCACTCCGTCTTTTTTGAAAGCAAATTCTAATCCATGGATCTTGATCAATTCGTTGAGAGTCTTGGCTGCATTGGAACGCGAATTAAGAGCCGCTGATATATATGGGCGACGCGACGTCTGCGAGGAAGAGGAAGACATTTTGTTTGGTAAATATCTTTCGTAAATTTTCTTAGTCTTTTTGTTTGCTCTGTGTAAATTCTGGTGAGTTATGTGTTTAGTCCTTGCTCCTCCGATGCTCTGTTTTTATAGGCAAAATTAATTTAAAGACACACGCAATACACAATAAAATCATACCTGGGATCCACTAGCTAATTAAAAAGTAGTCGCTTTGAAATGTATAGGAACGAGACCAATGAACGAGGTATAAGTAATCCGACGATGTATCTACTAGACTACTACTCGCTTTGCTTTATAGGCAAAACTGGCAATGGCATTGTGTTCACGTCTCTCTAATTTGCATATTAACTCGAGGGTTAGGTGGAACTACGGAAATATATTTACAACTACACGAATCAACATTCCCGTTTAAGTATCTTCCCCAAAACTGCAACGTTGAAAAACCAAAGAAACTGAAAAAGAAGAATCTCTAATCATCACAAACTCAACACTTAGCTTGTATATATCATCTTTCGTTGTTAAGTGTTATTTTAGTTTAAAACATCTCTCAAGTTATTATAAAATATCTACTGTTTTTATAGTCACGAAATATTTGTTCGATAGTAAATTACAACCTTTTCCAGATAGTACGTAGATGCATGCAGTGTACGTAATATACAACTTTTCCGAGATAATATACAACCTTTTAGATGCATGCAGTGTAATAATTAAATTATATATACAACCTTTTCGAAATAGTACGTACGTAGTCTAGAAAAGGTTACAGAAACATTGTCCCAATGCTCATATTTTTCTTACTCAACCATTCAAATGTAATTAAACGCATTCTTCCGAATTTCATTTATTTTCATGTGCACAAAGAGATTGAGTAGACTTTATCTTTGTGTATATATGATCCAAATATAAAGATATATATATACATCTCATAGTTTACCCATATAAAATTACAAATCAGTATTCAGAAAAATGTTTGAGGAGGAGATAATGGCGCACCACGAGCAAAATCAAGTAGAGCTGTGCTAGTATCACCACTACCAAGCTATATCCATCTATCAACTTGCAAGTATCAAACTTTATGCATTATTCTTTTCAAGATTTTAAATTTTCCTATTTATTAATTTATTTTAGTACAAATTAAAGATTCTTTTCATTTATTTTTATTTTTCTTTTCTGGGCTTTGATTTTAATTTGGGCTTAGAACCCATATTCCTATTTGACCAATTGCATCTTTGATGTGATTCTTTTTTATTAGCGTGACGAAAAATTAGTAAAATTACACTGTGCGGTGGCGTTTATTTAAACTACGAGCAAGCATCTATAACTGAATATATGGACATACATTTGTTAATTTACACGTGCATTAGTCTTCCCTCTAGAGCTCATGGTCTTAGTTAAACTTATTCAGGATCAAATTATTTATTCATCTGATAGATTAGGACACGAACCATCGTGAAGAGTTCCGGTGTCGCCGATACGATCGGATACGTGTGGTCAGCGACTTGTTTCCCACTAGATAATGCTTGATTTTTTGGAGTAGTGATAACGAAAACAAGTTGATGAAACAGAGTAACAAAAACAGAGTAAAAAATAGAGTACTTCGATTGATAAAACGTAATTTGATACAATGTTCATAAAACGCGATATCAACTTCTCACTTGCAAGAGTCTCCTTGAGAGAACCTCCGGCAAAATGATGAGGAAAAGTCTAGAGAGTTCTAGAGAGAATTACAGCTTAGGAATTCAGCGTAAAAAGTACGAGCATAACATGTTGCTTTTTATAAAGTAAACGTTAACAACGTCTTCCGTCACCATCCAACGTCGGTAACGCCAAGTTGCATTTGCCAGCTCACAAACACGCACGTGCACTTCTTCTTATCCATGTGTGAGCTGACCTTCTAGATCGCTATATCATAGTTTGAGTAGCCGTTATTGTGTTGTTGTTGGAATATCTGTCGTTGTTGTGCTTGATGTTGTTGGAGTACGTAGCTGCCGTTCTTGGGTTGACTGTGCTGGTCGCAGGATGTGTAAAGGAGCGTTAGAGCAAAGGTTGTATTAATGTTGATAACCGCTGGTGGTGTGTGTGTTTGGTGAGGCGTTTCTCTTCCATGGTCAGCATCGAGCGAGCTTCAATGAACTTTGGGTATGAAGAAGAAGAAGATGATGAAAATAGAGCGGAGATAGGATAGATCGCGTCTGATACCATATGTAATAAGATTGTGAAAACACAGTAGAGAATTATATTCATAAGATAATGTTAATATATGTTACAATAGGCTTGGCCTCCAAATATCTATACATATTTGATCTTGTTGATATTATTTCTATATTGTAGGATATTTATATGTATCTAAATGATATTATCTAACAAAATTTTGGAAAGGGATCACAAAAGAATGTTGGCCATCCTACGAATAAAAATATACATATATAAAAGAAATGACAAATATACATACATAATATATTAATAGGATTAATAAAAGCTTCTCTAGCGAATATGAACCAAACTGGGAACATAATTATAGATGACAGGCTCTTTATAATGGTCGACTTTTTTAGCATAAACTTCCGTACATTTATAGTCTTCAATAACGTAAACTCTATGAACCCCTTCTTTTTTATCACAAAATACAACGACTTTGTTCTCTTCGTCCTGAATGAAGAAATTAGGCAGGTTGAACCGAATATCAAAGTTTTCAGCATCAATTCTCATGAGTTTGCTCCAAGACACTTTTTGTCCATCTATCACAGATCCCGTCATCCAAATTTCCACAGAATATGGATGACGCGTTTGATGTAATATCGAAATTCTATCATTTTTAACGAACATAGAAAGATGATCTTCACAAGGATATGCCAAAAAAGGCAAAGAAAGACGTCCAAACATCTCAGCTGAAAAATCAAATGTCACAATGACACCTTCATGCGTATTTTCATCTGCACCAATCCAATAAGAATTCCCATTCAAGGATACCCAACGAGTAGGAAATTCAAGAAGAAAATCAATTTCAACGTTAAGAACTCTCCAAGAGTTAGACGTAAAGTCATATATTTCAACCTCTAAATATTTCAAACAGAATTTACAGGAATGCCAGCTGGCTGCTGGAAACAACAAGATCTTGTATCGACGATCACCGTATTTTTTATCGCACCCAAAAGCATATCCAGGAGTATTAGTAGTACGTACTTTATGTATGTGTCGTTCAATCCACTTTGTTTGCTTTAAACATGGGTTCCAGACTATAATTTCAAAACATCTTGTGAGGCCGAAGAGTAAACCGTCGCAATGAAGAACTTCAAACACTTCACATTTTTTTTTACAAATACATTCTGTTAGATTAAGTTTACAACTAGTAACGTTGTAAGGTACAATCCCGTTTTTGGAGTTCACAACTAATCGTAAAAAAATTCAAATCAAGGAATAAGATAAACATATTTTGTTTCATGGCATTATCAAAGTGTTTCTTAGAAAATCCATGATCGTCAAATAGAGAATTCCATCGTTTGCAAGTAGATCGGAGTCGTATGAGAGATTTTGTTGGAACCCTAGAAAGTATTTCATCTATCAAATCATATGGTAGATTAGATAACATTTTCTCTCTTTTATCTAAACTCTTATACAATGACTACAATTTAGATATATTGTGTGCAAAGAGTACTAATATATATATACCAGTCGTTGAAGGAAATAAACTAATCAAAGTAAACTATCTGCCTACAGTTATTATATCATTGAATGAAATCTAAATGATATAGATAATTAGATATCATATCACTGAATTCTTATATATTAATGATATAGATATCATATTAGTGTTGAAAAAGTAAAAAAATTATACTTTTTCTGTTCCACCAAATTTGATGTTGTGGAATTTTCACACAAATCAAGAAAAAGTTATTTTTTTATATTTTTAATTATTAATTTAATAATATTAACTTTATTTTTATTTTCTATTTATTGGTTTAAATAATAATAATAATAATAATTTAATTTATACATAACATCAATCTTTATGAAAAAAAAAAACCACAACATCAATCTTTGTGGAAAACATGGAATAATATTTTAGGTAGGAGTGAATTTTTTTTTAATATTGTGTGTTGCAACACTGTAATTTATTAATCATTGGTGCCAAGTGTTTTACGTATCATTAGAAATATTACTTAAGAAATAAGAGTTTTGACGCGTGGTTAGTTTTCTAATTGTGCAACTACTAAATATGACATCTCCAAAAAAAAAAGAAAAATCAATATTTTCTCAGAATATGCTAGCTAGTAATTGAATTTCTATCAACTACTGTATATAACATTTCCAAAAAAAACTTATCTCTTAAAGTAAAATAATAATAATGTTTTACAATAAAATATATACCCTTTTTCAATCATATTTGAAAATTTCACAATTTTTCTTTTTCTTTTATATAAATATATATTACAAAATACTAGTTAAGATCTTACAACAAAGTAAAAAGATAGGAGAAATATATATTATTGAATCATTCAAATCTGATTCATTTCCAAATATGCTACAAGGAAAGAAAAAAATTGGTTTCCAAATGTGCTCTTCTCCGGAAATTATCAGCTCAGGCAGTCATCTATAGCATTTAGCGACAGCGAAATTATGTTTTGCATAACTCCATTCGTTTGTCCCCGTTTGTTATCTTCAAATTGGTTGACCGTGAAATTCGCAACATAATCACTTTGAGACGTCATCGGAAGTGTTGGCAAAGGTTAATCCTCCTCTGGATTCGTTAGTCACCCCAAGTCTTTCCTTCTCTATTGTAGCCTTGTTTTTATTCTTTTTTGTCTTGGCTACTCTTTCATAGGTTCTACTCTTATTTATAATGATATTAACATATTTAGCAACAAACAAAAAATGTGCTAAAAAGAAAAAAGAAATGGTTTCACAAGTCAGAACTATAATTTTAATAGATAGTTTTATATGTTTTCAACTATAATAGTTTTACTTATTTACATCTATAATGTGTTATGCTATAAATGTCTAAACCGTCCACTTAGCTCTTAAACACTCTTGAGCATTGGTAATAAGTGAAAAATCTTTACGTTGGAAATTTTAAGTCGTTGAGTTTAATTGTATAAAATCTGTATTTTAATTTCCAACGTAAAGCCGACAACACAGTTCATTTGGAAAAGTAAGTGTAAATTGATGATAATATAAGTTACTTTTTGTCTTCTTCAAAATATGTTTCAGCTATAAATTATTCTGATTTCCGAGTTTTGTTTTGAAAAGTTTCATAATAACTACCAAAAAATTGTGTAATCTAATTGTGATGATTTCTGACAAGCTAGAATGCTTTTGAATTTACTACCACAAAATCAGCATAAGAATAAACCGAAATATAGTAGTGAATTAACATCATAGGGATGAATTTGGTAGACAGATGAATTAATGGAAAGGGTTTAAATTGTTGCTCGGATGCTATTCTGAAGAAGAAGAGGATGGTTTTGCTTCAACAACAGGTTTGCCTTTCTCTCTAAGTTTAGCAATGGAAGCCTTCATTTCTTCTTTACGCTTCTTACTCGCCAATACCTTGGCCTGAACTCCGGTCACGGTCGGGTCTTTCTTCTCCTTAGGTGGTGGTGGAGGCGGCCGTCTTGCTGCCGCCATTGCCTCCTCCTTAGCGGCCAGAGCGTTCCAACTCCATAGCGCACCGCCTAGCCCCACCAAAATTGTCCTGCATAGAGATTCTTCCATTTATGATTTTGTTTAGGAATCTTACAACGATCACGGTACTAAAAGCAAAAACCGGAGTCAAAGTGGATGTGAGGTTGATCCGGTCCAACCGGTCTGATCGAATTTGGAAAAAAAATAGTTGTTTTTAAAATAACCAATATTATAAAATATTAATCAGTAAAAACTTAAGAAATATGTACGTTTGCCAAATGGTAAACATATTTAAACAATTTTACAAATATAACATAAATTTAACACCGATTTGAATTAAAACAGCCCGGTCCATTTAGCCCGTTTTGATTTGAGAAGAGTGTTTTGGCCTTTTGGGTTGATGAACAATGTGCTTTTGGAAAATATCAGTGCGGATTGGATTTTTAATCATCGACACAAACACTTAAGAAATCTAATCTAGTACAAAAAGATTGTAATTCACTCTATTCATAAATTGGTTTTGATATATATATAAACAAGCATAACAACATTCTTAGACTTTGATTAATTTTTTCCAACAGTTATCTATTTGATCACCTGCGATTAATTGGTGGAACTGCAAGGACGACGGGAGGAGCCTGCGGCAGTGACCGCGGCGATGGAGAGGAGAGTCTGGCGGCGTGAGCAGCCGGTGAGAGAGGAACGAGTGAATGTGCCACCATGGCTAATTCAAGAAAATGTAAAAGCAAGAGATGTAACAAAAATTGGTAAACACACTAATAGAAGATAGAGTGGGATAGTGTTGTAGTAGCATTGCAATTTATATCTGCTTGTTCATTGGTTGGATTTGGATAAGACATCAAAATAGATTATTTTTTTCTGTCTACCAAGAAAATAAGACTTTCAAGAAATCCAAAAACGCTGCGTTTTCCTTTTTAATGAACAACACTTTCAAGGTCCAAAACGCACCGTATGTCGTTATTCTGTTTTTCTTGTTCGCTTTTTAATTGCATTTCTTTTCTTTTAGAATTTTTGAAGATTTGAAAGTATAATTTTTTAAAAAAAAACATGGCAATAATTAAGCTCCCGTAGCTGTATTCAATCCAAAATATTTCAAAAGCATACAGATAAAAAGTAGACTTTGAAAAAAAAAGTTAAGTATGAGAGTTATGATCTACTTGATCATCACAAACCTACAATAAACAAAAGAAAGTGGGAATTGTCTCAAACAATTACACAACATATCTGTTTACACAAACACATCTTCAACAGAAACAATAATAAAAATCAAATGTTTCTCCTTAAAGAAAGATAAAGCAATCCAAATCAATCAAAGGATTGCCAACTTCTTCAAATATTGGAACCACTGGTTCCCTATCTTTTGTGATTACTTCTCTGATAATTGTTTGGTCGATCTTAGAACTTATGCGATGTATTCGAGGCTCTGATCTGTTGCTCATATGACAAATCTTGCGACCAGACAGATCTAAACTATCTTTCCTTACACAAGAAGAGACCGTCAAACTAGCCGCGGCTACACCAAATCTCCGGCTTGGAGATGGTGATTTCAAGAAATTTCCCTCATATCTTCTGCTTGGAGATGGAGATTTCAAGTACTTTCCCTTGGTTAAGGAGTTTGATGAAGAAGAGATAACAACTCTTTCTTGATCTTGACGAAAGCTCTTTTGTCGTGTCAATGAACGATGGTTTGGTGATAGCTCTCGAGTTCTCTTAGAACAATTTGATCCTCTTTTAGAATCTTCATTTGCTCTGTTTGGTGTTGTTGAATTCCGGCTTGGTATAACCGGAGAATCAAACCGGCTAGGATATCTCGGTTTTGTGGTTTTCATAGATAGAGAAGCTTCTCGTAAGGAATTGATTCGAGCAACATGTGAATTCTCTTGGTAACAAGCACGCAAGAAATCATTGGAGAAAGATCTCTCCTTCGAAACCGAAACTGAAGAGGCGGTCGAAAGTGACGAGTTTGATGAGCTGAGAGAAGAGTTGCTTGTGGTTGAAGGTTGGATTGGAGAGAAAGATGCCAACTTCACAGGAGAAGGGGGAGGGATTACTTTACCCGGGATATTGATAAACTTATTCGGGACAGGGATAGGATGAAACCGGTTTTTCTCCGGAAGATTAAGTGGAGAAACACGACTTGGACAACGAGACATGAACATCTTCTCTGGAACAGAACAGTACTTCTCGTGAGGTTCTTCTGCTTCTTTGAAATCTTTCGACTTTGGAGAGCATTTGCTGATACAACAACCCATTCCTAGAGTTTGATTTCAATACTTTTTTCGAAAAATCTGTACGAGAGAAAGTAACTATTAAAAGGGATTGGTTACAACAGGAAATGGAGATGCTTATTGTATATAATGTGTATTTTGTGTGTGTGTGGACTTTTTAGCTAGGCGTGATCCTATATTAAAAGGATTAAGGAAGAAAAAAGTGGAAGAGAGAAAAAGTGAGGTAGTTTTTGAATTTTGGTTGGCGGGTATGATGAAGCAGCCGTTAGTATTATTAAACTGTTACCGTTTAACTTCAAATACAAAGCCCAATAAAAGTTGGACTTATTTTGGAAGCCCAGATCCATTTATGTTAGTCTATAAACAACAGTCTCGAGCAACAACACAACACAAGTTACTAAGTTAGTAAGTTACACATTTTTCAGGCATGGGTGCGTTATCTCGAGGTTATATATAGAGTTAATTATCAAATACAGTATACTTACCCTTAATTTACGTGTTACTTAAATATGTCAAACATATAATGTCTATTATAGTATAGCTGCGATGAAGATCTGACTCTCTCTTTTTTTTCCCTCATGAAGAAGATCTGGACTCTATACGCAACAAAAAGTTAAGCCTAAGAAAGAATATTTTATTTTGGGCGACAATAATAGTATATGTTTTTTGTTTATATCCTTGAATTTGATAGTTAAGGAAATTATTACTCCGAACAAAGAAAACTATTTTTAGTAGCAAAACATGAATATGCTTTCATGTCCAATAAAAATCGGAGATTCAGAAGCAATGACACACCGGCAGCAACGAAACTGGACTTCTGCCACGTCACTAATGACGAAAACCTTTCTACTATGGATCTTTGGTAGGCCCCCAATGTCCTAATTGAAGTTGACACGAAGGTTTGTGTTTGTTGTGTTCTTTATTCAACACCTCGTGGTCTCGAGTCTTATTTCTTTTTCTTTTTTGAGTTTTTTTGTTTCTCTAGTACTTTGTCAATTACATGTTTCGACTAATATATATTAATTGTTTTTATCTTTCGTTTTCAAAGAATCTTTAATTCACATATACATTCAAGACAAGACATAAATTGTACGCTGCTTCTTTAAAATAAAGTTGTAAGGAAGTGTTGTTGACAAAAATATATTTGTAATGGGGTTTCCCAAAACACAGTATATATAGAGGAAAATAGTTACTCTTTTTTTTTTTTGTCATAGGAAAACAATTACTCTTGTTTTCGTATATTTGTGTTTTTGGATGCGAAATATATAGAAGAAAACATTGTTTTATTTCCGATACTTTGGTCAATATATATTTATCTGTTAACATCCAATAATTTCAATATATTTCAAACTCTTAACTTACTGACAATTCCACCAAGTCCACATATAGGACAAGTTTTGGTCCTACGCATGTCATGCATAATTTGTACCCGTATTAATGTCATGTTAAATATTCCAAAATACCCCTTAACTTTTTCATATTTACTTAATTACTATATGGATTAATGGATGCCTATTATAGTATTACCGCATTATCCATTTAATTGTGTTTGTATATCCACTATTTTCTTTTTCTTTTTTTGGTTTTAATGTGAAATATATCCACTGCCTTTTCGTCACTTTTCTTTTCTTTTCTTTCTTAAATCAATCATTATCACATAAACTCTGAATTTCGAGACAGCACGTTTGCATATTTTATATTCAAAACTACAATCACATGATGATAATCACCATGAAAACAGAGTATGCTTTTTTTTTTCTTAAAATGATAAAAACAGTATGTACCATAATTAATCACAACGCATCATGGTCAAATATAGTACTACTTGGTTTTACATAGCAAGAGTATTAAAGATATTAAGCCCATCATTCATCATCTCCCTTTCTCGTAGACTGTAAAAAGAAAAAAGCAAAGAGAAACCAACAAACAAGGAAAAAACAGAAAATCTTTAGCCTAATTAAGTTTATAAACAACAGAAAAACAGAGGAGGAGAAGAACCCATTTAAGATCTTGACGGCTAAAATATCTTTAAACACCACGAAAAAGACCGATCAGTAGCGAGTGGGATACACGCGCTTGCCGTCATGGTCACCGTCACCGTCACGGGATGGCTGAGAACTCTGTTTACCGTCGCAGGATGGACGGAACAAAGAGAAAATGGCTTTGGCGGCTTTAGTCTTCACCAACTCTCTCTCCTTTGGGATCACACTCCCTTCTTTCTTCTTGAACGGCTTCAGTTCTCCGGAGCTCATCTTCTTCAGACTATAAGTAAGAATGTATGTGTTTGTGTGTATGTATATATCTGTGTGTGTGGCTTTGTAATTTTTGCAGAGAAGCAGAGAGTATTGGGTTTATATAGAGAAGAGTGACCACTGTTGATCAAGAATTACAAGACTTGTGCGCTAAGTTGCTCCATGTTCACACTACGTGTCAGCTCTTATTTGATGTATACATGTTATCAACAACTTCTACTTAGTATTTTAGCAACTAATGACGAGGAAAATAAAGTGAAACTTACAGCTAATTTTCATAACATTTTATTGGATATTTATATACGTAACTTAATAATCAACCCGCCAGTTCAAATAAAAGAAAAATATATATTATTATAGGAAAATTTCATGCATCCCCTTCATTAATAATTAATTATCTTGTATTAATGTATTTCAATTTTCATATATTAGTGAAAGGCACAAACTTGGGAACTAAGGCTCACTCTCCCATCGGTGCAAGGAACTTGTAACAAAAGTTTTTATCCAAAAGAAGAACTTGTAATAAAAGTTTATATTTTTGTTCACGGCTCTTTTCTGATTATTTAATTAATCAACAATTAGTGAAGTTGAGAAACAACAAGTAAAGCTAATTGTTAACTGAAGAACAAGTACAAGAAAGTCCAGTGAATGTGACTACTAGACCGGTTTCTAATCTTAGCTGTATATAGTGTTTTCACTCTTTTGGCATTTAAACATCAATCCAAAATGTTTTATGCGTTCCAACCACCGAATCCATCTAAATTTTCAATACACGAATTCATATTCATGACTAACTTGCTTGATTAATAACAATATTTTCAAATCCTTTTTGACGTTGACTATTGACCAAAAGTTTTTTTTTCCTTACTGACTAAAAAGTTAAATGCACTAAAAGAAAAAGGTCTCGATCATTATATAGCCGAGAGAGACCTTGTAGAAAATAAGTGCGTGTTTAGTTTGATTTGTCGATATAGTTCAATGAATCTAACAATATCAAAACTTTTGGGCCAATCATGTCTAGATTTATAGTTAAAAGCAAGCATCCTATATATCATAGGCTGTTGCTATATATGTGTTTATTTCCCTTTTTTAGTAAATCTGATTTGTTGATCTCTTTGTTTTCTTTATGGTTTATTTCCTTATGCTCAGTCCAAATTAACCAAAATATATCGTTTGATCGTAAAGCATTACAGGCAGGATTAAGCCAAAGGTCATTTTTATCTTGTGGAATGTGGTAGATAAGAGACTATAAAGATTTTGTTGTCAAAGATGCTAGTGTGAAGTGTGAACGTTGAACGGGAAGATTAGTAGGAAATCATAATTATAATTTGGAAGATTCTTATTTTGGAAACAGTTGTGGAGTCAAAGACAATTTTTTTAATCGCGGTAAAGTAATGACTTTCTTTTTAATGTGAAGACCAACGACCGAATGTCGAGATAATTAGCCTGCTCCAAATAATTGTACTTCTCTTCTATAGTTCTATAGATTCGAAAACTGTAGTAATCTATCTTGATATCAGTGTTAAAGATCTATTGAGACATATATTCCAGTTTAAGTCTGGTTCGGTTTACTAAACTCAACTATGGTCTAGGGTATTCGTATTATTTAAGTTTTCTGTAAGTTTATTAACTGGAATGAAGACAAATCTTCTCCAGTTTTTTTTTTTTTTTTTTTTTTTTTTTTTTTTTTTTT